>JAABUP010007182.1_pt1 | contig 15164 bp, 14 predicted proteins | sample 5559201 | NCBI WGS metagenome assembly JAABUP01 (sample SAMN10711887, study PRJNA513373) | rock metagenome | isolation source: Antarctica rocks | place: Antarctica
CGAGGGCGAGAGCGACATGGCTCTTGCCGGTACCGCTGTTGCCGAGCGCGATGATGTTCTCCCGGCGGACGATGAACTCGCAACGCCCGAGGTCCAGCACCAGCATCTTGTTGAGGCTCGGGATGGCAGTGAAGTCGAAGATCGGCGCCGAGATCAACGCCGAGATGGAGCATCAGACGGCGAAGGACACGACCGAAGGGCCGGAGAAGGCGATCGGTACGCGGGGGGCGAGCATGGCCGACGAGGTCGGGCACGCGGCCGGCTGAGTTGCTTCGCAGATGCAGGAATTTGAAGCCCGACGCGACAGCAACGCAGGCGACCGCCAGACGCGTCACTTCCCGCGCTGTATTCATATGACCCGAAGTGGCCGGCTGGAGTAAATTCGTGGAAGTACCTCGTCTCGAACGCAAGCTCGTCGCGATACTGGCTGCAGACATCGCTGCTTACAGTCGGCACATGGAACGTAACGAAGTCGCGACTCTGACGAGGCTTTCAGCTCACCGTCTCCTTACTGATGCATCGATCGAGCGTTATCGCGGTCGCATCACAGGCACGGCCGGCGACAGCGTTCTGGCGGAGTTCGCCAGCGTCGTCGACGCGGTGGACTGCGCTGTCGAGATCCAGCGCGTGATCGAGGCATCCAGCCGAGAGACGCCGCCTGAGGATCAGTTGCTGTTTCGCATCGGGGTCAATGTCGGCGATGTAATGATCAAGGACAACGACATCTTCGGCGATGGGGTCAACGTTGCGGCCCGCTTGGAGTCGCTGGCAGACCCAGGCGGGATTTGCGTCTCCCGCGGCGTCCGTGACCATCTGCGCAAACACAGCACCTTTGTGTTCGAGGACCTTGGCGAGCAGTCGGTCAAGAACATCGCCCAGGCGATCCGCGCGTTTCGCGTGCACTTTGACGGACGGGAACGGACCCAGTCGGAAGCGGATGATGGCGCTTCGCCCTTGGCTGCTGTCGCCGAAACGGAGAGCTCCGCGGATGATGGTCTTTCGACGGAGGTCGAGCTCGCCTTTTGGGAGTCGGTCAAAGAAAGCAAGGACGGGTCCGAGTTCGACGCCTACCTGGACCGGTATCCGAATGGCGCTTTCACCGAGCTGGCCGTGACTCGCCGCGAGGCGCTCGCCAATGCTGAGAGCCTCGACCCGGACGCTACCGCTTCGACCGTCACGGTCGAACTCGCCTTTTGGGCGAGCGTCAAGGACAGTTCGAGCGCGGCGGAACTGACCGCGTACCTCGACCGGTTCCCAAACGGCAGCTTCGTCGCTCTCGCGCAATCGCGCTTGGACGCTCTCTCGAAGCCCGATCCGAAACCAGAAGCAAACACGGCACCCGCGCCAGAGACCCTCACGGTCGAGCTCGCGTTCTGGGACAGCGTCAAGGATAGCGACAATCCGGCGACTTTGGAAGCCTATTTGGTCCAATACCCGGAAGGGTCGTTCGCGACGCTGGCCAACGTACGCCTGGCGGAACTTGCTTCGGGACCGATCAAGGCCTGATGAATGCTGAGGCCGAGCAATCCGAAGCAGACCCCGAGGACGTCGCAGCTTGCACTCTCGGGTGCATGCGCAACTTGATGACCGGCAACGCTTACTGCACGAATGTCGAATGAGCGTCGGCTAGCGAAGATGCAACCAAGGTGAGCCCGTGTCCGAAACCGCGACAACCCCAATCCTGCCCGCGCACATCGAGGACACAGTAAGAGCGATTGCGCGGCTGCACGCCGAGCACTACGAGCAGGCCACGCCTCTTCAAAGGACCGTTGACCGCCTGACCGCCCGCGCCAGCCGTCCGGAGTTCGTCGGTATTCTTACCCTGGTCGTGTTTGGCTGGATCGCGTTCAATCTCATCCTCATGGCTCTTGGCTACCGACCCGTCGACGAGCCGCCGTTCTACTGGATGCAGGGCGCGGTCGGCTTGGCCGCGCTCTACATGACGGCATTGATCCTCACGACACAGCGGCGAGAAGACCAGCTCGCAAGCCACCGCGAGCAGTTGACGCTCGAACTGGGCATCCTTGGCGAGCAGAAAGCGGCCAAGATCATCGAACTTCTCGAAGAAATGCGGCGCGACGACCCGACCCTTCGCAACCGCGTCGACCGTGAAGCGGCAGCGATGTCCACCCCTGCGGATCCACAAGCCGTGCTCGACGCAATCAAGGATACGCACGAGGAGATGTTGGCCACCGGGTCTGACACGCAACCCGCGCCGTCGTAACGGTACATTATCGAGCTCCATCTAGGGAGTTCCTTCGGAGACCTTCAGCTAAAAAGTTGGCACATTCCCGCATCGTCAGCGTTCAAGTAGTCGCCTGTGAAGAAGCTGTAGTCTCTGATTGATTGGGGTGATTGGATCTGTTCGAGGTTTCGATTTTGCCGGGTTCTGGGCTGTGGATAGGCGGAATCCTGCAAATTGCGCCGGGCGGTCGGGCGTGATTCCATCCTCTTGATATCGGGTCAGAGAGGCTGAACATGCGTCCGAAGGAGTGGCGGGACAGCGGGCAGAGCGATCTCTTCCGGGCCCGGCTCGACCAGATCGTCGACCTCGATCATCCTCTGCGCTGGTTTCGCCGCGCGGCCGAGGCCGGCCATTCCGTCGCCGCCTACAATCTCGCCGTCTTCTTGCGGGATGGGATCGGCATCGACCAGGACGAGGCGGAAGCCCTGTCCTGGTTTTGCCGTGCCGCCGAAGGCGATTTCCGGCCCGCCTTCGCCCAGCTCGGCCGGATGCATCTCAACGGACGCGGCACGGAAGCGAACCCCACGGCCGCCGCGACATGGTTCGAGAAGGCCGCTGACCGCGGCGAGCCCGACGCTAAGATGGCGCTTGCCCTGATGCGCCTGTCGGGAACAAACACGGGACCCCGGGACGGGCTCGGCGAAAAGCTGCTGCGCGAAGCCGGCTACGTCCCGGCCATGAAGGAGCTCGCCCGCGTCCACCTCGACAGCGGCACCACGGACGATGACATGGCCTTGAGCTTGCGGTGGTACCACGAAGCCGCGGAAGCCGGCGACGCCGACGCCATGGTGGCGATGGGACATCTCACGGCACCAGGCCTCGGCATCTCACCCGACGCGAAAGTGTCCGCCACATGGTTCGAGCGCGCCGCCGACGCCGGCCACCGCGAAGCCGCTTTCCGCCTCGCCGTTCTCCATTGCACGGGCGTGGGCGTAACGAAGAACCTCGCGCGCGCCGTCGAGCGATACGCGGTTGCGGCCAACGCTGGTCACCCGACGGCACAATTCAATCTTGCCGTCATGACGCTCCGCGGCCAGGGCACGGTCGCCGATCCTCAGGCTGCGCTGTCCTGGTACGAACGAGCCGCCGAGAACGGCATGCCGGAAGCGCAATACGCGCTTGGCCGCCACCTCGTCGATGGTGACGTCATCGAACAGGACCTCGCCGCCGCCCGGCAATGGCTCGAACTGGCCGCCGGCGCCGGCCATCCCGACGCCAAAGCCACGCTCGAAGGTCATGGCATGATCGATGCCAAACCCTGATCCGAGGGGCGTGTCGCAAATTTCCGGCCTTCACGGTTCGTTCACCAACACGCGCTCCCAACTGAGCGCCGTGAAGCAGGGCTGCAAGACCCCCAACCAGCTGCGTAGACTGTCAGGAACGGGATCGCCAGAGGCTGGCGTCACGCAGGGGATCGGATGTTGCTCCATCCCAGGCTTCGAATCCTCCCACGCCGGACAAGCAAGTCTGCCCTCATGCGTCCAAGTGATTCACCCGACGACGAGCCGCCTCAAACCTCACCACCTTCGGTTTTGTACAAAGTCGAGCTTAGGTGCTGCTGGCATTGACCGGGAGCCCGCGTTCAAACTTCTGAGTTGCTGGCCCTAGGTGGTCCCAGGTTTGAGCGCTGGCCGTAAACATGTCGATGCTCGGCTGATGCAATGACGGGTCAGCTAGACTGGACGCGATCACGCCCAAGACATCTGGCATCCGCTCAAGTTTGTTGACGATCGGATTGCCGCAGTTCGGCAGAAGCCTCGCTCAACTGCTTTACCGTCCTCTCCTACCTGTCGGTAATACCTAAGGTCCCCGTTGATCCGCACTGAGTTTCGTGGATAGATAACAACAGGTGCAAAGCCACTGCCGGTAGCTCGCTGACAATCGCGGCAGTGGCAGTTGAGCATGATCAAAGGGTCAGCGCTCACCTCGAGACACCCCTGCTCTGGGCATTGTCACGTTAAGCCATTATAGCCGTTTTTGAGGCAATTTTGGCTTCGTAGTTGGAGCGTTAACGCATTGGATCTGCTCGCCACAACCGATGACACCCGAGCGCTCTTGACAAGTAACAGTCGTTAACCCGACAACGCCTCCTGACGAGCTTACGCATGAGCGAAGCGCGCCAGGGCCCACAGCCTGTAAAGCAGGCTGGGGTGGCAAGCGGAGAGCTGACGGCTGCCCGGTATCCCGTCTCGCTTGCACCAGCACGTCGAGCACCTCCCCTTCGTCGTCGACCGCCCGCCAGTGCCGCTTGCCCGCGATCTTGATCACCATCTCGTCAGGTGCCATCGCGCGGTTGGGCGTGGCCGCCGCTTCCGCAGGTCGCGCGCGAACAGCGGGCCGAATTTGCAGACCCAGCGTCGGACGGTTTCGTAGCTCAGGTCGAGGCCGCGCTCGGCCAGCATGTCCTCGACATCACGCAAGCTCAGCGTAAAGCGCAGGTAGAGCCAGACCACATGCTGGATGATGGCTGGTGGGAACCGATGGCCGTGGTAGGGGGAGCGCGACATGAGCCTCCTATCTCAGGCGGCTGCGAACGTGACAATGCCGTTCAGAGGCCAAGCTTTCCCGCTCTACGGGCGGAACTTCGGCAAGATTAGCGTGGCCGGAGGACAAGAGCCCCTACGTCGCCGTGGCGCGGATCACGGTCAAGCCGCAGATCGCCTGGAGCGAAGCGCGTGCCGCAGTCGGTGACGATCAGCTCGCCTTCAATCCATGGCACGGCGTCCTCGACCACAATGCGATCCGTCCGCATGCCTCGCTCGGCTATCGACCGCCGGCCCCGGAGGTGATGGTGCCAACCTACGCCGCCTGGCCGGCTGCGCTTACCCGACCTGCTCCGCCGTCCAGGCTACCCATGGCGCCGAGGCCTACCGTGCACTAACAACATTCCGCCCGGACCACCCGATGGGGGCCGATCACCGCCGACTCGGAGGTCAGGCCTTTCGTTCCGTGACCAAGAAGAACACCTGCGTCAGCGCCAGCACAACGAGGAGCAGCACGAACGAGGCCGCTGCACCCTCGTTTAGCGACAGGCCGAGGAAGGCCCGGCGGTAGGCGAAGAAGCTCAACACCTCCGTCGAGACGCCCGGACCGCCTTTGGTGAGCACGTAGGTGAGATCGTAGGTGCGGAACTCATTGATCAGTTGGATGATGATCGTGATGGCGGCGACGGGCCGAAGCATCGGCAGCGTGAGATACCAGAACTGTTGCCAAGCGCCGGCGCCGTCGACCTCAGCGGCTTCATAGGGGTCGCGCGGCAGGGCGGCGAGACCGGCGGCGAGGATCAGCACCACAAAGGACATCTGCTGCCAGACATCGACGCCCGCCATGGTCCAGAAGGCGAGGGCGGCCGAGCCGAGCCAATCGAGACGCGACAGGCCCAGCCCCTCAAGCATCGCATTGACGATGCCGAGGTTGGGTTGCAGCAGCATGCGCCAGATCAGCCCCACACTGACGGGCGACATCGCCATGGGGATCGTTAGAATGGCGAAGTAAATCGGCTTCCAGGCGACCACACGATCGAGCATGAGCGCGAGCACCAGCCCGATGACGAATTCGCCCGTCACCGTGACGAACGAATAGCCGACGGTGAGCCAGAGCGCATGCTGAAACCCGGGATCGCCGAGAACGGTGGCGATGTTCTGGAATCCCACCAGCGGCAGCAGGCGAGGGTGCATAAGCGTGAGGGACGAGCACGCCATGACGCCCGCATAGAGGAGCGGAAACCCCATCACGATGGCGAGAAGGGAGAGACCGGGCATGGCGAAAGCCCACCCGATCTTCCACTCGCGATCGAAGCGCATTCTCAAAGGCGGTCCATCGTAGCTCACGGCAGGCTGAACGCCTGCCTACCTGGCCTTCTTGACGAGGGCTTCGAGGCCCTGAGCGGCCGTCTTGAGGGCAGCGGCATCGTCGGTCTGGCCCCCTGCCGCTAGCGAGAGCTGCGTGCCCAACACGTCCTCGTATTGCGCCGAATAGGCGAAGACCGGGAAGGCCTTACCACTCTCCACGACCTGCTCGGCCGTCGCATAGGTCGGGAATTTGGCGAGGACCGCCGGGTCCGTGTAGACGTCTGACCGGACAGGGGCGTGACCGTCGAGGGCGCGGGCGACGGCGATCTTCTTGCTCTGCACCCAGCGGATGAACGTCCAGGCGGCATCGCGGGTCGGCGCGTCGACGTTCTTCGGGATGCCCCAGCCCCAGCCGCCGCTCTCGCCATGGCCGCCCGGCATGACGGACAGAGCCACCTTGCCGGCCACCCCCGGGCATTTCGCGGCGTCGTCGATCTGCGGCAGCATCCACCAATAGGTGATCATGCTGAAGGCCTTGCCGTCACACATCAGGCGCTGCGTATCGTCGAGCGTGGCCGACAACGCGCCCTGTTGCGCACCGTTCTTGATGTTGTCGACGTAGAGATCGAGCGCCGTCCTACCCTCAGAGCTGTCGAGCACGACCTTGCCCGAGCCGTCCAGGTATCGGCCCCCGACCGAGAACAGGTAATTCGAGAACTCCATACTGTTCGGATCGCCGCGCTGGCCCTGCATGGCGGCCCCCGCGACCCCGGCATTGGCTTTCATGAACTTCGACAGCGCGACATAATCGGCAAGGTTCGCGGGCGGCTGCAAATCGCCCTTGCCCTGCTTCTTCCAGGCGTCGACCAGCTTGGGCTCCTTGAGCAGGTCGGTCCGGTAGATCATCCCCATGCTGTAATTGTACATGGGGATGAGATAGAGGCCGCTGTCACTGCGCCCGACCAAGTCCAGCATCGAAGGAATGAAGGGCGAAAGATCGAATTTAGATTTCTCGACCAAGGGCGTCAGCTCGGTCAGCCAGCCTGCGGCCGGAAACTCGCCGGCCCAGAGGAAGTCGACCTCGAGGATCGTGTAGGCGCTGCTGCCGCCACTGAGCTGAGCGACAAGCTTGTCGTGCATGTCGCCGTAGGCGAGCTTCTCGAACTCCACGGAGATGCCGGTCTCCTTTTGGAACTCCGGCAGCATCTGTTCAATGATCTGGGTTTCCGGGACGTCCTCCATCAAGGCGCGAAGCGTGATCGGGTCAGCCTCGGCGGGGATCACCAGGGCAAAGGCCGCGACGAGACTGGAGGTAGCGAGCAGAAGCGACTTCATGGTCATGACGTACCTTTCGAAACCCCGAACGGAACCGCTCGCGACCGCTGGATACGGTGCGCTGGACGTTACTTCACGCCCCCGAATGTCAGCCCTCGGACGATGAAGCGCTGGACGAACCGTGAGGCGATCATGAGCGGCAGGATGGCCAGCACCACGCCCGCCGAGACTTTGGCGATCTGCACGCCGTTGGAACTCTGCAACGAGGCGAGCGCCACCGGGATGGTCTGGGTCTGCGGGCCGGTGAGCACCAGCGCGAACAGGAACTCGTTCCAAGACAAGATGAAGCCGAGAACGCCCGCCGCCGCGATGCCCGGGAGCGAGACCGGGACGACGATGCGCCAGAACGCCCCCCAGGCGGTCGCGCCGTCGGTCATGGCGGCCCATTCGAGGTCGATCGGAACGCCCTCGAAGAACCCCATCAGGATCCAGGTCAGAAACGGCAGGTTCAGGGCCGCGTAGGCGAGCACGAGGCCAGGCACCGAATTGGTAAGGCCCACCGTGCGGAAGATCGAGAAGGCCGGGAGCACCAGCGCCACGGGCGGCAGCATCTGGGTGGCGAGCACGAGGAAGCGGGCGAAGCGGCCGCCCGTCCGGAACCTGGCGAAAGCGTAGCCCGTCATTGCCGCGAAGGGGAGCGCGATCACCACGGATCCGACCGCCACAACCGCGCTGTTCACGTAGGCCAGGCTGAATCTGTTGCGGGTCAGCAGCGTCGCGTAATTGTCGAGGGTAAGGCCCGGGAGGATATTGGTGGAATAGGCCTGGGGCTCTGGAACGAGGCTCGTCCGCAACACCCAGAGGGGCGGGAGCAGGATGACGGCGCAGGCGAGCACCAGGGTGAGGTGCATCCAGAAACCGGCGCGCCGAGGGGCTGGGCTCGTCCTCACGCGACCCTCGCGACGTGAGGACTGGGAAGCGGACGCGGGATGAGTCTCGCGGTGGCGGCGTCGAACAGGTGCATCGGATGCGGGTCGAGGAAGAGCGCGACCTGTTGTCCAGACTCGGCCGAGAAATGCCGGCTAACGCGAGCTGCGATCTCCGGCGTCGCCGGCCGCCCCGGCGCGCCGATCTGGCCCACGAGCACGAGTTCAGCCCCAAGCGCTTCGACGGCGACGACCGTAAAGGCGACGGGCTGCCAATCGGGGCCGCGAGGCGCCTCATAAAAATCCTCGGGGCGCAAGCCCAAGATCACCGGCTTGCCGACGTAAGCCGCATAGGCGGCCCGGTAGTTCGCCGCGACCAGGACACGATGTCCGTTGGTCAGCGTCACCGCCAAGGTACCGTCGGGCGAGGCGCCGAGGTTGGCCGGGATCAGGTTCATCGGAGGCGTCGCCAGGAACCGCGCCACGAAGGTGTCGGCAGGGTTGGCATAGACCTCGAGAGGCCGCCCGACCTGGATCATCGATCCGCCACGCATGATGCAGATACGGTCGCCCATGGTCATCGCTTCCATTTGGTCGTGCGTGACGTACACGATGGTGCGACCGAGGCGCCGGTGAAGCTTGACGAGCTCGAGCCGCATTTCGCTGCGCAACTGGGCGTCGAGATTCGAGAGTGGCTCGTCGAGCAGAAAGGCCACTGGTTCACGGACGATCGCGCGGCCGAGCGCCACGCGCTGACGCTGCCCACCCGAGAGTGCCGCGGGCTTCCGATCGAGGTAGGGAGTCAGGCCCAGCAGGGTCGCGGTCTGGTCGACCTTGGTTCGGATGAGTGATGCAGGCGAGCCGCGCATCTTGAGGCCGAACGCCATGTTTTGGGCAACGGTCATGTGCGGATAGAGCGCGTAGCTCTGGAAGACCACTGCGACGTTGCGGTCGCGCGGCGGCACGGCGTTGACGGGCTTGCCGCCGATCAGGATCTCGCCCTCGGTGACGGTCTCGAGCCCCGCGATCATCCGTAGCGTGGTGGACTTACCGCATCCCGAGGGACCCAAGAAGATGATGAACTCGCCATCGTCGATCTGCAGCGATACGTCCCGCACGCCGTACTGGGTCGGCGCATAACTCTTGGAGACGTGTCGAAGCTCTATCGCGGCCATGCTCTCACGCGTTCTTCGACGAGAACGCCATCTTGCTCCCGCCCCGTGGCTTCCCGTCAGAGTGGCAACATTTCCAAACATTGCAAGAGGGATTTTGTAAGGTAATGTTTGCGCAAAGACGCGTCTGTCGGCCGCTCGCTCAGGTTGTGTAAACTCCACCCGTGACATTGATCCCTTGGCCGGTCATGAACCGCGCACCCGAGGAGCAGAGGAACACTACGAGGTCGGCCACATCCTCGGGCTCCTCCAAACGGCCGAGCGGCGTCTGGGAGACATAGTCCCGGATCACCTGTTCGGCCGTGATCCCGCGAAGGTCAGCCTCCCATTTGACCTCGCGCGACTGCATGCCGGTCTTCACAAAACCCGGGCACACGGCATTGACCCGGATCCCTTGCGGTGCCAACTCTCGGGCGAGAGCCTGCGTCCAGCCGAGGACCGCGAACTTGCTGGCCGAGTAGTGCGCCAATAGGGGAGCGCCGATCTTGGCGGCGAGCGAGGCCGTATTGACGATCACGCCCTGCTTTTGAGCGATGAAGTGCCGCGCGGCGATCTGGTTGGTCAGAAAGATGCCGCGCGCATTCACGTCGAAATTGAAGTCCCATTCCTCGTCGGTGAGATCGACGGCGCGGTTCATGGTTGAAACTCCGGCATTGGCGCAGAGAATTTCACAGCCCCCGAGGCGCTCGAACGCCGCCGCGAACCCCGCCTCGACGGAGGCGCGTCGTCGAACATCCATGGCGATCGCTCCCGCGGCACCGAGTTCGGCCGCGGTGCTTTCGGCTCCGCCAACGTCGAGATCGGCGATAACGACCGAGGCGCCGTGCCGGATCAGAGCCCCGACGATCGCGCGGCCGATGCCGGTGGCTCCTCCGGTCACGATCGCGCGCCGGCCTGCGATATCGGATCCGAGCGACGGTGACTGGGTCATGTTCGATCCTGGACAGAGAAACAGTTTGAACATATACGCAAATAGTCGAACCTTTGAAAAGGACGGCGTGCGCTGAGCAGTCCCGTATCACGGTGGACTAGACGGATCCCTGATGCCCGATCCCCAGCTACTCAGCGACACGCCCGACGTCGGCCCGTCAACCGTGGCGACGCGGGCCGACCGGCGATGCGACCGGGAGGGCTCAGGCGATCGTGCGGCGCCACGCCTGCTGGCCTCCCTCCGTCGGGCTTCGATCCTGGAGAGCGTGCGTCGCAGCGGTTCGGTGCAGGTGGCCGAGGTCGCCAGCCGGCTCGCCGTCTCCGAGATGACGATCCGCCGCGACCTTCTCGATCTCGAGCACGGGGGCCACCTCAAGCGCCTGCATGGCGGCGCGGTCGCGGCCCAGACCGTCGTCATGGATCGCCACGAGCCGAGTTTCGACACAAGGCTGAGCCGGGATCGGAGCGCCAAGGAGCAGGTCGCGGCCGCCGCCCTTCCGCTGGTCGAGGGTGCCAAGACGGTGGCGCTCGACGTTGGTGCCACCACCTTCCTGCTGGCACAGCTCCTGAAGGCCAGGCTCGGGCTCAACATCTTCACCAACTCCCTGCGCGTCGCCTCCATGCTCTCGGACGGGCCGCTCGAGGTCTTCGTACCGGGCGGCCGGGTGCGCGGCAGCGAGATGGCGATCGGCGGCCCCGGCGCCGCGGAGGCCTTCGGCAAGCTCTGGTTCGACGTCGCCTTCGTCGGCGTGTCGGGCATCACGGCTGAGGGGCTGTTCGATTACTCGATCGAGGACACCGACGTGAAGCGCGTCTACTTCGCCCGGTCTAGCCGCAAGGTCGTCCTGTGCGACGCCTCGAAGTTCCAGCGCATGTCCCTGGTGCGCGTGTCGGGGTTTGAGGCCATAGACACGCTAGTCACCGATGCCATGCCCCCTGCCGACATCCGGGCCGCGTGCGAGGCTGCCGGCGTCGAAGTGATCGTCGCTAAGACCGTGACCCCACCGGGCGCCTGACCGCGGCGTCCCAGGAGCATACCCCGATGGTGTTCGACTTCTTCGGTTCAAAGAAAAAAGCCGTGATCGCCATGGCTCATATCGGGGCCTTGCCAGGCGCCCCGCTTTATGATGCCAAGGGTGGCGTGGCCAAGCTTGTCGACGACGTGGCCCGGGACATCGAGAAGCTTCAATCCGGCGGCGTCGACGCCATCATGTTCGGCAACGAGAACGATCGCCCCTACGTGTTCAAGGCGACGCCGGAAGGCATCGCGGCCATGACGGCTGTGGTGCAGGCTTTGAAGCCGATGCTGACCGTGCCGTTCGGCGTCAACTACCTGTGGGATCCGGTTGCCAGCGTTGCGATCGGCGCCGCCACCGGGGCGAACTTCGTTCGTGAGATCTTCACCGGCCTGTTCGCCTCCGACATGGGGCTGTGGCAGCCCGATTGCGCGGCCGCATCGCGACTGCGCGCGCAGGTGGGTCGCCCGGACCTGAAGCTGCTCTTCAACATCAATGCCGAATTCGCGTTCTCGCTCGATCAACGCCCGATCGAACTCCGGGCCAGGAGCGCTGTCTTCTCCTCGTTGGCGGATGCGATCCTTGTTTCAGGCCCGATCACGGGTCAGCCCGCCGACGCGAGCGATCTCCGCAAGGTTTGCGAGACGATCGAGAACGTCCCGGTCTTCGCCAATACGGGCGTCAACATCGACAACGTGACCGACGTCCTGAGTCTGGCGAGCGGGGTCGTCATCGGCACGCACTTCAAGGTGAACAGCGATACCTGGAACCCGGTCGACGGCGACCGGGTCAAGCGATTCATGGACAAGGTGGCTCGGCTGCGCTGAGGCGGAGCGAGACATGGCCACCTTCCTCGGTCTCGACATCGGCACGACGTCGACGATCGGCGTGCTGCTCCGCCTCCCGGATGAGGTGCTCGCAGTGGCCTCTCGTCCGGTCGCGCTCCAGTCCCGCCGTCCGGGCTGGGCCGAGGAGGACCCGGCCGAATGGTGGGTCAATGTCTGCGCCGTCGCGCGCGAGCTCCTCGCGCGGAGCGGAATCGCGACTGAGGAGATCGACGGCGTCGGCGTGGCGGGAATGCTGCCCGCCGTGGTGGTCTTGGATCGCGACGGCGCCGTGCTCCGCCCCAGCATCCAGCAGAGCGACGGGCGCTGCGGCGTAGAGGTTGATGCCATGCGGGCCGAATGGCCCGAAAAGGCGTTCCTGGCGCGGGCCGGCAACGGCATCAACCAGCAGCTTGTCGGCGCGAAGCTGCGCTGGATCGAAGCCCACGAGTCCGAGACCTTCGCCCGCATCGCGACCGTGTTCGGCTCCTACGACTACATCAACTGGCGGCTCACCGGACGGCGGGCCGTGGAGCAGAATTGGGCGCTCGAAGCGGGCTTCATCGACATCGCGACCCATGCGGTCGATGACGCCCTCGTCGCCTTCGCGCATTGTCCGGCTGGCGCCCTGCCCCCCGTCATCCGATCGCATGCGGTGCTGGGCCCGATCTCCGACCAAGCCGCGCGCGACACTGGGCTCAAGCCCGGAACGCCCGTCGTGGGCGGGGCAGCCGACATGATCGCCTCGGCGCTCGGCGCCGGCATCGTTGCCAAGGGCGACGTGCTGCTGAAGTTCGGCGGCGCCATCGACGTCCTCGTGGCAACCGACGTGGTGGCGCCCGACCCGCGGATGTTCCTCGACTACCATCTCGTTCCAGGGCTGTTCATGCCTAACGGCTGCATGTCGACCGGCGGCTCGGGGCTGAACTGGTTCGTGGAGACCTTCGCGGGGCGCGAGCGGGCCGCCGCGGAGGCAGCAGGGCTGACCCCACACCAGCATCTCGATCGGTTGGCGGCGGCGCGCCCCGCGGGCTCGGACGGGCTGACGGTGCTGCCCTACCTGCTGGGCGAGAAGACGCCGATCCACGATCCTTTGGCGCGCGGCGTCTTCGCCGGGCTCACATTGAGTCATGATCTCGGTCACCTCTGGCGAGCGATGCTCGAGGCCTATGCCTATGCCATCGCCCATCACGTCGAAGTGCTGAACGAGATGGGACATACGACGACGCGTTTTTTCGTCTCCGACGGCGGCTCGGCCAGTGGGATTTGGATGCAGATCGTGGGCGACGTGCTTCGGCAGCCGCTCCAGGCGCTCGGCGGCCACCTCGGGTCGTGCATCGGTGCGGCCTGGACGGCGGCGATCGGCACGGGCTGCACCGAGGATTGGAGCGGCGCCGCGCGCCTCGTCCGTCTCGACCATGTCGTCCGGCCCGATCCCGCGCATGCCGCGGTCTATGCCGAGGGATATCGGACCTATCGCGACCTCTACCGCCGTCTCGCAACCCGGGATGGTGTCGCTTGATGACGCTTCGCGCAGTCGCCTGGGACGTCGACGGCACATTGGTCGACAGCGAACCCCTGCATCATCGAGCGTTGGTGGCCGCCACCCTGGCCTTCGGCATCGACCTATCGGACCTGCCCGAGCAGCACTTCCGTGGGATCCATATGGGCGACGTCTGGACGGCGCTGCGGGCCCGCCTTCCGCCGGCTTTGCAGGAGGCCGAATGGCTCTACGCCATCACGTCGCACTACATCGCAGATCGCGGCGTGCTGAAGCCGCTGCCCGGGGCGGTCGAGACCATCGCCGCGCTCGCCATCCGCGAGGTCCCCCAGGCCTGCGTTTCGAACTCGCATCGCGCCATCGTCGAGGCCAATCTCGACGCCCTCGGCATCTCCCATTTCATGGCCTTCACGATCGCTTTCGACGATGTCGCGGCCGGCAAGCCCGATCCTGAACCCTACAGGATCGCGGCTCGCCGCTTCGGGCTCGCGCCGGCCGCCGTCCTCGCGGTAGAGGACAGCGAGGCCGGCCTGATCTCGGCCGCTGCCGCGGGCCTACACGTCGCCTTGTGCGAAGCGATCCCGATCCCGGAGCGATGGGGGGACCAGGTGATCCGAGTCGCTGGCGTCTCGGAGATCCTGCCCCTCTTCGCTTGATTCTCCCCCGCTGAAGTGGTCTGCCCTGATGTATGGCTTTCGAGCCTGAGCGAGGACGGATGAGATGGCGAAGAAGAGACACAAGCCCGAGGAGATTGTCGCCAAGCTGCGGCATGTAGACGTGACAACGGCCCCGAGTTCATCGCCCAGGCCGTGCAAGACTGGAGCAAAGCCGTTGGAGCAAAGACGGCTTACATCGCGCCAGGATCACCCTGGGAGCCTGGGGAAATGGCTAAGTCAAAAGCTTCAACGCACGCTTCCGCGATGAATTGCTTGATGGCGAGATATTCTACTCTTTGAAAGAGGCGCAAGTCATCATCGAGAACTGGAGGCATCACTACAACACTGTGCGCCTGCATGAATCAATCGGCTACAAGCCGCCAGCCCCCCAGGTTTTCGTGCCCGCCTTCGCCGCATGGCCGGCTGCGCAACCCCGACCAGCTCCGCCGGCCATGCTGACGGTGGCGCCCAGACCCACCATGAACTAACATTCGGCATTATGGTAGGCGGCCGGTGCTCGAACACTAACTCTAGTCTAACGTTTCGCACCCGCGTATTCCGGCTTCAAACACACCGAAATCGTGCTGGCTGGCGAAAGCTACCCGGTCCTGGCTAGCGGCCGGGGAACGCCCTGCGCCCGCTCGCCGGCATGCCAAGGGAACACCGAAGCGACAGCTTGGCTGCGGCCTTCCGCAATCCTGCCAAGGACGAACCCGCTCTCGCGGGAGGGCTTCCTGATAGGTAGGGCACTACTGGAGATTTGAGTCAGCGCTTGAGCGGGCTGCGCCGGCCTCGGAGCATGAAGGGTCAACCTTCATCTCGCGAGGA
>JAABUP010007183.1_pt1 | contig 15164 bp, 20 predicted proteins | sample 5559201 | NCBI WGS metagenome assembly JAABUP01 (sample SAMN10711887, study PRJNA513373) | rock metagenome | isolation source: Antarctica rocks | place: Antarctica
GGCTGGAAAATGCTTGAGGGTTGGGGGCCGGCCTGTTGGTGGTCTGCCTGGCTAGATAAGGGTTGACTGGGCTTGCCCTGTCTGTCTGATTCTGCAGCAAAATGGCTCAGCCTTGTCAACGCAACATCTTGCTGAGAAAAACAAGACAGACACTAGCTGACAGAGCCAAAAGTGGAATTGCACTTTTTTCAGATGTTTATGGTCGACCAAGCATTGGGTCATGCTTGAGACCCTCAAAGCAGGACACACTGCATTTGGACACACTGCATTTGGGTTAAACCCTTGAACCTGGTCAGACGCAGCTTGCATTGATGCTTTTGAGTGCAAGCCGCCCTGATGTGCACATTGGCAGGGTACATTGCAATTCTGCTGTTTCATAGAAAGGTGGGAACATATGTATATAGCCCACATGGTGCCCTGATCTCAACCAGCAAGCTATATTCTGCCAGCTCAGCAGTCCCTCTTGTTGTGTATCAACAGAGCATGTCAGGTCTTTTTTAAAAAGCAACATAGAAGCGACAGACAGACAGACAGACAGACAGACAGACAGACAGACAGACAGACAGACGGACGGATTGATGGATGGATGGACGGACTGACAGACAGAGAGGTGCACCAGGAGGACAGACTATCAGAGCAACAGACTCACAGACAGACTGGAAGATGCACCAAACACATGAGCAGACTCACAACCAGATTGACAGACAGTTTATACCAGTCCAGATCCCTTGTGGGAGGCACTATAGCTTGGCGATGCACTGAGCTTCTCTGAGCCCTCCCCTGCTTCATCTTCCTTGGCTGTGCGCTCCTCCCTGCCTGACCCCCTAGGTCCTTGGTGGGCGCCCCTGCTGCTGTCTTCCAAAGACAACCCAGAGCTTGAGGGCAGCCCCTTCATGCCCATCAAGCTCTCCAGAACTGGCCCTGTGAGTGGTCAATGGTGGATCAAGATTACTGAGCACATCATATGTTCTGCCATCTTTGATGAACGTCTGTCAGGGATGTCAACAGAACAAAACCAGGCAGGGAAGCAGACATTTATCATGTCAACACAAAAGACACATTGACATGGCAGTCCAGTAAAGGTACTGGGCATGATGAGCTTGTATGCGACCTGAGTCGCGCATTGCCTGAGAAGAGCAGCAGCCAGGAAAGCGGCTTCTGTGCGCTTCAGAGGACAGGAAGACACGCTGATCGTTAGTGGGACAGCGGAGTGGCAGTAGGCGGAGAAAGGGTCAGTCAGACTGAAAGGGCAAAGGGCAGCTGAGCCGACACCAAAAGGCATCATGTGACAAGACACACAGCAGCCACAACAGCAGATGCGATGGCTCAGAGTCAAGCATGTCAAGCTTGATGAAGAACAGAATGGGGGCGGCCGGGAAGCTGCGGCAGCTGGTGCAGAAGCTGACGGGATGTTGGTGAACAATGTGCTTACCTAGTGCTGCAATGGCATCAGCTGCTGCAGTCTCAGTGTCCAGCTGATTGCTAGAGCCTCCGGTTGGGCCTGTGAGCTGGGCATTCAGGACCGCCTGCCTGCTCTGCCATAGTGAATACCTTTTGGCTGTGTAGGCACCTGCAAAGACCACATGCCTTGCTTGGACAGGGCTTGCCCTGCGATTTAGACCTTTGAACATGACAGACAGACAGACAGACAGACAGACAGACAGACAGACAGACAGACAGGAAAGGCAAGCAGATAGACAGGCAGGCAGCACACTGCAATGCTGTACTATACCAGCATGCAGCTGCACACATGTTTGCAAAATCGTCACACAGACAAACTGACGGAAACACCTAGAAGAAGAGCCTGTATGTACAAGCGGCAGCTGCTGACCAGTGAGCAGCTGTTCAAGTTGCATGGGGGCCATTCTGGTGGAGATGACGCCGCTGGACCCTTGCCGCCTCAAGCCCAGCCTGGAGCCTGACCCACTGCTCTGCCGTCGGGGCCCCTCCACCCAGGAGCCCTGCCTGCGAGGGAGCCTGCCGTCGCCCCCCGCCATTGACACCCGCCTAGACCCCTGCCCTTGCCCTATCCTGCGCCCCAGCTCAACTGCCTGCATGAGAAAACTCAGTACTGTGTAACTTGTACAACTTGACCCCTTGGCAGCACCGTCAGGTCATGTTGCATCTGTAGTCATTACATACTGGCAAGATTTTTCAGCGGTTGCTGGTGGTTCAGAGTGCTTTCTGTGCTGCCATGTGACACCTTGCCCAAGCTTGACACTTGCATAGTTGTGCAGTATAGACTCCTGAGGTATTGCAGGTAGTCTGAAAGCAGTCAGAGCAGGTAGGCTCTGCGACAAAGCACCTTGCTTGGCAGCCCGCTCTGTGTGTCGCTCCAGGCTGCATTGTAAGACAGCCTGATGCATATAACTAGATGGCTGCCACACCTTGTTTGGACAAATATGAAACGAGAACAAGCAGGAAATGAGTGTACATGGGGCTTCAGCTCACAGCCACAGATTGAAAATAGCCTGGCAAGCAGCAAAAGAATGGGTCACCGAAGAAGGGGCTCGAACCCTTGACCACAAGGTTAAGAGCCTTGCGCTCTACCAACTGAGCTACTCCGGCCCGTGCTTAAGGATTTCAAGCCTTGGGTGTCCCAGGATGATCTGGGTTCAGGTGACTGCATGCTGTTTCGTTTATTTCCAGTGTTTGTTAAGTAGCGCACTTGACCTCAGCACTGTGTCCAGGATTTGGTTCGTGCATATTTCTGCCAAACCGCATAAACGTGGTGCGGCTTCTGCCGACTGTTCGAGATCACATCATAGCACACATCAGCAATGCCAGAGCCTTAATCCTTCAGTCTCACCAATCCCAGACACAAAAGGAACCGTCACCTGAGCCTGAGTCATTCCAGCCTGTTCCAAAATGCGCCACAGCCAAGCAATGACTTCCTGCTGCTCCTCAATCATCTGCTCAGAAACGCTAGCCTCGGCATTCATCTGGGCTCGAGAGACGGCAAGCCTGCTTTGTATCAGCTCCGAGATGAGCTCGTCGCGAGCACCGCCGCGTGGCCGGGCGGCAATGCTCTCTTGCACCTGCTGCTGCCTGGCATCTGCTTGTAGAATGAGACCATGTATTCGGTGCTTCTCCATCTCGCCTTCCTGTAGAGCATGCATCCCTTGACACATATGACCAGCAGCATAACCTTACAGAAGTTTAGGGGAAACTGACCTGAACAAGTTTGGCCACCTTCTCCTTGCGGCGGTCCAGGTCAGCTGCCTGCAGAGGAGAAATGCCAACTCCCAACTCACCCATGCGTGCTTGCTCTTCTTGTAGGCCATCGAGCTCTGCCTGTGCCCTGCAACAAAAGAGACAATTCTTGAGTACATATGCACATGAAAGGTGGCATGTAAAGTATGCACCTTGCCTTGTAAACAGTCCCAACTGCATATCCTGCAGGTCAAGGAGAGCTACAGGCTGGTATTGCTTGTAAGAACTTGGTCACACTCACATTACATGCTTGCAATTCATTTGAGCATTCTGCACATTGCTCCTGCAATCTGTGCTTAGAGGTGCATCCATTGCGACAGCATATGAGCACCGTCAAAGAATAGATACAAAAAGCTGTGCTGGACAGGCACAATGGCTGCTGCAAGGACGTACTGGCAGCACATGCTATCATGGCATCAGCTGTTCAAATACAAGCGCCCACCTGACAATGCTATCCTCAGCCTCCACAATTGCCCTTTGCAACTCGACTCGCTCGCGAGTGGCTGCAGCAAGAGCTGAGGAGGCTTGCTGGGCCCAGGCAGGATTACTCAGCGCCACTGGCAGATCCTCTGGGCTTGCCTCTCCACCCTGAAAGCACCAAAAATCCCTACATGCTTTTTTGGCTCACCTAGCTTAGCACTCAAATAATAATAATAATAATAATAACAATAATAATGATAATGATCAAAATGCGGGCTCAGCACTCTGTAGCAGCCTTGACATTCTGGGAGCACAGCGGCACTTTAAGGTCTGAGATCACCCTTTGACACGAAAGATTACTCTGCCTATAGTGAACACGGTGACTCTGCCTGTCTGTGCAAGCCCATGCCCATACTGGTAATCACACAGACAGTCAGTGCCTGGAAGGATCTTAACCATTGTCACCTAGCGCTGCTATGCAGCCCATACCAACAGCCTGCACTCAAACACATGGGCACTCAGAGCAGCGCTTACCTGCAAGGTGTTGAGCTCACGCTTGAGCTGATCATTCTCCTCCTTAAGGTCATCTATGATGGCTTGATACTGAGCAATGTGCTCCTGCACCGTCCCTGCATTCTGGCGCACGTGGGTCTTGATCTCCTTAGCTCGGTCAGCGTACTTGAGGGTATTCACCGTGTGGTGGTACTGCACGCTGGACGATGCCACTGTCGCAATCATTGCTGTGCGTGAGCTGCACGTCAATGGACACATGTTACTCATTGAACAGGTAGGGAGCTCAACAGGGTGTGTATAACAGGAAGCTCAACAGGGTGTGTGTGTGTTACTACGACTGCCTGTTACTCCTGCGCATGATTGGTGTGGCAAACAGACGGACACAGCCACAACAGTTGTCCTCCAGATGCTCTTGAGAGTGCAGCTTATGCGTTGCATACACTCAGCAAGTCTTTGGTTTTGTGATGGTGATTGCAGCTTACTTTCCACATAGGCCGTCCTTGAGGAGGCGAGTGAGCTTTGAGTTGCGGAAGGGCACAAACACAAGGCCTTTCTTCCTGGCCTTACCCAATGCATTGATGCACTCAGCCAGCGCCAACAGAGACCTGCAACGCACTTAGTCACGCAGTGACTTTCATTCATTCAGTGATTCACCACATGCGTCTTTGACCCTAGGGTCAGGTATGTACAGTCCTGAGTAGCTTCCTGTGTGAGGAGGTCTTGCAGTCAGGGCACTGACAGCAGTGCAACATGCTTGTTAAGGCAGTGACAGCTATGCACTTTCACTGTTGGTATGCTGACTACAAAACAGGACTTGAGACAGGGCGTTCATAGAGACCTGCAACATGCTTGTTCAGTGCAAACCATGCATTGTTATTGTCAGCATGCTGTTTGCCAAAACAGGACCTCACACAGGGAGCCACTCAGGACTGTGCCCTAAACACCTGACCCTAGGGGAAGACACATGACCAACACATGAATGCAACTGTGTAGATAGATCACACCATGCTTTCAACCTTGTCACTACCTGCAGCACTGCCGTGAATGCACACGGTCATCACGTACTCCAATGCTGTAGTCAGCTGCCAGCACCAAAGAGCTACCACTTTAGTACGTCAGTCAGCCAAGGAACATGTGCTTGCTTTGATGTGGCCAGCATGTCACATGCCAGACACTGACAGCATGAACATGACAAATGGCCATCATCATAAGAGTTTGGAACAGCAGCAGCAGCAGGCGAACACAAGTGTACCTGTTGATGTTTGCCCCGTCCTTCAGCTGACGGCCAATGTTGTTGGTCTCAGACGCACGCTCGCTACCAGCCAGGTCAACCAGTGACAGCTTGCCTGTGTACACCTACAGGCATGGTTGAACTCCACTCATCATCATCATCGTCATCATCGCCGTCATCATGACATACTATGTACTATGACTGCAGGTATGGTCAACCTCCATTCATCATCACCATCTTCACCACCATGTTCATCAAAACTTGCCAAGCAGGGCTGCAGGATCTGCCTGGGTACATGTCAACAGCCCTAAAACCGTCCCCAATCATCACTGCCTGTCAGGGTGCAGTACTGCAAGCAATCAAGCCAAACACAGCAGCACCACGCATGGCATCAGAACCGGTCTGACTGGCTTTGCTGACTGGTGCCAGGACACATGCACTCATCGCTGACTATGCTGACCATGTTGGGGTGCTGCTGCTGAGACTTAGGGACACCACAGCACATAGCAGTTCAAGGTCACGCAGCTGGGTGGTGCAATACTGCATGACACAGCACAGCAAAGCAAGCAGGCACAGCATGCACTGCAGCAGCTCGTAGTGTAGTGTCTTGCTTCACATCCCTGACACAACAGGATGAGATGTGCCCTTTGGATGAGATGTGCCCGTCAGACATGTGAGAGTGCCTGATGTTGTGCAATAAGAGTCTGCAAGAATGCAGTGCTGGCCCTCGTAAGCATCCCTAACAATGTTACCACAGGAGAAGCAGCATTATCACTACAGCACATTATAGAAAAGATATATCACTACAGCATAGTATAGAAGACCTATAACACAATGCTGCAGTGATTCCACGCGTCAACCTGAATTTCGCTTCGAGATTGTGGGCAGCTTTGAAACAACAGAGCAGTTCGACCTGTTTCCTGTAGTGATTCTTGTCGCTGCGGCACACTGTGACCTCCAGGATGGCATGAGAGCGCGAGGAAGCAGCATTTGCATCTGTGGCCTCAGTCTTGCGCCTCTTGTTGCCCTCCTGCACCCACACTTGCGAGGTCACCCAAGCGCACTTGCAAAGCAATGTGTAATGGCAACATGGAATTGAGTCTGTCACCAACATTCTGTGTCAAAGAACTTAGCTACTGAGGCCGCAGCATGATACAACCTTAAGCCTTTCATGACTAGCTGACTATTGCGTCGCATCAGCACGACAAGGCTGATGCCAGGGCCAGATGACAGGACTGATGTGCAGCGTTCACACAGTGATAGTACAGAAGCGCGAAGCAGGGCTGGAACACTTGCAAGATGTTCTGATGGGGGTTGGGGCAATGCTGTACATGAAAGCTTTAGGACCTATAGATGACTTTGTTTGTCATTTCAGTCTGTTGTCAAGAAGTCGTAGCCAGCCTCTAAAAGAATGAAGGGCTGGATGGATGGGTTGGTGGGTGGGTAGGTGGGTGGGTGAGGGGGTTGGATGAGCGTGTGAGTAGGTAGGTGAGTGAGCGAGCGAGCGAGCGAGCAATTGAATGGTTATTGGGTGGGAAGGTGAGAGAGAGTGGGCGAGTGGATGGATGAGATTACCTGCAACAGAGCAAAAATGGTGTCTACACTGTCCACCTTGACTTTGCTGAGGCCAGCTACAGTTGGGCCAGCCTCTGGGTCCTCCCTGCATATCACACATGCACCAGGCTTCACTGTGGGGCTGAAGCCTCTGCCATGTTGCCTGCTGCTGCAATGCTTGTGAGCAAACTGTCATATAGCAAATGAAACTATATCTGTCTATATTTGCCAGGCTCGTCTGCTTGCTGTACCTGTTGCTGCACAAACAGCATACTTGATATTGCGGCGCAGCAAACCAAGAGTTGACATGACAGTCACAGGAGCCCGGCAAGCATGATACTCTGCATGTTACCGTGACACCTGTATCTACAGATGGAATGATGGGCTGAGAGGCGCACAGCAGCTATGAGACAGTTTGTCACCTGAGGTCTAATGGTGGTGAGTTGTCCTGAAGCAGGTCAAAGATGAGCTCATTGTACACCTCACAGTAGGAGCATGTCACATCCCACTGCTTGTCCGGCTCCTTTGCCTGCTCATCCAGTTACAACACACTTTCACAGACAGGCATGCAGTGTACACCTTGCAGCAAATGTGGCTGATCAGGGATGCTGGCTTGCCTGATGGAAGCTGCAAAGAGCAGCAGCTACTACACAGAGCTTCTGAACAGCATCTGATGTTGAAAAGATCAACACACTTTACTGTTGGTATGCTGAACGCCAAAACAGGGTCTCATACAGGAAGCTACTCAGGACTGTATGTACCTGAGCCTAAGGAAAGACACGTATTGAGTGAGTGAGTGAGTGAGTGAGTGAGTGAGTGAGTGAGTGAGTGAGTGAGTGAGTGAGTGAATCAATGGATGAACGTGCGACCGAGAGAACGAACAAATGAGCGAATGAATGAATGAGTGAGTCCCAACATGGTCAAGCTAGAGTTGTTTCACCAGGAGCTTGCAAGGCAGTCTTGTGTGACTGGGTAACCATGTGCAGCAGGCGGGCCCAAGCAAGGTGCAAGGGCCTGACCTCACCATGAAGGCAAAGATGTCACTCATGCTCAGCACCATGATCCCCGGGTCAGTGGGGGTCCCCACCATGGTGTATGTCTTCCCTGACCCTGTTGCCCCATATGCAAAGACTGTCGTGTTCAGTCCCAGCAACACACCAGCTATCAGACCCTGCGCAGAGTGGACAAGTTCTGTTTAGACATGCACAATCTGGGACTGGCAGTGTGCGTCTCCATTGTGTGTATCACATTTTTGATATGTGTTGTTCAGCCCCAGCAAGGCATCAGCTGCCCGGCCCTGCAAGCCATCCAGCAGGGTTTGTGAGTCGTCCTTTTAGGTAATCACATCATGACAGTGTATGTCTTCCCCAATATGTGTGCCACATGCAGAGACTGTGTTTTTGCGCCCCACCAAGGCACCAGCCATCTGGCTGTGTAAGCAGCTAAGTATGGCTAAAGATTCCTGCAGGCTATTGCAATGCAGGCAGACATTCTGGTGTTCAGCCCCAGCAAGATGTTCAAAGAACACAAAACTCCAAGAGGAGCTCCTGACTGTTCATGACACCTTTGTACCAGCTGCCACAGCAGCTGATGAGCCTGCAGAAGGACCAGGCAAATGGCGTGAGTGCTGCAGCTGTCTGTGCACATCAGCGGATTGTTGGCAGTGAGTGTCCTGCCTGAAACTATTGCAGGATAGGGCCCAATCACAGTAATGAGGCTTGGTAACATGCTAGCTATTGATTTCTGCAGAAGGTACGCATTGACCAGCGTTCAAACATGACTTTTGCAGCCATGGCTGCAGCTGAGTTGGGTTCAGAGGAGGGGCAACTACCCATTGGCTCAGGCAGGCGCTTTGCTGCTGGATTCTTGGCTGGTGTGCTACTAGTCTGCCTTCTGTCCCAGAGCAAACATGCACAATAAGTTGAGCCGTAGAGCCAACTCATTATACGCTGGCACACTTGATCCGGTCTTGGGTAAAGCTGAGAGCAGTGCTGATGCTTTTGCACTCTGCACATTCTAACTGTGCATGATGATGGAGCAGCTGCTGCCAAGAGCTGCACGTGATGTCATGCTGCCATGGCTGTGGCCGCAATCTGCCTGGGTCAAATTGCACGTGCAATTATCCCAGTGTACTGCTGTGGCGCTGCTGGACCTCTCTACTTGCTAAGAGTGACATGCACACTGGGTTTGGCACTTTTGTGCAAAGGGTGCTGTACACTGGCTGACAGCATTGCTTTCTGAACAGTGCATCTGCAAGACAAAGCCTCTCATGTGCTGCTGTTGTCTTCAGAGCAAACGCTGCTGCAAGCTTGAGATCATGTCCCAGAGGATTAGCAACATGGCTAGATCTGCAGGTATGGTTTTATTTGGCAGCTTGCTTAGTTGCTGGCATGCTGCATGGCTGTGTATGCTTGCTGTGTTGCCTGGTCTGCATTGCGCTGTGTGTGGTTGTGCTGCATGTTGCTGGTCTGTCCTGCCAGCAGAGAGCTGTTGCTCAGCATACCTCACAAGGGCAGGCTCCATGTCTTGTTTGAAGATTCCTGTTGCCATCTCTATTGGCTATTGTCCACTGACTCAGCAATGATTCTCATTGTGAGACATGCTCAGCACATGCAGTCAGTTCACTGATTAGCCTGATGCATTTAAGGGTGACCTTGAGGCCCAGTCCCCAGGCAGTCAGCACGCACGCACGGCGGATCATGGCGGGGTTGGGCATGCCGTGTTCGTATACACACAAGAGTTGATAGCAAGCTGCAGATTGGCCAGAGCTTCATTGTGTCATGCACTACAATGACACGCAGATCTCACAAGCCGTCATACAGAGACTAGCAACAGCAGGGCGAGCTTGCCTTGACGACACCATTGTATAGGGTCCTGTTGTCGGTGTTGCCATCATAGGCCTTGTCAAAGACATAGCGCTTCTCTCTGGGAGGCACCTTTATGTCGGTGGAGTGTCTGATGATGGGCAACCTGGGCTTGCCAGCCGCTGCAGGATCCATGACAATGATCACCTGTAGCATGCCAGGTCATTCAAGTCTGCCATCTCATGTTGGCCACACACACCCTGTACGGAAGGTTTTGTGGTCACTGTTTCACAAACTGCAGGTATGATAGGCTTGACTTCCAGTATATTGCAAAACGACCCAAGGAGTGACAAGCGTCTACATATGTCTGCCGTGAGTCTTGCAGCAAGTCATTCACAGGTGAGGAACAGGACTGACCTTGTCTTCTACTAGGCGTGTTATCAGGTGGCAACCAGAGCTCCTCTCCTTGCGCGTCAGTGGTCGGCATCGCACTGCTACCTGCAGGAGAGTTAAAGACGGACACGGCTACAGCAAGCTTGCTGAAGATGAAAATAGCACAACCTTTTTGCCTCAAGGCTGTCCTCACCGTGAGGGTAGACTGAGAAACTCCCTTCTTTTTCAAGACAGAGGTGAACTTCAACGTCGCATCAAACAGCTCTGCTAACTCTTGAGTGTTGTCAGCGGTGTTTACATTGCCCTCCACGCCCGTCATGCTCTTTGCTGACAGATCTTGCCTCTCGAGAGCAACGTTAACCCAGGCTTCTGCACGAGGCGCCTTTTACGGGTTCCCAACAGTCTGCCAAATTCATGTACGCTTGTGAACCAGAACTCAACCTTTTTGGTCAAATGCCCGGTTTTCAACGCAACTATCAGTAGAAAACCTTTTTAGACCTTCGCAAACTAGACATTCACAGCTTGCAGGGCACGAAATCAAGTATTCATGACTCGCTTGCGCCTGTATGCCTGGCATGCACGCTGCCTCCCGCCGTGCGGAGCAAGCATCCTTGCGACACCGTCCGGCACTACTGGGGCTTCGGAAGTACCACCAAACGACGACTTCGAGGTCAGCTGCTGAATTCTGAATGCGGAAACCTGGTGCAGGACCTTTACCATAATGTATGCTTTCATCAAAATGTAGCCGTTTCCTTGTGTGGAAATGATTCATAATGAACTAAAGTTGGCCAAACAGGGTTATGTTGTCACACAGGGTGTCAATGCATGTCGGTAAAAGCGTGAAGGCGTGTTTTGGAGGAGTGATTGATAGTAGTCTAGCTAGGGCCCGGGCTGCCCAGTACATGTACATGTGTAACATATATGTATATACTTGAAGTTCTTCTTCAAGACAGACACGGGTCTTGCAATTTGACGCCTGCTCCCCATCATACGGACACTCGAGTGCTCGTTGCTGACAATGGAGGATGCAATAGTCTAAGTGATAGGACACGGAAGCTTTTTGAAGAAGAAGTATACACCGTAAATTACGCCGTATTTTACGCCGTATTTCGCCGTACCTTACATCGTCGCTCTCGCTGAGACGACTGACTGCTGCGACTCGCTGCTGCGACGCACCAGACGGTTGTACTCTCTCACGGTTCCTGATTTCGCAGCATGCGCATCTATGTCATGTTTGCGCTCCTTCTGCTACCGAGTTTGCAAATGAATCGCTCGACGCCAGAATTGTTGAACAATCAGGATAGCCTCGCTGCCGTTGCAACAGCAGATTCAGCAACGTGACGTCGCCGAACGCCTTCGGTGAGCTTCATCATATGTCGATGATACGCTGATCCGCGATCTGCAATGCTAGATCATGGCTGACCCCGATTCAAGACTGACCGTGCGAATTTGGCATACAGGCACCAGTTGCTGCGAGCTTTCCTGCCAGCTCGCGTTCAAACATACAACCTGCTGTGCCGCTCGCACCTGCATCCAGCGCTTCGGCATTGTTGAGGTGAGTTCACGCGCCAGCCGACATTGTTCACGACGCGCTATCTTGCATGTCTATTTTATTTCTGATACATGTTTGCAGGCTGCCGGCTGTCGTTGTCAGGCCAGCGAATGCCTTTGCTAAGTACATGCTTAGGCGGCAGCACATTGCTGATGAGAATCAGGTGAAACCACACAATTTGGGTCCGATGCACTGTAAGTGCCAATGTTGCCAGGCCTTGCACTTCATGCATGAGCATCGTGTTGGCAAGGCAAAGTTTGGTGAAGCAACTTTCAGCCAGTGCTGTAAGCGTGGCAAGGAGGTGCTGCCTGCCTTGAAGCCCACTCCTCCTGTGCTGAAGAGTCTCATCTGCAAGCAAAGACCTAGGTTTTTTGCTTTCTTGAAGATTATTAGGTCTTATAGCTGTGCATTCCAGATGGCATCATCAGGTGAGATTTTTCTGCACACATGTTCCTCCTACCAACACATTTGTATGCAGGTGTGTATTGGTGAACAAGAGAGCAGTTATAGCGTCATGGATAGCTGGGATTTTTTTGTGTTGCGCATCATGCACATGTGTACACTGCAGCTAATGTTATCAATATGTGCAGGTATCAAAGACACAAATAGGGAACGGTTTCCGACAGGCGACACAACTTTTGGGGTTCAAGGCAATGTACATCATTACATAGGCTACGCATAACTAGCTCTAGGTGACAAGCTTGCCTTTCTGCAAATGTACATGTATGATTCAGAGCATGAAGCGGCAAACTGCACGATCAGCCAGCTAGGGGTCCAGCTAGACAGCGATCTCATAGCATTGTTGCAAGAGGAGCTTGATGGTTTCAACGCTCATGTACAGATGTTGAGAGCATTCAACATATCTGAGCGGGATCCCCGTTCTCACATTGTGCTGTTTTCTGACACAGGTGTGGATTGCTTCTGATTGCTGTTGTCAGACATTTGTTTGCCTTAAAATTTGCCTTGAAGTTTGTTGCAAGTTGAGGAAACTTTGTGCATGTGAAGTTACAGATCCATGATCATTGCTACATGCTGTGAGACCAAGTTTTGTACGGATAGTGGACTTGATGCTATCTAATAATGGCAAGGTTGGATTTGGCCGTCTTTTGTGCTGCTGCAGGCGAAATAGATGGCAATGTGTACAGTGTCTCCCAAAGTGATGAGCTAGCGGCAATCATCCCAGGCCGGTTCACCTATGGAGATCAGTTAGACTCCCACAACTTTGTGCGTGACATAGTGTTGGTCCCCAACAAGGGTGGTGTGCAAAGGATTGATGATAGGCGTCTGCTGTTTGACCCTTTGCACTTTGTGTTTGCATTCCTCAGTGGAGAGCTGGGTCGGAGGCCTATAGATCCTAGCTAGGATCATGAAGTGAATAACAATTGAGTCATGATTGGTTGTGGAAGTTGGCCAGCATCCTTTGACCAAACGTGGTGCAGTGTAAAAGAAATTTGTTGTTTTGTTTTGTCTCACCATTGCACTTCATTTCCTGTCACCACCTTTGTCTCAAAATGGCACTTTGTATACTTTTCAGGATCATTGTTACTTCAGTGGATCAACAAAGATGTTCTTGGTATGCAGGGCAGTAATGGCTGAAAATGCAGCTGTGCTGGCGCCATGTTGGCGCAGGGCGCATCATGATCATACTCTTTTTGTGTAGTTGCATGGCAACATTGAGACTTTGTACATGGTTACAGGAGCTCGAGCTGATTTTGGATTGGTATGTGAGAACGGAGGCGCTGGAAGTGGATTGGTTGCGCAAGAACCAGAGAACCATGAGAGCAGAGCTGTATGGCTGGGCGTGTAATTACTTTGTTGATGCTTACACAGTATGCATACAATTTTGCATTGTTCGCCCTTATAAGCATTGCATTTTGAGTACATCTAATTAGCCTCCATGTCAATTTTGTTATAAGCATTGCATTTTAAGCACATCTTAAGTACTTTACACCCAATAGTAGCCGGCCCGGAGGGCCGGCATGTAGCTTGTTTTGATGTTACGAGTGGAAAGTGATCAAGTGCACGTAACAAGTTGATACACACCACATGTGTCTGTACAGTGTGGCATCCCAGCTGGCCTGCAGCTGCTGAAAATGTTCGAAGTTTATTGGGCTATAAGCAAAAGCATTACCACGAATCTATACAAGGGGCATGCGTTCCACGATTATAACAGCAACACCAGGAAACCTGTCGAGCTTGGCTTGCACAGAATTGTCCTGAAGTTTGACACCACTAAAACAGATTGTGCAGGCAGAATACAAACTCCATGCATTATTCATGCCTGGCAGGGATGCTTGCTGTACAGGAGATGTCCTAGACCGGGGTAGGACCCGCCTCGGGCGAAACTGCAGGTCTGAGAGCTCGTAGCCTCTTGCAACAACTGTAGGTGCTCCCCACCATAGCGACTACACCGACGATACATACTACAGCCAACGCAGTGCTTGCTATAATTAGGTTCTTTGCTGCATTGTGTCCTGTGCTACTACAGCCCGAACACTCGTCCAACATGTTGTTGTAAGCAACACTGGAAGGGTTTCTCCAGTTGTAACGGATATCGATCGGTAATTTGAGCCCGGTCGTGTTCACTAAGCTTTCGCAAGGGATGGCTACGCTTGCAGTGACCTCCTCTCCTTTGCCTGTAACAAAAGATATGTCGCCGTTGCAGACGTTAAAACGCTCAATGGTGACGGCTGTTAAGGTTCCGACGCCTCCTGTGTTTTTCCGGTGCAGTGCAGAAACCCCCACCAACAGCATAGTCAAGATCACAAACGAGCCACCTATACTGAAAAACACAGAACACCCCACAACTAACTCTCGACCCATCTGCAGATGCGTGTCGCATGCTCTCGCTTGTGAGCTTCGCTTATCCGGCGCAGCGACTCGAAGGGTGAATCGCACAAATTAGTCATCATTTAGTCACCATAGTGAACACATGTTACACGGAAATTCGGGATTCCCTGAAATCCGGAATTCCAGTACCCTTTTCACCGGAATCCGGAATTTAGGTGAGGCCCCACAGATATTCCGGATTCCTGAATTCCGGATTCCCGGATCTCAGTGATAAAGGCACTGGAAACGACATCAGCAACAAAGCCATATACTGTGGCAGATATGCCGCCGCACGCTGGCCCCCTTGGCCGAAGTAACATTCCATATGATTCTGAGCAATACAGGGATTTGTTAGAATGGCTGTACAGTAAACACAAGTCGCAACCAAGTGGTAATCTGGTCGATGCACAGCAATACGATGATATAGTGCAATTCTTGAAGAGAGAGCAGACTTCTGAGAAGGGACAGAAGGGAACTAAAGGCCAGCTGCAGACAAACAAGTGGCGACACAGGATCCGCCAGCAGAACTATGTCTTGCAGGGAGTTGAGGGGGAGCAGCAGGTGTATAAAGCTGTTCCTATATCAGATAATGTTCCTACTGGCCTCCTGCGACTCTTGAAGATCCATGAGATTCCAAAAGTCTTGCATGAAGTTC
>JAABUP010007184.1_pt1 | contig 15163 bp, 12 predicted proteins | sample 5559201 | NCBI WGS metagenome assembly JAABUP01 (sample SAMN10711887, study PRJNA513373) | rock metagenome | isolation source: Antarctica rocks | place: Antarctica
TGACAATGTGCGTTTCACTGCCAATCCTGATGGGCCACCGTTGTAAGTGTTAGATGGCGTCGTATTGCTAGACTTCCGCTGACGATTAGCCAGGATCATCCGCATGTGCACCTTTCGGGATTGCCTGCGGGTGCAAGTTGAGTGGAATGGAGCTTGTTATCTCGAAGATCACATTCGAAGGTTCCTAGACAGTGTTGTAAGATTGATGCAGATCTTCACTTGAGCAAAAGCTGCCTGTGGAGACTCAAGTGTGCAAGATTAGCAAAAGGACAGAAATTTGAGCGCGGACTGCTCAGAAGAGCCGCCAATTTCCGCAGGATTTTTAGCCATATTTAATCCACACTGAAGCGTCAGTATCAGACTCATCCAGGGCGTTTGACTCGCAGATACGGTCACTTTGGTTAATTTCAGACCAGAAGCCTCCTCTTCGAACACGGGCTTTGAGCTCGACACATGTCATATAGGGTCTGAGTGACGGTCTCATCAACTCATAATGAATTCACGGAAGTCACAAAAGTCATGTCAAATCAAAACCGTCTATGTGCTGCACAAGACATCTGTACCCGTAGTCGTGGCTTTGCCACGATCCTCGTAATGCTCAATCCTTCTTCTTCTCCTCGCCTCCCCCAAACCATTCCGGCTTCACCATGAACACATACGCTCTCCACAAAACCAGCGGTATCAAATTCGCCGCACTCATCAGCGCCGCCTTCCTCGAAAACCCTCCAGCCCACACTCCCGCCGCCTTATGTTCATCACTTGCTCTAAAAGCCTCCCAAATCAACAGCGGAATAAGACCTGCCTCTCCCATCCCAAGTGTCCAGTAGACAATCTTTCTCTTGCCGACGGCATCTTTAGTGTTCGGGTAGGCAAGCAGGAGTTGTGGGGTAAGGCCCAGGATGCAGGCGCCTACGGCGCGGGCCAGGAGGATTGCTGTTTCGTTAAGCTCGATTGAGGGAAGAGGGGAGGCGAGGAAGTTTTTCAGGGTTTGGGAGGGGAAGAAGATGAGGGCGATTATGCCTGGGACGTTCAGAACCGCTTCGATGGCGAACGCGGTCTGGATTAATGAGGGCATGGTGGAAGCTGTAGTAGAGGTTCGGTAATAGCTGTGCAACAACAAGCAGATGCTCGACAGGCCAGCAGACAGTAAACCAGAATATCACATGAATAAAACGTAATGTCTTTAGTGCAGTCGGCTTTGACAGATGCTCTTAAGTTCAGCGAACATCTGAGCACGACGTTTCATGCACGAACGGGAACCAAGGCCTTGCAAGGCAAAGTCGCTCGCTTAGATTCCAACGACATTCGATCTTTTGAGTTCTTCAAATCGACTGTATGATGATCTCCTCCTTGTAAAAATCAGTGTGAAGTTTGTTAGTGGAGGTGATTGTCCTCCTAGCCTCTTCGGAGAGTCATCTGCATAATGACTGCGGCCAAAACGGCAGTCCGGCGAGCTTTGCTCTATGGTACGCTCACGTGCGTGGAACGATAGCTGGAAATGGGATCTGACCTTCGCTTCAGTCCCTGGGTCGTCACAGAAGATGCTCGACAAGACTCAGGGCCTTACTGCTGACTGCGTGGCTTATGATTTGGAAGATTCGGTGACACCCGGAAAGAAAGCTGAAGCGAGAGCCAATATCCGTCGTTTCCTGGAGCAGCCTAAAGCATCCGGGATCAAGGAATGCGCTGTCAGGATCAACGCCGTTGGTACGGGCTATGAAGCTGATGACATTTCTGAAGTGGTATGGGCTCGAACAATTACCTACTGGCCGCCAGCAGTTGACGGTGATAGGCCAACTCACCTCACTTGGATACCATTATCATTCCCAAAGTGAATTCTCGATCTGACCTCCAATGGGCCTCTGACTTCATCAATCATAGAAGGACGTTTACTCATCCTAATGAATCCGCACCTCGTCGTCTTAAAATCCTTGCTCTTATCGAATCTGCCAAAGCTCTTTCCAACCTCAATGAAATCTGTAGAACCGCTATTTCGCAGCTTGACGGCCTTATCTTTGCCGCTGAGGACTTCGCCCTTGATCTTTCGTTGACTCGGACTCCGTCGCTTACTGAGTTCTTGTACGCCAGATCGGCCATCGCTACTGCTTGTCGTGCACATGACCTGGCGTCCACCATAGATCTCGTATGTACCTCCTACAAGGGTGAGGAGGGCCGCAAGACGATGGAGGAGGAGTGTCTCGGCGGCAAGGGCCTCGGATTCAACGGCAAACAGTGTGTTCATCCTGACCAAGTCGCCATCGCGCAAAAGGCCTTTGCTCCAAGTGAGGATGAGGTGACGTGGGCGGTTAGAATTGTGACTGCGGACGAGAAGGCTGACAAGCAAGGGCGGGGCGCGTGGACGCTCGACGGCAAGATGATCGATGTGCCTGTTGTTGGGAAAGCTAAGAGCCATATTAGTAAAGCTATCGCGTGTGGCATTGATGTTGATGCTGTCAGAGAGAAGTGGATAGATCAAGAGCCTGAGTGATTTTGTTGTTGTGGTTGCTCTTGCCAGTGTGTTGTGAGGATCGCGACGGTGCGCCCGAGAGGAAGAGCGACACCGCCGAACAGACCAGAGGTTTTGAGTACTCGCCAGCCTGATGTGAGATGCTTGTTTGCCTGCAGACTAAGCATTGAGGAGGTGCTCGTGAAACTGATCTGCAATGATTCGCAGAGTTGCATCTTTGATGTGGATCAATATATGAGAGGCTCCTGGGCGTAAAGCTGCTCGCCGCCTCGCTTAGTCAGCCAACCCCTTTTCTCCGACACTTGCGTTGTGGGTCAAAGGGAGCAATGAAAGGCAGTCCTTAGAAAACAACCTCCTACCGAAAGAAGTTGAAGCTGCGATGGGGGAATGGCCAATTTTGCTGGTGCAATCGCGGCAGCGTTGACCTAGGTACGTCCGGTATCTGGCGGCGACCCTTTGAAACATCGCTTCAAAGGCTCGACGATCATGCGCACCGCCAACATGGTCTAAGACATGGTGAGTGCCCAAGAGAATGTTGTCCTGCGCATTACGCTGTTCACAATGTTGAGTTCTGAACTTTGGATGTTTATATATTCTATTATGTCCTGCTCTTTTGTGAAGGGGAGTCGGCGCTACGTTTCGTCATGATCCAAAATGTTAGAATCGACTATCCAGCGTTCTTGATTTGCGGTGACTGTTCGAGACCCCAGCGGGCGGGATTCTCCCAGAAGTCCCCTTCACACAATACTATTTTTGCCAATTTTGTATGATGCTGCAAGACTGTCTCTTGTTCTACAGGAGTTTTTGGAGAGTTTTCGAGGTGCTGATGGGGGTAGGAGCTGATTCTAGTGCCGCGGCCAAAGATTACGGAAAGATTACGTAGTGGCGAAAACCTCAGCCAGCACGTGCAACAACTAAACAACCTCGAGTTCATCACAATGTTGGCTCGGAGGTCAAAATGAAGATTGCAATGGTTTTTGCTTCTTTTCTGCGAAGCTCCGGCTACCCTCTAGAGGAGAGCGAGCCTTCCTCGCAATGTTGTGAACTAAAATTTTGCCTATGAACTCGCTTAGTCAGCTGCCCCTTTTTTCCAATGCTTCAAGCCTGGGAAGCAATGAGCAGGGCCATGCTCATCTACGAGGTACTCTTACCATTGTAGGATGTAGAGATTGCGGCAGGTGCATTACTGAGGACCGTGCACGAGCAGCTTTCAAGGCGGAAACACTGGGCGGGCTGAGATATCTATTGGGACTTTTTACTCTTTCATTGTGAGCTCCAGGCTCCAGCTGCCCGGATGCGCCTCGTGCTGTAGCAGTAGGAAAATATCCTGCAGCCTCACTTGCCAAGGCGCCCTCTGCTGTCGTGGGGTCTCAAGGTGCGCCCACAATCCCCAAGTCCACCGCAGTCTGTACATCAAAAGGGACAGTAAACATGGCAACGAATACAGAACTCGTCATTTAGAGGCTTTTTGTCCTTTTTCAGGGAGCTCTGGGTGCCAGGGTGCGCCTTCCCAGCGCAATGTTGGGGGGGAACATTTTCGGACTCGTTTGCCAAGCCCTCCTTTTTCTCCAGGGGCTAAGGGTGTCCACGAGAGACGCCTCATTGAATGGGCTCGATGCTACGTGTAAAGGACATTCTGCGGGTGCTTCTCCTCGGACAGTGCATTACTTGGGGCTGCTCCAATCGAAAGCGCACTTATAAAATAGGTATAATTGCCACGGCAAGGGGCTGCGGATTTGTACCAACACCAGAACATCAAAAATGGGAGTCGCGACCTACATATAGCGAAGACATCAGGCTGCATACTGTCAAATGTGAACCATCAGGTGTTGTGCGGACTGCAAGCATTTGTTGAGCAATTCTCAAGTTTTGAGAATATATGATTAATTATGACACTTACCCTTAACAATCAGCATGAGTGGTTTAGTGGGAAAATGTTCTGCCAATGCGTCCGAAAAACAGGGTTCGCCCTGAGAATCGGGGCTAATGATTTCTCCTGGGTTTCGACTGAGAATATCGGGTCTTAGGGTTCTCCTTTGGTAGTAAGTCAGTGGTTCGATTCCACGCTCATGTCTTCAAATACTTTTTTGGTCTTTTTTTTCAGTTCATATTGCTTGTTGTGTTAAGTTCTAGAGCACCGTAGGTGTGTCCCCTTTTACACTATACACTCGGAGTTTTCGCGACCACGGGGTCGTGGCAGGAGCGCGTCTGAATTCACTTTCAATGGCCATTATAAGCTTACTACATTCTCTTATCCGCAAATCCCAAATCACTGACATTCCCTCCCTCGTACGCTCACCAAATTAACGCTTTACTATTCAACTCCGTCTCTCAACCTCCTCGCTTGCAAAGTTGGGCTTTGTAACTTCCTTGACAACACCTTTGTATGGTGTCTGCACGCTCATGTAGCCACTAAATCCTTCTATAGAGCTGGAGTTGTCTCACACAAAACGCAGCGGGTTTTCAACAATGGGTGATTGAAGACCCCAATTGCCAGTGCAACTGCAAAACTATGCTGCCGAAGGGGTCAAACGCCACCTGTTGAATGCCAGATACTGCGAACAATGCTAAAGATCACAATGCTCAGGAACAAAACCTTCCCTCTCAACCTCGCAAGCCCGACTGGCAGCTCCTTCACCTCAAGCTTCCCATCCGCGACTTCGACTACCACCGGCCTCCTCTCCACCAGCCGGCAACTACCTCTACATCGAAAACCCTCATCCTCTACCTCCCAACTCTCGAGAATTACATCCCCGAGCCACCCTGATTATAACAAGCTCAAGCACGCTTACCAATTCAGAATAGCTATCTCAGCAATAGTAGCTACGACGCCAAGTCGAGACTGCTACGGGTGGGAGGATGCAGGTACATAGCACGCTAATAAGGGGCTATTGATTTTTGAGTCTAGAACACTTCCCCATTGAGCTCAACGCTAACTCGAAACTGCAGCGGATGCATATTTTGGATGACTACAAGAGAATATCTGTTAAGGCCTATTCGTCCTCTCAAGTCGTCATCGGATCCACTCTAAATATATTCCTGTTCACAGAGCTTCGCAAATCATTCTTACAGACTCAATACCACCTTGACGCACTCCTCACAGCACACGCTGCCAAAAATTCAATCCTCCTCCATCATGACTAGAGTCTCACCCTCGCTGTGGACCCATCTTTCAGTAAGACAAGTCTAGCCAGCAAAATATCAACCGTGAATGTAGCCAATCTTCTTGAGTATCGAGCAACTCCGTCCAAGGACCTTTCTAAATGGTCCTCCGAACTGCCAAAACGTTGTCCTGGTCAGACATCTCGGTCAAGAGCATGGTTGGGGATGGACAGGCGCGAGGGACGGTTGAGTTTGGCGTTGATTTTGCAATTTAGATAGGCGATGCTGGCGGGAATGTCACATGGTTAGATGGCAACGACGAACGATCTGGACATTCATTCGTATTCATGAGCGTGTTGTAACCATGAGAATGAGCACTCATCCACCTAAAGCGATCCACGCGCTTAAGGGATCTGCCCAAAGCTCTTGACTTCTAAACTTCATATTGTCATCGAATTCGCTCAGCACATACACAAAGTCTACCTCCTAAATTTTCCCTGTCTTGACGCTCGCAAATCCTGCATGGAGCCTTGTTGTGACGCTCCGTAGTACAGGATCAACCATGAATCGTTCTTTTGAGGGCATCGTATTGTCGCTGGGGTGGAACGAGAGGGTGGAGGTGAGAAGGTCGTAGTAGTCGTCGCATGTAGTCGTCGCATTCGAAGTTGCCTCAGCACAGCGGCCCTGAAAAGTCACCGCAAGAAACGGTAGACGCTGACCGTGTTCAAGGATCTTTGGAGTCGAAGTGAAATATTTGTCGAGGGTTTCTGACGGAGGGGAGCCAGAGAGAAAGGCTCTGCAAGAATGCCTCAGCTGTGTCTCGCATACGGCCAGCTTTGCGATTGTACTCCGTCATACTCAAAGCAATAAACTACGTAGTCAATTGTTTCAGCAGTTGTTTCCTGGGTCCCGATTAGGAAGTTAAAGCGTCAAGCTTTCTTCTTGCAGGTTTCTGCTCGTTCGGGTATCGGTAAGGATGGGTCGTAAGCCTTCGGACTTCGGAACGAACACCGTTAACACGGCTTACTCGTACCGCATGAGATACGAGTACGCAGTCATAGGGGGTCAGCTATACCAGCAAGCTGACAAGCTGTCAGTTCGCTGCTCTTTATGAAGCAATCATCGCGACCAATGTGTTCGGCATGAAACAAACTCACGTGGGATGATCCATCTGTGCGCTAAATGTACGTGGATTGGATGACGATAGGCTCTGGACCCGAATTGTCCTAGATCCAAAAAAATCCCCTGCTTTTGGCACATGCAGAACCTTCGAAGGACCACATTGGACAAATCTTCGACAATCGTTCTACACCTTCGCTTTCTTGTACATCCTTTGTCGTCGTTCGTTGAATGAGCACATTCGTTGTCCCCCAAGAAAGGAAGCGACCTTGAGCTTCACCTGAGAAGAAGGACCATCCGGCTGAAGCCGCCCCCATTCTTTGTCGCCGAAGCGTCTTTATTGCACCTGTTAGATTACAATCGACCCCGGCCTGGACGCCAGGAACATTCAAATTTCCAAAATCATACAATACCGCCAACATGGGTCGTTCAAGAGGTGAGACAATCGCAAGCGAGCTATCCTATTCATGCTAATCCCTTGCATAGTCATGTCGTTCATGACAGCCTTTGGAGCTCCTAAATCACCTACAACCACTTCCTTCTCAGGGCCCCAGAACCTCCCATCGAAAGAAGATATCACCAACTCAGCATCACCTCAGCATGCAGCTGCACCAGCTCGTGACTCCCCTACCCCTCCTAGAACGAGGGGCGATCGTTCCTCGTCAATCAGGCCCATGTCCATGGTCCAAACTTATCAACCACCCACAATGGAAGTAGCTGGAGATACAATACCGGAGCTGCAGCCCATTTTCACCTTTCTCAATAGCCATGCGAATAAGCTGTATCAGGAAGGGTACTTTCTAAAGCTCAATGATCTTGATTCCCGTACGCTCACAGTATCGGTTCTTACCAATTGTCCCCGCTAACAGAATGTAGATGGGCGACCTAACAGCGATAGATCCTGGACCGAATCATTTGCTCAGCTCGTTGGGACTATATTGTCACTCTGGGATGCCTCTGCTCTTGACGCAGCAGGTCAGGATGGCGAGGTTGCACCAAGCTTTATAAATTTGGCAGATGCCTCAATCAAAATGGTACGCGCGTTTTCTTGTGCTTTGACCCTTCTTGAATCATGCTGACTCTGGCCTACAGATCGAAACCCTTCCCACTCGATCCCAGGATGTTCAGCCTCTACAAAACGTCCTCAGTATATCAACAGCCGGAAAGAACCGATACCTTCTCCACTTCAACTCTCTACATTCTCTTACCCAATGGACTGCTGCTATCAGGCTGGCAATGTTTGAGAACTCTACACTCCAAGAAGCATACACAGGATCCCTCATTGCCGGCAAGGGCAAGCTCCTCAACAATATCAAAGTCATCATGGACAGGATGCGTATCAAGAATGAAGACTGGACAAGAGTCAGGTTTGGGGCTGGCACTCCCTGGAGACGGTGCTGGTGCGTGATCTCACCGCCCGACGAGAAGGACGTTCAGAAGCAGCAAAAGCAGCTAAGAAAGAAGTCGGCGTATGAGCGTACTGCGCCGCTGAAAGGCAATATCAAATTCTACGACACGAAGAAGACCAAGAAGGCTCAGCCCATCGCAACCATCAACGATGCCTATTCAGCGTATGCGATCTACCCTCAATCGAAGCCCCTCATCGATCAATCGACCCTCGTGAAGATAGAAGGATCAATTACGATACACTCGACCCCAGAGACTACGACTGATGGATTCGTATTCGTCATGCCTGAGGTCCATCCAGCTGTAACTGGTTTCGAGATGATGCTCAGATATCTCTTCCCTGTCTATGATGTCTTTGCCTTATATGGGCGTCCGAATCGACTCATCGCCGATACACTCGACACACGAAGCTTGATGTTTGCATTGCCTCAAGAGAAGCGATATGGCTACCTCGAGATCCTGGACGTGGCTGGAATGATCCACGAGACTGGTAGTCAGTCATGGACCGAACGAGACTGGAGGTTGAAGATGAAGGATCTTACATCAGCCCGCATGACACGAATGACCACCAATGGCCGGCCTAGAAGCAGGGCCAGCAGCTACAGAGGATACAGAAATAGTCTTCCATCCCGTGCTGGTACACTTCGCTATGAGGACGGCGCGTCTATCAGATCAACGCCTTCTCTACACAATCACGAGGAAGCACCCCCCATGCCACCTCCACACTCAGACTCCGCGCGGCCAATGGACCAACCTTTTACACCACCTCCGGCCCAACCTAGAGTCCCGCATCAGCGATCGCACTCCGAGTCGACTCCTCCCATGTCTACTCCGCCTCGTCAAAGATCTCAACGATATGGACCTGATCAAAGCTATACACCATCGCGCTTGTCTCATGAGCAATCAAGACCGTCTTACGAAGGTGGTGTTCCTGGCCGTGTTTCATACGAGCAAAGCCGTCCGTCGTTTGAGCAAGGGCGTCAACTATACGAGCAAGGTCGTCCTTCATACGAACAAAGCCGTCCGCAATATGAGCAAGCGCCTCCGCCGCCTGTTCATGCCATCCCGATCGGCATGGCAGCACGAGGACCACCGATGCAGCCCTACGCAAATGGGTTAGAAGGCTCAAATGAACGAAGCAGCTCAGAAAGCGAAAAACGCTTTGGTGGTTATGAGGCAGACCCACAGGAGATACGTCAAGAAATGCGTCCAGCTCCTCCACCATCTCAAGTTGCCGCTCCACCTGCGTTCTCTCATGAGCCAGGTGCTAGACCTCAAAAGAGGCCTGGCGTGAACGAAAAGCTACGTCGCGAAAACAGCCGATTGTCCATCACCACACTATCCCAACTGGCCGATGCGGGAAAGGCTGGTACGACTGGTACAGCGGCTGCTGGAGCAGCAGCCGCGTGGAGGAGCAATTCACAACAGAGGAGTATGAATGGAACGTCACCAGAGGATCAGGGACAACGTGGGGTAAACCTTAACGCCAGTCAGAGTGCGATTCCTGCTGACCGTTCGTTTCCTGAAGGCATGGTACTAGCCAAAACCCGTCGTCCAGCCCCGTCCCGTGAAGACTCCACCGACACCACAGGCTCAAGCCAAGCGGAGTCCCAGACTGCACCTTATTACAAAGACAAACCATTAATGTCTTCTTACGATCTTCTATTACCACAAACCCCATCTTCGCGAACTGTTTCGCCATTATCGCAAAGCAGCATTCCCTCTCCACCAGTCCAACCCCAAGCTGAGGCTGCAGCTGCTCGTAATTCTTCTCGAAACAACATGGCTATGGCTGCAGCAACATCTGCTACTTCGCAAAATGTCACCATCAACAGGCCGCCGCCAATACCGATCACTGCCGAACGTCCACAAGTTCAAAGGTCCAGTACAAGTCGTAGCAGCATTTCCCGAAAGCCAGTCCCCTCTAGGACGGCTACTCTTCCTACTGAACCATCTGCATCTGTTACTGCACCGCCTGCCCTTTCTACAAAGTCTAGCCTGGATAGCTTGAACGATCGTTACATCGACGAAGAGGCCTTGAGTCAAGTGCTCGCCCAGCAACGCACTGAATCACTCGTCAGCGAGAGACAAAATGGGCACCGAGACGATGATGTTAGTGTGTACGACAATGATTCGACAGTTTCTCCCGATTATGCCAGCACTCGTAGATCGACAGAGACCAGGAGATCGAGGCCTTCAGTTGAGCAGCCTCGGCGAGGTGTGCTCAAGACTGTGGGTACTGTCGAACCTGTACAGCAGGAGGTCAAGGTTGGCGACATCAGCTACAGGTCTGGAGCTACCCCAGATCCCGTCAATCCTGACATCCCAACTGTTGACTTTGGGCCTACGCAAGCCTTCAACCCTGCAGCAAGTAGTAGACCTGTGACAATGGAGACGTTGATGCACCCAGCATCTGAGGAACCGGCATCTTTAAATAGATTCACGCCTAGCCCGGGAAGGGAAAGTCCGCCAGCTGCACAGCGCTCTTCGATTACGTATCAGCCTGGGCGTGCCGGTGGATCCCATGAGCGATCGCCAAGTCGGAATCTGATTACGCCTGAGCCTCAGCAAGAGCCTCAGCGTCGATCCCCGCTTGCTTCACCTACCGGCGCTGACAATGACAACCGTAGGAGTGTGGCTTGGCAGCCTGGCGCCCAAATTGGTGCAAGCAGTCCAGCCGCAAGGCAGTCGATTACTCCAGAGCAATTCGTACAACAGCGAGCTGCTGCGAATCGTATAGCGACTCCAATCTACGCTCACGGTCGTCAAAGGTCTGCGTCTCCTACAACACCAGCAATACCGAGGAACTCCTCTGGTGAGTGGCCTGTTCAACCGCAAAAAAGGCAGTCATCATACGGTAATGAGCTACCCTCTCGACCACAATCTCGGACAGCCTCTACTCTCATGAACACGTCTGGAGATTACACAGCGCATCTTTCAGCTCGCGAGCAAGAGTATGTGGCTCGAGCGACTGGATCTCCTCTGATCACCATGGCTGGGAACCATAACAAGAACGCACCGCAGGGTGGTGGTCTTGTTGGGGCTATTGAAGCGCGCGCGAGAGAGAAGAAAGAGGCCAGGCAAGGCTTAAGTGGCCAGGCGATCCAGCAAGCCATCGCACAGCGTCAACAGCACAGCCAGGGGCAGGATTACCAACACCAGCGACAGCAGCCTTTCCAAGTTCCCACCCCAGGGTTCTCCATGCCGGGACAGTTCCCGACTACACCTCCTCAGCAATTTCCTGCCCAGCAGCAGTACAGTTCATGGAGTCCCCAACAGCAACAGCAGTGGGCGTCATACCAGCAGTATCCGCACGCGCAGTATGCGCAACCACAGCGTCAGCAATGGACTCCTCCCGCAGCGCAGCAATTTGGGACAGGACAGCCAGCATCGCCATTGTTGCAGCAGCCTCTCCAATACCAAGGGAATTATCAGCAGCAGGGTCAGCAGCAGTACTATGGGCCTTACTTCGGGAATGGGCAGAGTGGACGACAGTGAATGATGGTGTGGTGGATGAGATGTGTTCTTGATTTGCATAGCGCGGTTGCATTGCATTGGCTTCTTGCATGCACTTGGGCAAAAAGCATCTGTCGGTATCTTGGAGAATTTTCAATGCGGACTCAGTCATCTCCAAAAGTGGTCGCATTACCGTGGCTAGAGTACTCGTATACAATATATAGTCCGCCTAATATGAAATGATTGCACCTTTCAGGCTCTTGTTATCATTGCCCTCCTATATCATACTGCCTGAGCATGCATGTTCATCAACATCGGTTCCAATTGAGTGCAGGCTCTACTATTTGGGACTAGATATTCTAACCCTTGGGCTGGTAGGAGCTAGTGTCTAGCGTCTTGGCGAACACTTGTGCATCGATTTTGCCTCGCCTCTGACCCATTCGTGCCATTCTAATCGCAGCGACCCGAAAAAAAGCCAGCAGCCTCACTCTTCGAAGAATCGAGGTCTAGACCAAAGTGGCAAAGCCATGCAATCCGGCCCGAAGAAACCTTGGTGGCAGCGGTATTGGATCTCAGTGGAGCGGGTAGATCTCTTCACGTTTCGAAACCTCGATCCTCAAATTTGATACCTACCGCCTGACAGTACTTACTTCTATGGCGTGGGACGATGAGCGGCTTGCAAGATTGATGTCTCGCAAATGAAGACCCAGCCAATATTGCTGCCGTCTGGTTGAGACCGAGGGAAGGAGGGCTAGCTGGATAATGGAATACAGCTAGCGTCGAGGTTAGTGGGGCACAGAAAACAGAGAGATAAAGTGAGCTGCCCCTCGAAAGGCTCTGCCAACATTGCATCGCCTTTGATCCTGTACACGTCACCAACGTTATCTCCCTCGACCTCCCAAGCAGCATTACAGATCCGTTCTCCATCGCATGTCTTGTCCTAGCCGTCATCAGCGTCATTCAAGGCGGAAGAAGATCTTCTCGCGTCTCTGGAACCGTCTCAAAGCAGCTTTTAGAGGACTCGGCTCGTGGATTGCATGCAAATAGTCGGGACTCGATGACCCTCGAAGTCGCTGACACGTGTGCAGGCCGCTTTGATGACCATCGACCAATCACTGCTACAACGGCATTTGACGTTCATTTTGGCGTCCAATGCAGGTATCAGGAATGAAGCATTGAGACACTATCTGGCTCTAGCGGACCTGCTGAACCCTTTTGGATGGAGCGAATGGAGTGATTCTGATTGAAGCATGGTTCAAGTTCTGTGGCGGCACCTGAACTTGGGCAGCAGGACTGCAAGTTTGTGGCAACTGAGGACCTGTTTTATGGAATGACAGCCGTGCTGGAGGGGCGAAGAGGGACTTAGCTCTACGCTACGCTCGAGGACGAAGCCACGCGGTTCTAGGCTTAACACTAGTCCAAAAATTAGCGAACTAGTCAGAGAAACAGCTAACTTTAGCCTTGTAGCCTTGCCTAGCTCTGGCCTAGAGAATTGGCGACGAAGGCTCGATTCCTTGTTGCTGACCTCTTGCTACAGCACGACCCCTTATCTTGAAAATAATCACAACACATTAAACCTGCATATTGCATGCCGTCTTTCGTATCTTGACCCAACGGGAAGATCGCTTCCGCAGCATACAAGTGACAGCCTTAATTTTTCAGGCAATTCAGGCAAACACAGATGCATGGATTTGCTGCGAGTACGATCCACTCATGCCCATGTCTTGAAGCATGGGGCCCCAAGCTGTACTCCATGGTCTTCAATGGAAGACCCACTATAAGCCAACGTAGGTCTCCCATTGTCTTATCCCCTTCCAAAAGTCCAATATTCCACTTCCAAGATGTTGGTAACGGGCGGTAGAGAGCATAAATAGTATGGAGACCTTCTTTTGGCTGGTCTAAAGGATCCTTTGATAGACGCTGATGGGCGATTTTCAGGCGCTATATCTTTCCCTCGAGAAGTGCAAATGCTCGACCCTCGCTGTACCGTCCAACGGCATTCTCAATAGAGTGTTTCCGTCAGACCCGAAGTCAGCACGATGGGGCTTCGCCACTGGCTCCGTCAAATCTGGGTGAAAGTCCCCGAGTCGGTGGGCTAAGAAAAATCTGTGCATGGGCGATATCATGATATCGATTGCTGGGCTTCTTTGATAATGACTCGTCGTGGCATTGGGAGGGAACACCATGGGCATGCGCCTTTGGATCAGACATTCTCAACTCCATTCAAGCTGAGCTGCACGGCATCTTTATGGGAGCACAGGATTCGTGGACTGTCTCTGGTTTCAAAGGAGTAACGCTGACTCCAATTCGTTGACAGGGCTCGAACTGGGAGTTGTACAGAGAATGCATCGGGGACAATGCTGTAGATGTGTTGATGAACAAGAATGGGAGTTTTTATACGTATAGAAGTTGAAGACTCTGGTGGAACAGGAGGGGTCCTGGGGCGCCACTAGCGACACCGAACCTTGATGATCTCACTTTTTGTGGTAAATGGTGAATATTGTAGAATTTTCGAGAAATATTGATTCAGCTGTTTATTGTTGGCAACGTCTACGCGTACACCTTCAAATTCATAGCCGTGTACTCCAGTGAAAGCGGCTACGTAGCTGGTTAAAAGCGGCAGCCTCGGTCGAACTACTACCCTCATTCAGACTAGCGACAAAAGATGCCAAGAAATGGCATTGACTCCAGGACCATCGTCCTCAGTCGTCATTCTTACCTACCCCAAAGACCCTGCTGGCGGCAATTCTATGATTATGCAAGAGAGACAGAGGTCAACCCAAAGTCTGAAACCGAATGCAAAATTGTGTATCGTTCCCTGGTCCCATCTCATGGGAATATATCCATCATTGATTCTTATTGCTCTGTGTCTGCCAGGTCTCCCACAACACGCTGACACGCCTGTCCCTTGTTTAGCAGTACCGCGCCTTGTTCACGCTTGTTTGATTGCCATGCTTACATAAAGCTCAATCCAATGCAATGTCTCCAAAAAAGAAGTACGGCTGGCAGAAAAGACGTCTCTGCGGCTAAGCCCAGGGTGTAGATGGATGGTAATTTTTCAATCTTAGTGAGCCAAGGCAGAGCAGGGACAGCGACTTGCGAAAATTAGTCCGAGCAAATGCAATGCGTGACTATCGACGAAAGCAGAAAGAAATCTCCGTACCAGTCCACAAGGGTAAGTGCTGTGGCGTACCTGTTGTGGGCGAGGAACCAGAAGATGCTACCGCCAAATATGAAGCAGTGCTATTTGACCCCACATACTCTTTTACACCGTGGCCACTAGAAGTAGAGGAGATTATGTTGGAGTTGCAGATGCACTTGTTAGCCGAGACGCTGACCACGGACAATGGATCTGTGCTTCCGATCCGTGACGACGCCTCACAGGGGCCTGATTCTTCCAGCGACGTCGATGAACGCAAACGCCTTTACTTTCCGCCAAATCCAATTGCAAATCCAATGACGCCTGTTGGGCCTGGCATGAGTGAGTTCTTCCATGCATATCCCGTCAGCAGCTTGCCCGAATACGATGGCTACATACTCAATTATTGTGAGTAAAATGTAGACTCGGCATCTTTCATCTGGGACAGTCAATGTTTCCATCAAAGGCCAAGT
>JAABUP010007186.1_pt1 | contig 15160 bp, 12 predicted proteins | sample 5559201 | NCBI WGS metagenome assembly JAABUP01 (sample SAMN10711887, study PRJNA513373) | rock metagenome | isolation source: Antarctica rocks | place: Antarctica
GTTTCACCACCTACCCGCGCTATTCGCGGTCGTCGCCCTATCCGTCCGACACGGCCAAGATGATCGAGGCCCCGATCTTCCACGTCAACGGCGACGATCCAGAGGCCGTGACCTTCGCGGCCAAGGTGGCGGTCGAGTTCCGGCAGCGCTTCCACAAGCCGGTCGTGGTGGACATGTTCTGCTACCGCCGCTTCGGCCACAACGAGGGCGACGAGCCGAGCTTTACGCAGCCCCTGATGTACAAGACCATCAAGAGCCAGAAGACGACGCTCGAGCTCTATGCCGCGAAACTCGTCCAGGAAGGGGTCGTGACGACGGCCGAGGTCGACGACCTCAAGGCCGACTGGCGCCGCAAGCTCGACGAGGAGTTCGACGCGGCGTCCAATTTCCGCCCCAACAAGGCCGATTGGCTCGATGGGCGCTGGTCGCACCTCAAGCCCGCCTGCAGCCAGGACGAGTGGCGCGGCCGCACGGGAGTCGACCTCGCCATGCTGAAGGCGATCGGCAACCGCATCACCGAGGTGCCTGAAGGGTTCCAGGTTCACAAGACCGTCGGCCGCTTCCTCGACAACCGCCGCAAGATGATCGAGACCGGCGAGGGCCTGGACTGGGCCACCGCCGAGGCTCTCGCCTTCGGCTCGCTGGTCGACGAGGGCAGCCCGGTGCGCCTCTCGGGCCAGGACTCTGAACGCGGCACCTTCTCGCAACGCCATTCGGTGCTGATCGACCAGGCTACCGAGGCCCGCTACATCCCGCTGAACAACATCCGCGACGGTCAGGCCAACTACGAAGTCATCAACTCGATGCTGTCGGAAGTGGCGGTGCTCGGGTTCGAGTACGGCTACTCGCTGTCCGAGCCCAATGCTCTGGTCATGTGGGAGGCGCAGTTCGGCGACTTCGCCAACGGCGCCCAGGTGGTGTTCGATCAGTTCATCTCGGCGGGCGAGCGCAAGTGGCTGCGCCTGTCCGGCCTCGTCTGCCTGCTGCCGCACGGCTACGAAGGCCAAGGTCCCGAGCATTCCTCGGCGCGCCTCGAGCGGTTCCTGCAGTCCTGTGCCGAGGACAACATGCAGGTCGCCAACGTCACCACCCCGGCCAACTACTTCCACATCCTGCGCCGTCAATTGAAGCGCGACATCAGGAAGCCGCTGATCCTGATGACCCCCAAATCGCTGCTGCGCCACAAGCGGGCGGTCTCGAGCCTCGACGAGATGGCCGACAGCTCGACGTTCCACCGGGTCCTGCGCGACGATGCCGAGCGGCTGCCCGACGGCGCCGGGCTGGCGGCGGACGACAGGATCCGCCGGGTCGTGCTGTCGACCGGCAAGGTCTATTACGACCTCTTCGAAGAGCGCGAGCAGCGCGGCATCGACGACGTCTATCTCATGCGGGTCGAGCAGCTCTATCCGTTCCCATTGAAGACGCTGGTCAACGAGCTGTCGCGGTTCAAGACCGCCGAGGTGGTCTGGTGCCAGGAGGAGCCCAAGAACATGGGCGCCTGGACCTTCGTCGACTCCTATCTCGAATGGGTGATGGACCAGGCCAAGATGGATCGGAAGCGGCCGCGCTATGCCGGGCGCCCGGCTGCGGCCGCCACCGCCACGGGCCTGATGTCGAAGCACCTCGCTCAGTTGAAGAGCTTTCTCGACGACGTCTTCGCGGCGTGACGCCGCGGGGCCCGACGATCCGGACGGGACCAGAAGATCGCGCGCGTCGGCGCCGACACATCGGGGCATGTTTCCATGGCGACTGAGATTCGCGTCCCCACCCTCGGGGAGTCCGTGAGCGAGGCCACGATCGGCCGCTGGTTCAAGAAGCCCGGGGACGCCGTCAAGGCGGACGAGCCGCTGCTCGAACTCGAGACCGACAAGGTGACGCTCGAAGTCAATGCGCCGGCAGCCGGCGTGCTCGCCGAGGTCACGGTCAAGGACGGCGAGACGGTCGAAGCCGGCGCACTGCTGGGGCAGATCGAGGCGGGTGCGGCCGGCGCCAAAAGCAAGACCGCCAAGGCGGGACCCACCGCCAAGGAGGCCGCCACGGCCGGCGGCAAGACACCTGCGGCTTCCATCCCTCGGGCCACGGAAGCCGCGGCCCGGAACGAGAGCGGCGCGGCTTACGGCAACCATGCCCCGGCCGCGGCCTCCGCCCCTGCCGGATCGGGGCAAGCTCCCGGACCGACCGGATCCGGGACCGACATCAATGTCCCGACGCTGGGCGAATCGGTCAGCGAGGCGACGGTCGCCAAGTGGTTCAAGACGCCCGGCGACGCCGTGAAGGCCGACGAACCGCTGGTCGAACTGGAAACCGACAAGGTGACGCTCGAGGTCAACGCTCCCGTGGCCGGCGTGCTGTCGACGATCGGGGCCGAGACCGGCGCCACCGTGACACCCGGGACCGTGCTGGGCCGGATCGCGCCGGCCGACGGCGCCCCGGTCGCCCCCGCGGTGTCGGCCAACGGCCCCGCTCGGGCCAGGCAGGCTTCGACCGGCATGCCGCCGGCACCCGCGGCCGCCAAGCTCGCGGTCGAGAACGGCATCGATACGGCCGGGATCGACGGATCGGGGAAGCGCGGCCAGGTGCTCAAGGGCGACGTGCTGGGCGCCATCGGCCGAGGGCCGGTGGCCACGGCCACGAGCCCCGTCGCGGCCCGACCCGCGCCGGCCCCGGTGCCCATGCGCCAGGCCCCGCCGCGCTCGGATGCCGAGCGCGAAGAGCGGGTCCGCATGACCAAGCTCCGCCAGACCATCGCGCGCCGCCTGAAGGACGCCCAGAACACCGCCGCCATGCTGACCACCTTCAACGAGGTGGACATGACCGGCGTCATGGCGTTGCGGTCCCGCTACAAGGATGTCTTCGAGAAGAAGCACGGCGCCAAGCTCGGCTTCATGGGACTGTTCGTGAAGGCCGCCGTCGGGGCGCTGAAGGAACTGCCGGCCGTCAATGCCGAGATCGACGGCGCCGATCTCGTCTACAAGAACTACTACCACGTCGGCATCGCGGTCGGCACCGAGAAGGGCCTCGTGGTGCCGGTGGTCCGGGATGCCGACGCGATGAGCCTTGCCGATATCGAGAAGACCATCGCGGGCTACGGCCGCAAGGCGCGTGACGGCCAGCTCAGGATCGAGGACATGCAGGGCGGCACCTTCACGATCACCAACGGCGGCATCTACGGCTCGCTGATGTCGACGCCGATCCTCAACGCTCCGCAATCCGGCATCCTCGGCATGCACAAGATCCAGGATCGTCCGATCGTTGTGGGCGGGGTGGTCGAGGTGCGCCCCATGATGTATCTGGCCCTGTCCTACGACCACCGGATCGTCGACGGCCGCGAAGCCGTGACGTTCCTGGTGCGGGTGAAGGAAGCCCTGGAGGACCCCGCCCGGCTGATGCTCGACGTCTGAACCGGTTCCGCTCCATTGCCTCCCTCCGTGGTCATTGCGGGCGGGGCGAAGTGCGACATCGTCGCGCCAGCGAGGACCCGTAACCCGGACGCCCGACGCTGCGGGATCCGTGCCCCCGGCCGTGCGCTCTTCAGGAATGCACCGAGGTCCGGGATGAGAGCTGGAGTCGATCAGGGGGAGCCGCGTGACCCGCGCAGCGGACCGCCATTGATTTTGCTTGGGAAAAAGAGCAATCGTGGCTTCGCCACGCAAGACGGGTGAGTGCGGCCGAAGCGACGCCGAATGTCAGCATCTAAGAATCGTCAATATCCGCCGAGGGACCCGCTGCGGCCGCCCAAGGACGGCAGCCGGTGAGAGGACCCGGCCACCGCGCGTCGGGGCCGGCGGCTGGCCTCCCATCCCGCCGCGACCTGGTGCAGGGAGCCCTGGCGCTCGGCGTCGCAGCGTCGGTGGCGCCGGCACGGGCGGAGTCCGACGAACCCCGAAGCGGCGGAACCTTGCGCCTCGGTCTCGGCGGCGGCAGCACCACGGACAGCCTCGACCCGCGGGCGTGGGACGATTCCGTGATGATCGGCGTGGGGTTCGGCATCTTCAACGGCCTCGTCGAGAACGGCGCCGACAACCGCCCGGTGCCCGAACTCGCCAGCGCCTTCGAGTCGGACGAGAGCGCCAAGGTCTGGACCTTCTCGCTCCGGCGCGGCGTGCACTTCCACGATGGCAGAGAATTCGGCGCCGACGACGCCGTCTATTCCCTGAACCTGCATCGCGGCGCCGCGACGTCGGGGGCGGCCGGGCTCATGAAATCCGTTACCGAGGTCAAGAAGCTCGGCCGCAGCGCGGTCCAGGTGACGCTCGGGTCGGGCAATGCCGATTTCCCGGTCGCGCTGACCGATTATCATATCATGATGGTGCCGGACGGCTTCTCGGACTGGTCGAAACCGGTCGGCACCGGGGCCTTCACGCTGGACAGCTTCGCTCCGGGCGTGCGGATCGCGTTGAAGAAGGCCGGCCCCTACTGGAAGCCCGACCGCGGCCACCTCGACCGCATCGAGTTCAACGTCGTCAACGATACGGCCCAGCGCATGGCGGCGCTGATCTCGGGCCAGGTCGACGCCATCAACCGGGCCGACCCGAGGACCGTATCGCGGGTCGAGCGCAGCCCGAACCTGGAGATCATTCGCGCGGCAGGCGGATGGTTTCCGGTCATGGCCATGATGGTCGACCACGCCCCCTACACCGACATCGAACTCCGCAAGGCGCTGAAATATGCGGTCGACCGCGAGCAGGTCATCAAGACGCTGTTCAGCGGCTACGGCACGCTCGGCAACGACAACCCGATCCCGCGCAGCGATCCTTTCTTCAATACCGCCCTCGAACAGTTGCGGTACGACCCCGACCGGGCGCGGTTCCACTTCAAGAAGGCCGGCGTGGACAGCCCGAAGATCGTGCTGCAGACCTCGGAGGCGGCCTTCAACGGCGCCGTCGACATGGCGACGCTGCTGCAAACGACGGCCGGCCGCTGCGACATCCCGATCACGGTCGCGAAGGATCCGCAAGACGGCTATTTCAGCAAGATCTGGCTCAAGGCGCCCTTCGTGGCGAGCTACTGGGGCGGGCGGCCCTCGGCCACGCAGATGCTGGAGATCGCCTATCAGAGCAAGGCGCCCTGGAACGAGTCGCACTGGAACGACCCCCGGTTCGACAAGCTTCTGGCCCAGGCCCAGGCCGAGATCGACGACGCCAAGCGACGGCAATATATCTGGGACATGCAGAGCATGCTGACCCAGGAGGGCGGAACGCTGATCCCCTGCTTCCGGGACTGGCTGTCGGCCCAGAACAGGAGAGTCGGCGGCCACACGCCCCACAGCGGCTTCGACATGGACAACGGCCGCATCGCCGAGAAGGCCTGGCTGCGGGCGTGACGTGACTGGCGGGCAGCGCAATCGCGGCGTGCCGCTTGCCAGGCGCGGCTCCCATGGCGGTTGACGATCCGGCGAAAGTCAGGCGTCATCGGCCGATCGAACGGCCGGCCAAGTCCGGGCGCCACAGCCCATTCGGGGCCGAAACAGGGAAGTTCGCATGAAGAAGCTCGTTGCCGGCCTCGTGGCCGCCGTGGCGTTGACGGGTGCCGCTTATGCCCAGGAAAAGTCCGTCAAGATCGGCACCGAGGCCGCCTATGCACCGTTCGAGTACAAGGACGACAAGGGTGAGCTCAAGGGCTACGAGATCGAACTCGGCAACGCGCTCTGCGCCGCCGCCAAGCTGAAATGCGAGTGGGTCAACGCCGATTTCGACAGCCTGATCCCGGCCCTCAACGCCCATAAGATCGACGCCATCCTGTCCCAGATGTCGATCACGGCCGATCGCAAGAAAGCGGTCGACTTCACCAACCAGGTGACCGTGGCGCCGGCCCGCTTCGTGGCCAAGAGCGGCTCGGGCATCACCGACGATCCGGCCTCGCTGAAGGGCAAGACCATCGCGGTGCAGAGCGGCACGACCCACGAGAAATACGTCAACGAGAAGCTCAAGGGCATCGCAACGCCCAAGGTCTACCAGGGCCAGGACGAGGCCTTCCTCGATGTCGAGAACGGCCGCGCCGACGCCACTCTGGCGGACGCCACGATCGAATACGACTGGATCGAAAAGACCGGCAAGGCCAAGGGCTTCGATTACGCCGGCAAACCGCTGTTCGACCAGGAGATCTTCGGCGACGGCACCGGCATCGCGGTGCGCAAGGGCGACACCGCCCTGCTGGACAGCTTCAACAAGGCGCTCGTCGCCGTGACCAAGGACAGCACCTTCAAGAAGATCAACGACAAGTATTTCCCGTTCGACATCGTCGGGTCCGGCGGCAAGATGTGAGCGGCGTGAGCTGACCGCCCCCTCGACAGGGTCGCCATCCACCATCGCTCTTCCGCGCGGGGCGCCGCTCGATGTTCGACCTCTACGGTTTCGGCGATCAACTGCTGCAGGGCGTCGTCGTCACCCTCGAGGTCGCGGCCCTGTCGCTCGTCTTCGGCATCGCGCTCGGCATCCTGGGGGCCGCCGCCAAGCTGTCGCCGGTCGCCGCCCTGCGGGTGCCGGTGACGCTGCTGGCCAATCTGGTGCGCGGCATTCCCGAGTTCCTGATCCTGCTGATCTGCTATTTCAGCCTGCCGCAGGTCTTGTCGGCGTTCACCGGGCAGGACGTCGGCGTCGGTCCGCTGGTCGGCGGCGTCTTCGCGCTGTCGCTGGTGTTCGGCGCTTATGCGTCCGAGACCTTCCGGGGCGGCTTCCTGGCCGTGCCGGAGGGGCAGCTCGAAGCGGCGCGCGCCTTCGGCATGGCGAGGCGGCGCATCTTCTTCCGGATCCACCTTCCTCAGGCCTGGCGCTACGCCCTGCCGGGCATCAGCAATCTCTGGCAGACGCTGCTGAAGGACACCTCGCTCGTCTCGGTGCTCGGGCTCGAGGAGATCATGCGCAAGGCCAATATCGCGGCCCAGGTGACCAAGAAGCCGTTCAACTTCTACCTCGCGGCGGCGCTGATCTACCTCGTCTTCATCCTGGTGTCGGGGCCGGTCTTCAACTGGCTCGAACGCCGGGCCAACCGCGGCCTGGCGGGCGCACGGTGATGTTCGACGGCTTGGACGCGGTCGCCGGGCAGGTCCCGCTGTTCCTCGACGGACTTCGGGTCACGCTGGAACTGCTGATCGCGTCGAGCGCCATCGGCATGGTGCTGGCGGTGCCGATCGCGCTCGCGCGGGTGTCCCGGTCGCCCGTTCTTTCGGTGCCGGCCACCGCCTACACCTATGCGTTCCGCGGCACGCCGCTCCTGGTGCAGATCTTCCTGATCTATTACGGGCTGCCGCAGTTCGACGCCGTGCGCGGCTCCGTCTTGTGGCCGCTGCTGCGCGACCCGATGCCCTGCGCGCTGCTGGCCTTCTCGCTCAACATGGCGGCCTATGTGGCCGAGGTGTTGCGCGGCGGCATCCTGGGCGTTCCCCAGGGCGAACGGGAAGCGGCTCTCGCGCTCGGCATGCCGCACGCGCTAATGGTCCGGCGCATCGTCCTGCCGCGCGCTCTCCGAATCACCCTCCCGGCGCTGTCCAACGAGGTGGTGCTCCAGCTCAAGGCCACCGCGCTGGCCAGCACGGTGACGCTGCTCGACCTCACCGGCGTCGGGCGCCGTCTGGCCGCCAAGACCTACACCACCGAGGCCCTGTTCGTGGCCGGCGCCGTCTATATCGTGCTGACCGTCGTGCTGGCCCAGGGCTTCCGCCTGCTCGAAGGACGCTTGAACCACGGCCAGCGGAGCTGACGCGAGCGGCAGCGGTCAAGAGCTGGTGCGGCACATGAACCGCCGCTACGAGGCCGGACGAGGATCCCGCGGTGGACGTTAGCCTTCATCCGGCCCGCTTCCCCCGGCCGGATCTTTGTCCTAGCCTGCCGGAATGACGCATGTTCACCCCCTCCTCCTCGGCCCCGCCCTCGTGGCTGGGGTCGCCGCCCTCACCACCCTTCCGGCCCGGGCCGTCGACGACATCCGCATCGCGGTCGCGGTGCCGCGCACCGGTACGGTGGCGACCGCGGGAGACCAGGTGGTGGCGGGCGCCCAGGAGGCCGCCAAGGCCATCAACGCCCGCGGCGGGGTCGACGGCCGGCGCATCGTGCTCGACGTCGAGGACGACACCTGCGATCCGAAGCAGGCCATCTCGGTGGCCAACCGCATCGTGGGCGAGGGCATCACGCTGGTCGATGGCCACACCTGCTCGGCCGCCTCGATCGCGGCCTCGCCGATCTATGCCGAGTCGGGCGTCGTGATGATGTCGCCGGCCTCCGTCAGTGCCAAGCTGACCGACATCGCCTTCGCCAGGGGCTGGACCGGCATCTTCAGGGTCTACACCCGCGACGACATCCAGGGTGATTTGATGGGTGCCTTCATGGCCGAGCGTGCCAAGGGCAAGGTGGTGGCCTTCGTCCACGACAAAGGCACCTACGGCAAGGGCCTGGCCGATGCCGTGCGGGCCGCCTTCGAACGGCATGGCGGCAAGGTGACGTTCGCGGAAGGCATCAACCCGGGCGAGAAGGACTATTCGGCCGTGGTCAGCAAGCTCAAGGCCGTCGGCGCCGAGGTCGTCTATTACGGCGGCTATCCACCCGAGGGCGGCCTCATCCTGCGCCAGGCGGCCGACCAGCACTACCACCCCTTGTTCATCACGACCTCGGGCTTCGCGGCACCGGAATTCGCGTCCATCGCGGGCACGGCGGCCGAGGGCACCATCTTCCCGTTCCCGCCCGACCCCTCGAAGCAGCCCTCGGCGTCCGGCGTGCTCGACGCGTTCAAGGCCGCCAACCTGCCGGCCGACGGCTTCACGCTGTTCTCCTACGCCACGGTCCAGGCGCTGGCCGAGGGGGTGCACCGGGCGGGCTCGACGGACGGCAGGAAGGTGACGGCGGCGCTCCGCGAGGGCGCGCCGATCGACACGGTGATCGGCCCGCTCAGCTTCGACAGGAAGGGCGACGCGCTGGGGATCACCTACGACATCGACGTGTGGAGGGGTGGGAAATACGGGAAGATGGAGTAGGTCCGGGCGCTGCTGGTCCAAACGCCGACCCGAACCGTCCTGGCCGGGTTTGTCCCGGCCGTCCACGTCGCGCAGCCGCCCAGGGGCCAGCCGAACAGTCTGCCGCTCTCAGGCTTGGCCGGGAACCGTGGGGCCGGCCTGGATGACCGGGACGAGCCCCGTCATGGGTTCGACGATCGACGACGAGGCTGCGTTCAGGCGGGCGGCGCGACGGCAGTCTCAAGCCCCACCTTGGTCAACTGCCCCTCGGTCACCACGCGCTCGTAGGGCTCGCCCTCGGTCTTGACGCGGTATTGCAGTTGCGTCCCCACATGCGGCAGACGTGTCTTCACTGTGAAGACGTCGGCCTGATTGGTGGTGCCGCGGGTCGACAGGGTGAGGGAGACCCGCTCGCCGACAGCGAAGAGATGCGTCGCCACGGCTCTACGCCGCCCCGGTCTGGGACAGGGCGGTGACCGGGGCCGGCGCCACAGGATGGCCGGGCTCGGCCGCCGGAACCACCGTGCCGGCCAGTTCGGCGTCGTGCCTCATCATGAGCTTCAGTTCGCGGATGATCTGCACCGTGGAGGGCATCGAGACCCTCTTGCCGAAGCGTTTCTCCTGGGTCATGGCCTTCGTCCTTTGTCCGCGACAGCCGTGCCCCCGCGTCGTCACACGCCTCGGCCCGGGACGGAGTTCATCTTGTCTTATCCATCCACCTTCGAAGCTGGCCCGCCCTGCTCCGGGTTACAAGGTGTCGCGAACTGCCGATCGGCCGTTTGGAGGACGCCGCAGGGTTGCAAGGCCCGGCCGCCCTCCGGGTCCGCCATTTTATTTTCGGTCCTGTGCCATTTAACCCTGGCTATCCGCCAGTTTAGCACTCACTCTTGGGGAGTGCCAAGCCCGACCCCGGGCCGCGGCTCGGCGCTCCGCCGACGAGAGACCAAGACCCCATGAAGTTCCGCCCACTCCACGATCGCATCGTCCTCCGCCGCATCGACGCCGAGGCGAAGACCAAGGGCGGGATCATCATCCCCGATACGGCTAAGGAGAAGCCGCAGGAGGGCGAGGTCGTGGCGGTCGGACCCGGCGCGCGCGACGATGCCGGCAAGATCCAGCCGCTCGAACTCAAGGCCGGCGACCGCGTGCTGTTCGGTAAATGGTCCGGCACCGAGGTTAAGATCGACGGCGAAGATCTCCTCATCATGAAGGAGAGCGACGTCATGGGCGTGATCGTCGGCGCCCCGGCACTGCAGAAGGCCGCCTGACGCGCCTCCCCTCCATCCGGCCCTCCGGGCCACCTTACTCCCGCGAGCGGGAGAAGGGCGAAATTTCACAGAAGAGTTCATCACCATGGCTGCCAAAGACGTACGCTTCTCCATCGACGCCCGCGACCGCATGCTGCGCGGCATCGATATCCTCAACAACGCCGTCAAGGTCACGCTCGGACCCAAGGGCCGCAACGTCGTGCTCGACAAGTCCTACGGGGCGCCGCGCATCACCAAGGACGGCGTCACGGTCGCCAAGGAGATTGAACTCAGCGACAAGTTCGAGAACATGGGCGCCCAGATGGTGCGCGAAGTGGCCTCGAAGACCAACGATCTCGCGGGCGACGGCACCACCACGGCCACCGTGCTGGCCGCCTCCATCATGCGCGAGGGCCTGAAGCTCGTGGCGGCCGGCATGAACCCGATGGACCTGAAGCGGGGCATCGATATCGCGGTCACGGCCGTGGTGAAGGACGTCGCGGCGCGGTCCAAGAAGGTCGCCTCCTCCGAAGAAATCGCCCAGGTCGGCACGATCGCCTCGAACGGCGACAAGGCCATCGGCGACATGATCGCCGAAGCCATGAAGAAGGTCGGCAACGAGGGCGTCATCACGGTGGAAGAGGCCAAGACGGCGGAATCCGAGCTCGACGTCGTCGAGGGCATGCAGTTCGACCGCGGCTATCTCTCGCCCTATTTCATCACCAATGCCGAGAAGATGATCGCGGAGCTCGACGAGCCCTACATCCTGATCCACGAGAAGAAGCTGTCGTCGCTGCAGGGCATGCTGCCCATCCTCGAAGCCGTGGTGCAGACCGGCAAGCCGCTGCTCATCGTGGCCGAGGACATCGACGGCGAGGCTCTGGCCACGCTCGTGGTCAACAAGCTCCGTGGCGGCCTCAAGGTCGCGGCCGTCAAGGCGCCGGGCTTCGGCGACCGCCGCAAGGCCATGCTGGAGGACGTCGCGGTGCTGACGGCCGGCCAGACCGTGTCGGAGGAACTCGGCATCAAGCTCGAGAACGTCACGCTCGCCATGCTGGGCCGGGCCAAGCGGGTCCGCATCGACAAGGACAACACGACCATCATCGACGGCGCCGGCAACAAGGCCGACATCGAGGCCCGGGTGGCGCAGCTCAAGGCCCAGGTCGAGGAGACAACCTCGGACTACGACCGCGAGAAACTCCAGGAGCGCCTGGCCAAGCTCTCGGGCGGCGTCGCGGTGATCCGCGTCGGCGGCTCGACGGAAGTCGAAGTCAAGGAGAAGAAGGACCGGGTCGACGACGCGCTCCACGCAACGCGGGCGGCCGTCGAGGAAGGCATCGTGCCGGGCGGCGGCATCGCGCTGTTGCGTGCCAAGATCGCGGTGGGCAAGCTCACCGACGACAGCCCGGACGTGCGGGCCGGCATCTCCATCGTGCTGCGCGCGCTCGAGGCGCCGATCCGCCAGATTTCGGCCAATGCCGGGGTGGAAGGCTCCATCGTCGTGGGCAAGGTGAGCGACCACAGCTCGCAGACCTACGGCTTCAACGCCCAGACCGAGGAATATGTCGACATGCTGAGCGCCGGCATCGTCGATCCGGCCAAGGTGGTCCGCGTGGCCCTGCAGGACGCGGCCTCGGTGGCCGGCCTGCTCATCACCACCGAGGCAATGGTGGCGGATCGGCCGCAGAAGGAAGCCCCGGCCATGCCGGGCGGCGGCGGCGGCGGCGGCATGGGCGGCATGGGTGGCATGGGCGGCATGGATTACTGAGAGCCGCCCATCGTGAAAGCGGCCCGGACCGGCCATCCCGGTTCGGGCCGATCTCGGACGACCGATCCCGACCCGAGGGAGGGTCTCGATCCCGGCTCGTGCGCGACGATCTGACCACGCGGGCGCTAACCAGGCGTTGAGGGCTTCTGATCAACGTTGCTCGGGTTGCGTCACCTGTGGCTCGCTGCATCGGTCGGCCCGCAGATTCACGATCGCTTATAGAGTGGCCGCTACGGTCGCTGCAGCGCCGTGAGCGGGTCATCCCTCGTGACATCATCTTTGCCCATTCCGGGACGACCCGCCTCGCCGCCTCCCCGGGAGGGCGAACCCGATTGCCGTCCGGGATCCGTCAGGTTGCTCGCACTCCTGCGTGACCTGGAACTCCGCGACCTCGCGCTCGACCGTCTTCGGCAGGGCCTGTGCGTGTTCGACGGGCAGCATCGCCTGCTCTTGTTCAACCGGCAATATGCCGAGATCTACGATCTGGATCCCGGCCAGCTCTGGGTTGGCATGTCCCTGCGCGATGTCGTCGACCTGCGCTACGCGGCCGGAACCGGGCCCGACATGACGCCCGAGCAGTACGCCGCCTGGCGCGACCGCATCGGCATCGCCGAGCAGGTCACCGACACCGAGGTGACGCTGTCCAACGGCCGCGTGCAACTCATCCACCACGAGCCGATCGCCGGCGGCGGCTGGGTCGCCACCTTCGAGGACATCACCCAGCGACGCCGGATGGAGGCGCGCGTCCGCCACATGGCGCACCACGACGCCCTTACCGGACTGCCCAACCGCGCCCTGTTCGCCGAGCGTCTGGAGCACGCCCTGGCGCGCCTGCGCGGCGAGGCCAGACTGGAGGACCACCGGCCCGCCCCGTCCGCCGAGGACCGGCTCGTCGCCGTGCTGTTCCTCGACCTCGACCACTTCAAGGATGTCAACGACACGCTCGGCCATGCGGCCGGCGATGAACTCCTGCGGATGGTGGCGGTGCGCATCGGCCATTGCGCGCGCGACGGCGACACGCTGGCCCGGCTCGGGGGCGACGAATTCGCGGTTCTGCTCCAAGGGCTGTCCGAGGCGGAGCAGGCCCAGGACGTGGCCCAGAGGATCAGCGCCGCCGTCTCGGCGCCCTTCCTGCTGGACGGGCACGAGGCGCAGGTGGGCGCCAGCATCGGCATCGCGCTCTGCGCGCGCGACGACCCGGAGGGCGCGGATCCGGCGCTGCTGTTGCGCCAGGTCGACACCGCGCTCTACCAGGAAGGCGGAAGGGCGGGGACGCAATCGCTTCTTCCAGGCCAGGATGCATGTCGTGCTGCACCGGCGCAAGGAGCTGGAGCGCGACCTCCGCCGCGCCTTGGCGGAGGGCGGATTGGAGGTGCATTACCAGCCCATCTGGGGACTGGCGCCCGACCGCATCGTGGGCGCCGAGGCGCTGGTGCGCTGGCACCACCCGGAATACGGCATGGTGCCTCCGGCAGAGTTCATCCCGCTGGCCGAGAGCGAAGGGATGATCGGCGAACTCGGCGCCTGGGTGCTGCGGGTCGCCTGTGCCCAGGCGGCCCGCTGGCCGGGGCTGTTTCTCGCCGTGAACCTGTCGCCCGAGCAGGTTCGACGATCCGGTCTCGTCGAACTGGTCACCACGGTGCTGGCCGAAACCGGCCTGCCGCCGAACCGGCTCGAGCTGGAAATCACCGAGGGCCTGCTGCTGCAGGACACGGCCGCGACGCTGGCCACCATCGGGCGCTTGCGCGCGCTCGGCGTCGGCGTCGCGCTCGACGATTTCGGCTCCGGCTATTCCAGCCTCAGCTACCTGCGCCGTTTCCCCTTCAGCAAGCTCAAGATCGACCGCAGTTTCGTTGCCGAAATGACGGCGGATGCCGGCACTGCCGCCATCGTGCAGGCCGTGATGGCGCTCGGCCGCAGCCTCGCCATGCGGGTCGTGGCGGAAGGAGTCGAGACCGAGGGGCAGCTCGCGCTGCTGCGTGCCATGAACTGTGACGAGGTGCAGGGCTACCTTCTCGGGCGCCCCGGCCCGGCCGAGGCCTTCGAGAGGCTGGTGGCGCTCACCCCCGCGACGGCCGCCTAGCGGCGGCGCAGCGCCGACCTCGCACGAAGCCTCAGCCGAACACCCGCCCGAAGATCGTGTCGACATGCTTCATGTGGTGGCCGAGGTCGAACAACGGTTCGAGCTTCTCCGGCGGCAGCACGGCCGTGACCTCCGGGTCGGCCTCGAGAAAGGCCAGGAAATCCCCCTCCCCGCGCCACACCCGCATGGCGCTGCGCTGCACCAGGCGATAGGCCTCCTCGCGCGACAGCCCCCCTTGCGTCAGAGCCAGCAGCACCCGCTGCGAATGGACGAGGCCGCCAAGCCGGTCGAGGTTGCGCCGCATGGTCTCGGGGTAGACCAGCAGCTTCTCCATCACGCCGGTCAGCCGCGCCAGGGCGAAGTCGAGCGTGACCGTGGCGTCGGGGCCGATCATGCGCTCGACCGAGGAATGCGAGATGTCGCGCTCGTGCCACAGCGCCACGTTCTCGAGGGCCGGCACCACCATGCCGCGCACGAGGCGCGCGAGGCCGGTCAGGTTCTCGGTCAGCACCGGGTTGCGCTTGTGCGGCATGGCCGAGGAGCCCTTCTGCCCCTCCGCGAAGAACTCCTCCGCCTCCAGCACCTCGGTGCGCTGCAGGTGGCGGATCTCGATGGCCAGCCGCTCGACCGACGAGGCCACGACCCCCAGGACCGCGAAGAACATGGCGTGGCGGTCGCGCGGGATCACCTGGGTCGACACCGGTTCCACCGCGAGCCCCATGGCGCGGGCCACATGCGCCTCCACGCGCGGGTCGATGTTGGCGAAGGTGCCGACGGCGCCCGACAGCGCGCAGGTGGCGATCTCGGCGCGCGCCGCGACGAGCCGCGCGCGCGCGCGCGCGAACTCGGCATAGGCCCCGGCGAGCTTCAGCCCGAACGTCACGGGTTCGGCGTGGATGCCGTGCGAGCGGCCGATCGTCGGGGTGAGCTTGTGCTCGTGGGCGCGGCGCTTCAATGCGGCGAGCAGCGCGTCGACGTCGGCGATGAGGATGTCGGAGGCGCGGGCGAGCTGCACGGCCAAGCAGGTGTCGAGCACGTCGGAACTCGTCATGCCCTGGTGCACGAAGCGCGCCTCCGGCCCGACGATCTCGGCGAGATGCGTCAGGAACGCGATGACG
>JAABUP010007188.1_pt1 | contig 15159 bp, 7 predicted proteins | sample 5559201 | NCBI WGS metagenome assembly JAABUP01 (sample SAMN10711887, study PRJNA513373) | rock metagenome | isolation source: Antarctica rocks | place: Antarctica
ACAGGTCCCGAGATCCTTCTGCTTGAAGATCTCATGTACATCTGCTCGTGATTATGCATCTGATGCGTCTTGGCTTTTTCGCTTCTGTATCTTGAATTGGAGCATGAGCGACCATGCTCCTGTCATTCTCTCTTTACTTCGCCCTGCTGCCCCTCGTGCTTGCAGAGTCTCTCTCCCATACTACAATAACACCTGATGTGGACCAGATACTGCAGGGTTCGTGGACAGTGTCTGTCGCTCTCCCGAGTTCGACCACCCTTGAAGTCGACATCGAAACACAATTCAATGAGATAAACGTGGTCACACTTGTCGGTCCCACGACTCTCGTTACTATCATCCGAATAAGGTCAGCTACAAGTAATGGGTCGAGCGGGGGTACCGGGCCTTCCAGAGGCCTCTCGTCTCACATAAGCAATGTGGCTTCGAGTGTACAAATTGGAGGAACTGCTAGCGGGCCGACGGCTACAGGGAATGCAGCATCGAACGTCCAGAGTGTGGCTCCGCAAGCCGCCAGCCCTTCCCCTACAATCGCCTCACCCCCACGAAGCTCTTCCAGCGCTTCTTCGAGTAAAAGCTTGACTATAACGCAGAATCAAGGTCCATATGGGAAGGATCCGGACAGCGTCATGGCTGATGAAATAGACAAAGCGTATGCGAATGTTACATACACCCCCCCAGCATACGTGCCAGCGAAGATACCCGCGGAAGTATGCGTTCTCTGGGATCCCGGCTGTAAGGGCAACAGAACCCTAGTGGCAAACATGTTCTTTGGGACCGGTAACTTCACCGGCGGCACCATGAATGCATTGCAAAAGGACTCCTGTTTCGAAGATACGGATGCTATTGCTACAGGCACAAACTGCACTTCGAGTCTCTTAAATCCTGCCGATGCTTCACTTAGTACAGCCGCAAAGTCGTATATGCGACAAGCACAATGCACAAAGGACTACGCCTCGGCCCTTACAACTTCTCGCGGTGATACGCATTGCTGTGGGCCCTGCTGGATTTATGGACCGAATGTGGATGTTTATTACTGGCCAGAACCTAATTCAGACACCTCTTGCCTTGATATTATTGGGTCGTCAGTTGTCCCTCCAGACGAAGGTGCTCAGACAGACGCTGGAGGAGTCGTATACTGGGCTGCTACAACAGATCTCTACGATATCTATGTGCCAACAGTTACAACTGCGCTCATAACCACAATCAATGGGGTCGTTGTGAAGGAAGCATTAGCGAACCCATGGGATGCTTCCCCCAGTATAACAACAATTCGGCCAGTGCCTGTCCCTAGTAACAAGAAAAGGAGTCCATTGCCCATGCATCCGAGAGCTTTTAACGCACTGTACGCCAGGGAGCGTACCGAAGTCAACAGCTCCGTGGTCACGGGAGTCACTGCGGGTACAATGGCTTCCGTAACAACTGGCAGTATTGCAGTCTCCGATGGGTTTACCTTCACTTCGCCCTCCGTATATGTTGCTTTCTATTCTTTGAGTGCAACGGACGTGTGCGGTATTAGGGGCAAGACCATCAGCTCGACTATGTTGGCTTTTGCGCCTGGTGAGCTCTCTACCGTTCAAGGACACCTATGGGGCGGAGGCAACCAAGTCAAGTCCACAAAGGTTTTCAATTTTGCAGATTTACCATGTCCGCCGCAGTCAGTGATGTATGATGACTGGTATAAGCCAGCGCCTGGCGAGCCATATCGGCCACTCATTGCTCTGCCAGACAAAGTCAGAAATTTGGATCTTTGGTGGACTGCCTGCACTGAGGCTTTCTACTTCACTGGCCTGGATCCCGCGAGAACCCTCGCAGCGGCCACCGAGATGGTGAAGCCTGCGGTCACTGCAGTTGACCCAGGCAGTACGCCAGATCCTGCGCAGCCAGTTCCTGCTTTGCCATCCAACACCGGCGCTGGGATGATACAACCAACACCAGCGCCTGGTGATCCCTCTGGCGATAAAAATCTCGCTCCGCCACCTGAGCCAGTGCCGCAGAACAACGACCCATCTACGGCCGGTGGAAGCCCCCCTACCCCAACGACCAAAGGAGTAGATCCCCAACAGGGAGCAGATTCGAAAGCGGACGTTCCAGTGCCTGTCAATTCTCCTGCTGACAGTCCACCAGCCGCCAATTCTCCGGCTGCTAACCCATTTGCTAATAATGCACCGGCTGCTTATGAGCCTGTCAACAACGAACCTAACAAAAACCAACCGGCTTCTAATCCACTAGCTGCGAATCCACCTACCAATACAGCAGCTAATTTACACTTTGTGACAAGCAAACAGAATGCAGACCCGAATGCCATATCACCTGCCCAGCTTTCGCAGCTACATCAGGCTCTTCAACCTGTACCGAGTTCCGTATCCAATCCTGACTCCGAGCCTGGTTCGGGAACTTCTAATTCAGAGCCTCAGACAGATTCTGGAGGCACAAGCCCGCCGTCACATCCTGCTACAAACGATAATCAGCCTTCGAAACCAGATGGGTCAAGTTCAGGGGGCCAATCGCAGCCTGTAGTTCCCTGGTCACATCCAGTACCAACGGTAGTCTCAAATGGTAGTCCACCATCTCAAAATGGCGACTGGAGTTCGGGCCAGCCATCGCAGCCAGTGGTTGCAGGGGCAAATGCTCAGCCAAAAGCTGGTCCGCCGTCAGATACCCCAGATCAATCAGCTGGAGTATCGTCATCAGGCGCTACAAACCCACCGCCTCCTGGCACTGCACATATTGTAATTGGTAGCAGCACAATTCAATTACCTCAAGTAACAGCACAGCCGGCCCCAGCAGTGGCTGGTAAGCCTGTCGTCAATATCGGAGGAGGGAAATTGCAGGTAGAGAGCCAGATATTGAGCCCAGGAGGTGCTACCGCAAACGTTGCGGGCATCCCGGTGTATGTCAACGCACAGGGAGCTCCAGTCGTTGGCACCCAGACTTATCAGCCATCAGAGGCGGCTGCTACGACAACAATTGGAAGCCACGTTGTTGTTGTGAATACCGCTGGCGTTGCAGTAAATGGCCAGCAGATACAACCTAACGCTGCTCCTGTAAACATTGGCGGTACGCCTGTGCAGATACAAGGCCCTACGGTTGATAGGAATCCTTCTTCCGGCGGTAATTCTTCGCCTGGCAGCAATCCCGGGTCAGGAAACAACCCTGCATCTGGCACCAATCCTGGGTCTGGCAATAGTCCGACTACTGGTAACAATCCTCCCATCGATAACAATGTACTCCAGCTACCACAAGGCTCTTCTCCACCTGTCACCACAGTAGCTGGGCTATCAGTCGTGAACAACCAGGGGACTTACCACGTCCAGGGAAAGCCGCTAGCGCCTGGCAGCGCGATTGCTATCTCGGGGACGACGTGGTCTCTTGGCTCCGAGGGCGCCTCCAGCGGGCCCAGTCTCAACGAGGGAGGACAGGCCTACAACCTTCCCGAGATCACTCCTTCACCAATCGACACCCTTGCTGGCCAGGCAGTGCAAGTGGTAGGACCCTCGGCTGTCGCCATCAACGGCCAGACCATAAAACAAGGAGCACCACCTATAACCATCTCGTCCATACCTATCGTCTTCGAAGCATCCAATGTGATAATTGGTAGCAACACAATCCTTCTCGCGTCCCAAACGCAAGCTCTACCTTCTCCTGTGCTCAATGTGCCAGGAAACCCTGCCCTCACCCAAATCGCCAACAGCCCTAACGTCTACATGGTAGCCGGCTCAACAATCGCCCCAGGCTCTTCCGCTGCCGTAGTCAACGGGACGACCTATTCCCTCGCTCCTTCTGGGTCTTTGGTTGTTGGAACTTCTACCATACCCCTTGCCACCGCCGGCGTGAGCACTGGTGGAAATGGTGCTCTATCTGCAGGGAATCAAGTCTTCACGCCCATGGAAGGCGGCACAGCCGTTGCTATCGGCGGCTCAATACTGTCTGTCAATGGGCCTGTTACTACGAATCAAGGCACCGTCGTCTCGCTTGCTTCTGGCGGCTTAGTGGTCGACTCATCTACCTATGCCTTTGCAACGCCCGCTCCAAATGCCGCTGCGACGACGCAGGAAGTGCCGATTACTACGGCGTTGGATGTTGCTGGACAAACGTTTACGGCGAACCCGTCCGCATTCCCTATCGATGGGATCACGATATCTGCCGGTGGACCAGGCGTGACGGTCAGTGAGACATCAGTAAGCTTGGACAGCGGTGGTAATCTCGTCGTTGGGACGAATACCGTTCCACTGGAAAGCACGAGTGTTGGTGCTGTCACAATGTTTGCTAGTACCTTTGAAGGGTCTGCTATGCAGGCGAAGGCTCCTTGCCTATGGGGGTTGGCTGGGATTTTGCTCGTGGTGACATACCAACTATTATAGGCGAGTTTATTATGGCTGGTTATCTGGTCTTTAAATGAGTGACGAAGACACATGCTAGATGGGCTGGAGTCCACTGTTTACAATAGAAACGCAGGAATAAATGTAATATAATTCACCCAACAAGCAGTTCCGTGCACAGAGACCATGGCCGAGAGCTGTTTCTTCTTCATAAAACATCAAAATCTATCTACCCATGTAATCGTTACGTCAAGGGGAATCAGTCTGCTCCAAAAGATAATGCTTTGCAGCAAAATCTCAAGAATACCAATCTCTAACCTGCCCTAATTATAGCATCCAGCCATCTAATATCAAATAAAACCATCTTCCGCATGCATACCATCATTTGAAAGACCTAGACCCTGGGGAGAATTTAGTAGATCGGTCTCCCTTCATCCCATTTCCTCTGCTCAACCATCTCCTTTCCTTCCCCTCCAACGGGAAGCGCCCTGCTGTCAGGTGTCCCATCATCGACCAGTCCGCACCAGCTAACGCGCTTTCCTCCACTACTACGCCCACTGGACCAAGGCTCATCAAGTAAGCCGACGCTCCCAATCCATTCCCAAACCCTAGAAACATCACCGCCTCGTCCTTCACGAACGCTAGCTCTGACGTTTGCGTTCTTCTCAACCACGGCTCGCACGCGCTTCCACATACTTTCCCTCCTTTTGTCGCTGAATTCGTCGCGAAGTACATCGTCGCGGAGTTGGCCGACGCTGATCCAGGATTCTGCCGCGTCGCCTCTAGCGTGCAGCGCTGCTTGCGTAGCGAGCCGGTCCAATGTGGTTGCTACCAAAGAAGGAATGCGAGCTGTATCGCTACGGGAAGTGCGAATCATATTTGGAGTATAGAGAAGGCCAAAGAAGCAAAGCGCTATGAGGGAAAGAGAGAGTCGATGTCTCGCCAGCGTGAGGCGCGCGGATCGTTTGATGGCGCAGGCGAGGGGGAGTCTAGCGAGGGAGGTGCTGCTGAGGTGGAAGTGTGTTCTGTTGGGTCGATGAGGTATCTGGTTAGTGCGGTGGTCAGATTGTGTTGGCGGTTTCGCTTTGAATGGAACACAGTAGGGTACGAGAAAAGGGATTTTGGGAAGGTAGCTTACCCATCAGATGAAGAGATGACCTCTTCGCGGCCCATGATCTCGCCTATAGCACCTTTCCATAGTTCTTCGAATTCTGCTTCATCCATGCCTCTCCTTCGCTTTTTGCCCACCTCTTTCTTGAGGTCTTGCTCGTCAATCTCCGCTAGGATTTCTTTGCCCTTGTCGTCCTTTAGAGTACCGCACTCGGCTTGCGCTTTCCGTTCTCTGAGTTCCTCCACAGCTCTATCGGCAACAGTCTTGACTCGTCGTACTTTTTCACCATCGGGCTCGCATGATGGTGGCAGCGGTACAAGGCCGCCTAGTGACAATGGATGTGGTTGTAGTATAAAGTCCGGCTCGCATCTCGTTTCCATATTTTGAAAGCAGATTGCATGCTGTGGACAAGGTTCGCAGGTTGGTTGCAGCGTGCTCGCCCACTCAGGCATTTGTACATTGGATAGGGCGTCTGATGACCTGCCGATACCGCAATAGCCGACTGCCAGTTTCTCTTGTCGCCACCAAGTAGCATAGCCTCCCAGTAATGCCATGAGGACTACCCAGGGCGCAGATTTCGGAATAGTAGACTTCTGTGATCGCTTCTTTCTCCTCGGTGGAAGAATATCCTTTTCGCCGTTTGCCGCGCGGGCTCTGATTAGCTCCAGCTGCTCATCGGGTGTGAAGTCTTCTCCAGCCTCCACACCATCATCTAGCTCGGTTTTGATAGACGATTGCTTCAGCCTTGATACGGGGACCTCGAATGTCGTGGAAGTGGGAACCGAATATCCATCTTGCTGTGTCAACGAGGAGGTCATTACGCCTTCGGTCTTACGCCTGCTCGATGAAGATTTGCGCTTCTCGCTACTTGTTCCAGCACTCCTTCGTCTGTGCTCGCCAGGCACCGGAGGCGAGCTGCCGCTCTGGAATGGGTTCTCATCGCTGAACACACCTCCCCTCATTGGAGGCCTCGTTGGGGGCTCTTCTGGCTCTTGGATCTTGATCTTGGATGTGGCCTCGCTCTTACGGCTCTTCCGTACTGTGGGCCGGGTGTTTTCCAGGTCTTTGTCTGTTTCGGTGTCCGATTGCCGCGCATGCTTGCTTGAGCTTTGTCGACTGCCTTGAGTTTTAGTGGTACCTACCACCGCTCCATTCGGTTCCGCAGAAGTACGTCTGCTCATCCTTGACTTTCGTTGTCCGGGTGTAGCAGGCACTGGCGGAGGTGGCATTGAAGTAGCATCGTCATCAACGTCCCCGGTCACAGTCCCTTCCTGGCTGCTCGGCATGTCCGTTATGCCCCTACTCGTCCGCCTAACTCTGTCTCGGGCAGCCAGAAGTTTGCGCGCCTTGGGCTTAAGCTCCTGAGTCAATATCTCGACCAGCTGTGCTTTCTTTGCTGAAGCTGGGTAGGGAATGTCGTGCGTCATGAGGACGTTCCGAAGCCGCGGCATAGTGAGCGAGGCAGGATCAAAAGAGGGTGAGAGGTATTCGAGGTCGTCATCGGGGGAAGCCATGGTGTTGTGATTGCGGAGGATTTGTCCTCGTGCTCTTTTTCCAGCTAACGTTATGGACTCAATGATGGATGATGGGAACAAGAAAAGGTGTTCTCGATCAGAAGAGGGTCAACATGATTGTGACGTTGTAAGAACCATGGGTTAAAGAGGACGGAAGGCGCGAACAAGGATCGGGGTGTTTACTCTGCGTCAGTTTCTAGACAAAGACAAAGCTAAAATTCAGGCCCCAGGGGCAATGCCAAGACGATATTTTGCCACAGTGGCGCCTTTCCTTTTCGGGTAGTAGGCCCGCTCATTCGACCTTTTTTAAGGCTTGCACACAGACACCAATGATTCTAGTCAAGTATAGGCCATGAGCTCCAATACCCATCTACAAGAAGCAAAATACTCGGCGAGCGAAGCGAGCTTTTGATTTGAGGTTCGTCAGCGGATATGATGAAGGCTGTAGGTGCAGGATTGGCCCTCGTTCTTGAATGAATTGCAGCATCACGACCACTTAACTGCCTCGGTAGCGAGCTTTGTCCCTTTTCTCTCCCTCTTTGCTCAGCTTCGAAGTCCTTCTCGTGGTGAATCACCATCATCAATGAGTAATAGAAGGGGAAATGAGATCTCGGGGCCTTGTGTCCATCTTCTCACCATAAGTGTTTGGTATTCGGACTACAAGGGTCTATGGCCAGAGAATGGGGAATACGGTTGCTAAAGTCCAGCTCAGAGCGGGAGATGCTTGCGAATGATTGACACCATGGTGTCACCGTGAATGGTATTAGGAGAATAGATACGTACTTGGCCCTATCAACGCTTGGCCCAAAGTCGTCACGGTCACAGTTGAATCATGCAAGCTCTTTGCGTATCCTGCTCTTGAACGCCTAAAAATTCCGCATGTATTAAACAGCCTCGTATTGCGTCCATGCCTCCTCCACTAATTCGATTTCCACAATCGCTTATCGGATGATGCCATCACCACCCTTTCCTGGTGGTGGGCCCGCAGGAGGTGCATAACCACCGTCCCTGGCATACACTGATTCTGGCTGCTGCAACTCAACGCCTTGTTGCTGCCCTCCAAAGTAACCTTGATTCGCGCCACCATTGTTGTAGCCTTGGTTGTAGTATCCACCTTGGTTTGCCGGAGGAGAGTAGACTGGTGGAGCCGCGCCGCCGTTGTTGTTTCCGTAGTAAGGTGCAGCGCCACCAGTGTATTGCGCTGGTGCGTGGCCAGCTGGGGTCCTGCCAGCAGCCCAGCCGGTCCCGCGGTATGGGTTCTGTCCTTGGCGACGACGTCTCCGTGCGGTGATGCAGCTGAAGGTGAGGAATATGAGGAACGCGCCTATGATGATGGCTGCAAGGACAACCCTGGGAAAGAGTTAGTACGGTTCCGGTGAATTGAGGGAAGCAACCAGAATCACCATCGACCCCAATTACCCCATGAGCTGTTGTAGTTATCACAATTATAGTTATTTCCATTATAGCCATTGCAGCTGTTGGTAGTATAGGTCAGCTTTTTTACTCATACTCTCCAGCGAAGAAATCGGGTGTGGTTGAGATCCCGAAGAAAAAAATCCGATCTAAACGGACACTGGGCTGAAGGTCTCTGATCGCTTACTTGTATTGTCTAGCGAGAATAGGCATCGTTGGAGACCGTCAAGTCGGTTTAGTTCAAATCTGTTGGGTGCGAAGGCTGGCAGAGGTTTAACAGGGACGAGTGAGAGGTGAGGTGAAACGGTGCTGATATACCTCTTTTTGATAATAATGATCTTCTTTGCCTCGTGTCTGCGAAGAGGGATTTCTACTGTTGATGAGGAATACTCTATTCGCTTTTCGTATCCGCAGAGAAGCAGGCTTTGTTGTGTTCGTCACCTTTGGGGGGGCGATCGAGGCGGTGCAAATAACCTTGGCGTCCTTGGTCTGGCCTAGTTTCCGCCGCTATAAGTCGAAGGGTTCACGCCGCTCACCCTGTAGGGCTGAGGCCTAGAAGCCGCCCGGAGATGCCCCCAGAGCGGGGGTGTTTGGGGGACTGAAAAAGCCGCCGGAACTTCCCAGACTTTTGCCTGGGAGACGAATTTCTAGGGTAGTCTTCAGGGACCCCCGTGGCTTCCGGGCTTCAGCCCTACAGGATTAGCGGTTAGGGGGTGAACCCTTCTAAGCAAATAAAGCAAGGCCAGTAAAAGTACGCGAATTGAAGCTCTACAAATTGCATGGTTTGGCCCCAAATTCTGATGTCTGGTATTCTACCGGTCTCTAGAACTATGTATAAGCAGCTTCCAAGGATTCGGGGTCTATGCTCTCCTGCGTGGTAGGCGAGCTCTGAAAGAACATTTTGTGGATAGGCCAAATGAAGCTTGGCGTACAGATCTGCACGCTAAACACGGCTGCCAACGCAGAGGTTTGTGGGGGATGTTTGGATGGAAACAGCTCCCTTTCTTTCTATCTCCCTCTCGTCTCCCTCCTTCTTTACAGCTTGTCATGTATACAGATTCGAGTCTCATGCATAAAAGATTGAGTCATGCAATCAAAGAACTACACTCGCAGCCATGTCGACAATTACATCTCTACGAAACCCACGGAAAACCCAATTCTCCAATACTAGCATTGAAATCGAACACATACAACCATGAGGAGGTCGCCAAGGAAGAGAAACATACAAATATGCCGACAGCCAACAAGTGTGAGATTTGATCGCTCCGAGCACCGAACTTTATCTTGCCATTGCTAGCATGCATCTTTCATTTCCTTCGTCAACGTCGTGAACGCCAGCATCGTATCAGAACATCATTGGCAGTCGTGCCTGGCGTCGTCGCAATTGTCGCAATTGTCGCAATTGTCGCAGTAATATGTTTGCATCAGTGGGTCGTCTTGTTAATCAGCCATTCCAGGACAGCATCGAGATTGGTCTCCTCCTTGGCACTGATTCCATAGCAGCTGACTTCGCGATGGGAAATGGCCTTCATGTCCAGTGCCTCGATGATGTCGTCCACGGAAAGCTTGTCAGGCAGATCGGACTTATTACCCAGGACGAGCAGCGGAATTCCATCGAGGACTGGCTTTTCCAGCAACGCATGGAGCTCCTCCTTTGCGACAGGAATGGCGGCCTTGTCCGCAGCATCCACGATGTATCTATGCAAAATTCTAGAATTGTCCCAGTATATCATGCCGGAATAGCACTTACACAATGGCGTTCACGCCGCGGCAATATCGCTCCCACATTGATCGAAACCTTGGCTGGCCTCCAAGGTCCCAACTACGGAAACGTCAGGTGCATGGACAGAAGGTTCGTTCGGAGTGGTCAACATACCATTTCAGGGTGACATGACCTTTCTGGACTTTCTTCATGTTGAAGCCTACCGTGGGAATGGAGCTATATAAATTTGAGTTCGTTGCAAGAACAGCCTCATCCTAACAATACCAAAACGAATTGACTTACTCTATAGTAAACTCCCCTCCCTGGGAACTGCTGTGTCAGCACTGTTCAACGGTCATTTTATGGGACGAGTTACCGCAAGAACTCGAAGCAAAGACGTCTTGCCCGCGTTTTGCAATCCTATCATGGTCACATCCATCTCTGTCGCCCTATAAAGCGGAAAACGTCAATACCATCTCATGATGGAAATCTACCCTATCGCCGCGCACGCATGATGGATGGCGACGTTCGCAATTGTTGACGTGGGACAAAAGCAAAGGCAAAGGCAAAGACAATACCCACCAGAATGTGCGCAGCAGCCAGTCATAGATAATCTTGAACAAGCCTGCCATGATCGCTCGGTGGATTTGGAGGAGGCGAAGACACTATGGTTATGGCTACTTCGGCTGCTATTTAGTCGTCCGAGAGGAAGGAAGTTTGGTTGAGAGTTGTCACTGGATGGGAGGAAGGACATGGGCCCGGGAGCTTTAACCCTTGTCGTCGTTAGTCTCAAATCAGCTATAGTAGCACGATGAACACTATCAACGAGATATACCTTCTTACAATAAACTTTTCGCTCCAATTGAGGACCCTCAATATGCGCTCGACAGGACTTCGAGCTCGATTTGGTGTGTATTGCTTTTCCTGCACCAAGGTTAGGCAGCTGACCCAAAGTCCCTGGGCTTGACGGGTCGGAGGACCTCAAAGGTCTTAGCGCGCTAAACCCTGCAACAAATGTGCGGCTCCGGCCCGTACGAAAAATTTACCTATCGACATTGAGGCTTTCTCGAAAGAAGCAAGCAGGGCAAGTATGACTCTGCCTGCGAGCTGATGGGCTACATTGCATACAAGACGCCTATTGCGATGCCTCCCACGAGCACCGAATGGAACTCCGAGTTTGATACGGCGCGTCGAGAAAAGCTTTTCAAAAATCCACCAAACGATCATACGCCGTACCCTGCACTCCTCGAAACCATAAAGCCTCATATCGATTCCTTCAACGCGTTACTCGATAACGTCAAGCTTCTGGAAGCAGGGCTGAAAGACATCGGAACTAAAGTCTTTCTAGACGGTGAACAAGAGACCCTCCAGCAGAGGGCGCAGAGGCTCGAAGACGGACGGCCTCGGGAAAAGAGGAACCGACTCAGTGTCAGGATACGTGAAACATTTCTCGAGAAGGCCGTACTCCCTCCTACCAACAAGTTTACCACGAAGAACCGGGAAATCTACCCCGCAGAATGTCGAGAAAGGCATGCAAGTTACAGAGGCAAGCTAAGAGCCAGGGTGGAATTCAAAGTGAACGAAAGCGAATGGCAAGAGTCAGTCCGAGAGTTGGGCCAGATACCTATCATGCTCAAAACCAATCGATGTCATCTAGAGAATTGTACACCAGCACAATTGGTCCAGAACAAGGAAGAGTCCGAAGAGCTGGGAGGCTACTTCATTGTCAATGGCATTGAAAAGCTTATACGAATGTTGATCGTGTCAAGGCGAAATTACCCCATGGCTATCATCCGCAACTCCTTTGTTAATAGAGGTTCAGCTTATACCAAGTTTGGCATGCAAATACGATCTGTACGCCCAGATCAAACATCTCAGACCAATGTCCTCCATTATCTCAACGACGGCAATATTACTTTCCGCTTCTCCTGGCGGAAGAATGAATACTTGGTCCCGGTAATGATGATATTGAAGGCTTTGGTAGAGACAAATGACCGGGAAATTTTCGAAAGAATAATTGGTGTGAAAGGCTCAAAGGGAGCTGACAATACTTTTATGACCGAGAGAGTTGAACTGCTGCTCCGGACATACAAAGCTTACAATCTGACTGGGAAAGCAAAGACTCGAGCATACCTGGGAGAAAAGTTCAAACCTGTGCTTGGAGTACCTGATGATACATCAGATGAAGACGCTGGTTCAGAATTTCTGAGGAGGGTTGTTCTCGTACATTTGGGAAACGTTGACGTTACCGAGATCCAGAATAACGACAAATTCAAGATGTTACTTTTCATGATCCGGAAGCTTTACTGTCTGGTTAATGGCGAGTGTGCTGTCGACAATCCAGATGCAGTATCGAGCCAGGAGATTCTGTTGCCCGGCTTCCTTTACGGCATGATCATCAAAGAGAAGCTTGATGACTGGTTGAGATCCATCCAAGGAGCTTGTCAGGAGTGGTCCCTGAGAAATGACAAGGCCAGGTTTACAGATTCCAACTTCCTCAAAGACTTCCCTACCATGATCCTGAAGAGAACCAATGAGAATATTGGAGGTCTTCTTGAGTATTTTCTGTCTACGGGCAATCTTGTCAGTCCGACAGGATTAGACCTACAGCAAACCTCGGGCTTTACTGTCGTAGCTGAGAAGATCAATTTTTACAGGTTCATCAGTCACTTTCGAATGGTGCATAGAGGAAGTTTCTTCGCTCAACTGAAGACCACGACGGTCCGCAAGCTGTTGCCGGAGAGCTGGGGTTTCCTCTGCCCTGTACACACACCTGATGGTAGTCCTTGTGGATTGCTCAATCATTTGGCGCACAAATGCAAAATCGCTACCCATGATCTCAATGTTTCTTCAATACCTAATCTCCTAGCTCAATTGGGCGTCTGCGCTTCCTCGTCTGCTTCAATCGATGAGAGCGTCGTTGTTCAGCTCGATGGTCGAATCCTTGGGTTCTGCTCACCGAAGCAAGCTCGCGTCATTGGAGATACCTTGCGATACTGGAAAGTCGAGGGTACTCATGGCGTTCCTAATGAGCTTGAAGTAGGCTACATACCGAATGCAAGTGGCGGTCAGTACCCCGGCATCTACATTTTCTCTCAATCAGCACGAATGGTAAGGCCTGTCAAGTATCTGCCCTTGGACAAGCAGGATTTTGTTGGTCCATTCGAGCAGCCGTACCTGTCGATAGCCTGCACTGATAGCGAAATCGAATCAGGCGAGTCTAGCCATGTTGAATACGATCCTACCAACATCCTTTCTATAGTCGCCAATCAGACACCTTTCTCAGATTTCAATCAATCTCCCCGTAACATGTATCAGTGTCAAATGAGCAAGCAAACGATGGGCACTCCTGGAGCATCTTTGAGGTATCGCACAGACAACAAAACTTACCGCCTACAGACTGGCGAAACACCTATTGTACGTCCACCACTTCACCACGAATATGGTCTTGACAACTTCCCCAACGGTGTGAATGCCGTTGTAGCTGTCATCTCCTACACAGGCTATGACATGGACGACGCTATGATACTCAACAAATCCGCCCACGAGCGGGGGTTCGGCCACGGCACCATCTACAAAACTAAAATAATCCGTCTTGAAGAAAACCAAAGGACAAACAGAGCTAAAACCAAATCCGCCAGGGCTATCAACAAGCTCTTCGGCTTCGCGCCCAATAGTTTCATCTCGGCGTCCACACGAAGCAAGCTCGACTCCGACGGCCTCCCTCATATTGGCTCAAAAGTAATCGAAGGCGACCCACTATGCGCTTCCCACTCTGTGACTTACGACCCAACGAAAACTACGACATCGCCCTACGTCAATCGCGATGGCATCACATCCCTCCACAAATACAAAGATTCAGAAGTCGCCTTTGTTGAGGAAGTCCGACTCCTTGGTTCAGAAACGGGTACCGAACCTTGCCAATCCCTCAGTATAAAACTTCGTATTCCCCGCTCCCCTGTCATCGGTGACAAATTCTCCTCCCGCCACGGCCAAAAAGGCGTATGTTCTCAGAAATGGCCAGCCATTGATATGCCCTTCAGCGAGTCAGGCATAATACCCGACATCATCATCAATCCTCACGCGTTTCCCTCGCGTATGACCATAGGCATGTTCATGGAGTCTCTCGCTGGAAAAGCTGGTGCTCTCCATGGATTAGCGCAGGATTCGTCGCCATGGCGCTTCACCGAGCAGGACACTGCGGGAGACTACTTCGGCGAGCAGCTGCGCCTGGCAGGATTCAATTATCATGGCAATGAATCCATGTACAGTGGTATCACCGGCAGAGAGTTCGCAGCAGATATCTTCCAGGGTATTGTCTTCTACCAGCGTCTGAGGCATATGGTGAACGATAAGTTTCAAGTCCGGACGACGGGGCCAGTAACGCAGTTGACCGGGCAGCCGATCAAGGGAAGAGCGAAAGGAGGTGGTATTAGAGTTGGAGAGATGGAGAGGGATGCATTGCTCGCTCACGGTTGCGCATTCCTGTTGCAGGATCGTCTGATGGGATGTAGCGACTACAGAAGGGAATGGGTATGTAAAGGGTGCGGGAGCTTTCTATCGACGCAGCCCACTGTTTGGGGCGGTGCTTTCGGTGGGAAGAGAGGAAAGGGTACAGGCGTTGTGAGATGTAGGAGATGTGCGAGAAAAGTAGCAGGCGTCATTGAGGAGGGGAAAGAGGTGGGGATTGGGGAGGAGTGGGAAGATGGTACGGGAGAGAAGTGGAGTGGCGGCGATGATACGACTGTTGTGGCTATACCTGGAGTGTTGAGGCATCTGGATGTGGAGCTGAGTGCTATGGGTGTGAAGATGAGGTTCAATGTTGGACCATGATCATATGAAGTATTCGAAGCATTGACTAGCTAATTTGCTTCGCTCGTGTTTATGTTCAAACACATACTAGAGAAGGTCTGTTCTCTACGTTGCACCGATTTCCCAAACCCTGGTAGATGGAGACCATGTACCTTGCCAAATTTTTTGCGTAGAGGACCTCATATCAGGTGCTTGGCATCAGCACGCCCGCACTTCATCCTCTCGCAAAGACTTTCGGGCATTGCATCCTCTACAAAGGCTAGCACTGAAGGTACTTGCTAGAGACGG
>JAABUP010007189.1_pt1 | contig 15158 bp, 21 predicted proteins | sample 5559201 | NCBI WGS metagenome assembly JAABUP01 (sample SAMN10711887, study PRJNA513373) | rock metagenome | isolation source: Antarctica rocks | place: Antarctica
TCAGATTGTCGGATAGGATTGTGCCTGAAGGCAATGTTTGTCATCACCTGTGCTTCCACTCTGTCTCAAGCAGGTTGCCAAGCTTCCTATTGAGCCTGCGCTTCATGTTCAGCGCTGGCACAATGTGAGGGTTGGTCTGACTGACCAAGAAATAATTGACGTTGAACATCTCTGACAGGGTGCGCATGGGCAGGTCCTCCTCCAAGCTGCCGTCACGCCACCGCCGAGAAGCTTCCTTCTCAGCTTCTGGTGTGTACCTGAGTAATCCAGAGCTTCTTTCACAATTCAGTCAATAGCTTGACCAAACTAGAGGCGACAAAGTGTATATTGGTCATGACAACTGACGTGTTCAGGATGGTGCATATAGGCGGAGTAACAATATCAGGGCATGGCTTGCTTTGTGCAGCATCAGCTTGATGACACAGGCACAATCATGGATCACTTCAGTGCAGATGCAGACAGCCCACATGCGGGATATAAACAGATAGCGCTGACACACTTCCAGGTGGACCACACCTTTGAGCTGAAGGGTGTTGGGTGTGTCGTCTCAGGGTGTAACAACCAACCGTATGTGAAACACAGCATAGAAGCAAAATGTAAATCAAGGCGCTTGGCATGATGGCAAGTAGTGGGTCTCATCCAGCTACTGCCTGCCTTTAAGTCCGCTTACTTTCAGCAAGATGCTGGCCAAGGGACTTACGAGACAACAGCGCCTTGTTCATTCTTGCTGAGGAGCTCCTGAGGCTTGAAGAGGTAGGGAAACGCTGAGCTGCAAGCCACAGCGCTCCACACGACCACATTGGGCCCTGTCAAGTAATTCAGCACCCGTGGAGGTTCATTGGTGTCAGCCGCACATACAGCCACATTCAGCACACGCCCTGAAGCCGGCAGCAGCTGTCAGTGAGTCTCGTGCGTCACATATGAACACACATTTGATGTGGCATGACATTGCCTGCCTTGCTTGAAGGGTTGCAGTAGCAGAAGGTGTAGCAGAAAGTGTATTCAGTGCGGGACCGATCAGGTACACGCACATGCAAAGGCTTGCATTGAAGGGTGCTGCTACTGCAAAGCTGACACACAACACATACGCTTCCTTCATGCACTAATACATGGGCAATGTGCTGCGCAAGACAGCAAGTTTTGTTTGCTACATACGTTTGCATGTATAAGGGATCAGGGCTAAGAGCATCTGTACTCGTCATTCATATCTTGCCAAATGCAGAGCTGACATACATGGATTGTAATGCTGTCACCACCTACGATAACACTCATCATCCTGTCATGGTGTATCGCATTTCCAGTTCCGATATGACAGCTTGTTTACCTGACAAATTGAATGCTTCCAGGAAGGTGAGATCTCCCAGCAGCCTGCGCAAGCGCTTCTGTAAGACTTCAATGTCCTGCAGAGTGCCCTTGAGCAAGAAGTGCCGCAGAAACTGGCTGGCTGTGCTGTTGCTGAAGAAGGACAGGTCAAACTCGCTCATGTGCTTGAAGAGGTCTCTCAGCATCTCATCGTTCCTGGTTGCAACAATTGCAGCAACTGCAGCCAGTTTGTTGCAGCCAGTTAGTTGTTGAACTATCACAAGAGCTATCACACCGGCTCAATCCTGTTGCATACCACAGTCCACCATGCTTTGCAGTCAGGACCCCTGATGACTCATACCCGTCGTAGAGTAGACTTTCCGGGGCTAAATAAAATGACATCACTCTCATTCTGACTTTACACTATGCGTAGATGCTTGCGTGCAGATGCTGCCAGCGTCGTGCATTCAGACACTCAAATACTATAACTCAAAGCACCAGATTGGGAGCTTGTGACTTGAAAGCGTGAAAGACTGAACAGTACATCATGGTGTGTCTGCCGGCATCTTTATGTTGCAGATGTTTCAGACATCAAACTGCATCAATATATCACATGAATAGGACACTACCCACCTATAGAGCCCACACTACTGCCAGCCATGACCCTAGGTAGCAGCCCATGCTGGAACAGTGACTTGCAAACACCCTGCAGTCAAGCAAAGTAGCAGAATAAGATGACTTTGAAAACAAGCAAACTGACTCTTCTACACTGCGGGCAGGGTGACAGCAATGAACAATCAGCAGGCAGGCTTGCTGTTGTGCACACAAATACGCGTCACCAGCATGCAGCCTAGCAACATGACTTATGCGTCACTGCTTATGGGCGTTTTTGGAATGTATATGAAGTGGTACTCATATGCCTAGGCCTTGAGAGCAGGGCACGTGCTGCTGCTGTAAGGGCTGATGGCACACCAGATGGAAAGCCCCCAAGGCTCCACCGCCACTGAGGACAAGTGCAGTGCGGCCGAAAGCATGTCGTGTCAGCTTGATAAATTCCCACTTCTCCTTGAGGGTCATGCTTGGACCATTGTAGTTGGTCAGCATCTGGAGCTGAGTCTTGACTTCATCAATGTATTGCCTGATGGGTTCTGGTACTGCCAGGAAGTGTTCATGCAACTCACTGCAGTGCGCCACTGACAATCAGAGGATGCTGTGCCACTTGTCCAAATTGGCGGCAGCGTATAATCAGAAGAAGGCACACCTGTTGGTCATGTTTCCCAAATTTCGAAGCAGATCTTGTCGCAGCGCAAAAATGACCTGCTGCAAGTTTCCAGACTGTCGCACGGCCTGAAGGTGTTGCAATCTCTGTTGCAACAGCTTGCGGTCATACAATCTGGTCTGCCTTCTCCATTCGGCTGTGGTGTCCTTCTGACTCCTTCCCTGTATCTCAGCTAATTCCTTGACAGCAGCACTCCATGAGGAATAATGCCCGGCGGTCTGCATAGCTTTGCGTAGCTGCTTTTGTCGCACCAGCGCTGGATCCCTCAATTCTTTGATCTTCTCCTTGAGTTTGTTGAAGCCAGCAATCAACAGTATAGTGACTGCGCATCACACCCACAATGCTAGCAAGAGTTTGATAAAGTGGCTAGAAACTGCCATCAAGTGCAGGGAGCAAACACTTCTCACCAACAATACCGTGCCATCGTCTCACACGGAAGTAGCCCCTGCTCAGCTTACGCAGGCGTAGTGTGCGGGGAGGAGCAGAGAACCATCCCAGGATTCCCCAGAGCGACCTTTGAAAGTCTACAAAGACAGTGTAGACAGATCGACCAAAAAACAACTGCAAGGCTAAGAGTCTCCTGAACGGCTGACTGAGCACGAGCAAGATGCGCCATAACGCAAGCTGGGCAGACAATGTGGAAAGTTGGCCAGCTCCAGCAGGAGACGGGCTTGCTCTCACCACTGAGCCGGAGGTATCACTCATCAGAGGTCACGGCTCACAGCAGTGCAATAAGTTATCAAGAAAAGCATCTGCTTGAGTGCTGACGATACAATGCTTCATCCATGCTCCGTGCTGTGCAGCGCTTGCGCAACAGCTGAAAGTGTCCCTCTAGTGAGTGTTACACCTGTCACGCATGGTTCATGTGGCGCGTCACATGTTCCAAGTCAGCAATATGGTGATCATGGTTCACTGCAACCATGGTTTTACCGTTCCCCCAACATCAAGTACTGCACACTAAGTCCAGACGCAATGCGTGACTCAAGCAAAGTGCGTCTGACTTGAGTCAGAACTGCATATGCCAGCGTCGTTCCATGTTGCAACGGGCGGGCTTGACATCCTTTTCACTCACACTCTTAACCCTGGACTCTGCTGCAAGGAGACGTCACAATCATGCAAATCAATGTTATCATAAGCTACATCAAGCTGACTGCTTACAGGCTGAAGATAGCAGCAAGACTGCAGTCCTGCAAGTTATTTGACAGCTTGCTGTCAACTCGTACCAGTACTAACTAGTTTTCCTGCGTCTGCTTCAATTGTGTTATGATGTTCAGCAGTTTGCAAAGCACTGTTTTTGTGTCTGAGTGGACGACTATTCGCCTATGCCTGCCTGCACTCTTCCAACAAGCAGCCACATACGTTTTGAGGGCTTTTCACTCTGCTGATATAGGTCTAAGTTACCTCATCCACTTGCGGCAGACCTACATGCACCTCCAGTGTTTCTAGCAGCTTGCACAGTCTCTAGCAGCTGCTCAATTGACATAAGCTCAATCTCGGATGTTCTGACAGCTACCACAGCTTGCAATATGTCAGAACTTAGCGCTAGCCAGCCCCTGTTGTAGAACAGCACCCCTGAGGTGCACATCAGCGCCTGACGACATATGCATATCTTGCTTACTTATGTCTGAACACTCTTTGCCACCAACTTGTCCAGTGTCTAAGCCTCCTCGAAAGCTGCCTTCAACCCCTTGAAGACAGACAACAGCTCGTAAAGGCCTTGTCTGAATTTGACCTACACACCGCTCTGATCAGGTGCATGAAGGTTTGCAGAATGTTGTCGTGAATTTTTTGCTGAGAAAGTTGGAGCAGATTGATAGCAGGAAACTTCTTCTGTGCATATGTTTCTCCGCTGCAGGCTCTTGCTGAGGCCGGGCTGGGTCTGTTTCAGCCTCTCGGACTTCTGGCCAAACTGATCGTAAACAGGTTTTTGCTTGCGTTCGAAAAATATGCTACACAGCCTAAGGCAGCCCTTGCCCCGTCTGGGGAGATGCTGTCTACTGTTACGGCCCTCATCGAGTCTGCCGGATGTCAGCGTCCCTTGTTGGCAGAGTCTATACACTCAAGCCTGTCAGTATGACCACAACGGTGGACATCACCCCTACAGGGATGTACACGCCGTGCCTAAAACGGACTGTCAACAGACCGCTCTTATTGTAAAGCTTGAGCACATAACTTCTCAGATGCGGTCAATTGAATCAACTCTCAGGCATTCGTGGTCAGCAGCACGATTGTGCTATATTAGATGAACGAGCCTGCAGTGTCCTCTGCCCCGCCTAAACTTGTTTCAATGCAGACGCGTGTCAGGGACAACGTCCTGTCAGAAAAGCGTACTTTGATCATTGTAGCTGGCGCTGGCGTTGCCGCCCATGTCATGGACGTTCGCCAGTTTGACGTCCCACCACTGCAACCACCACCAAGAGGGCTTGTGGAGCAGATAGGTCATGACAGGGCACAAGCTGACAAAAAGGCTGCTCTGAGACTTGCTAGCAGCTGGGCTGGCCTATTTGAGACCTTGGCCAAACGCATGATGTGGAATGGGGTTGTGACTGGTGACGAAAAACAGGTGGTTGAAGATTCGCTGCTAGTCATGACCAAGCTTGTCATGGTAGGTGAAAGCAAATTGGTTCTCAGCATTCGAAAAAAACAACATCTATGCGTATGCAGAAGGTCACACTGGGTGCGGTCATGGAAAATGCTGTCAGACATTATGCAAACAGCACACTGTAAGATCATGGTAAAACTGCAACTTTGGCATGCAGGCAAACATACTGCCATTAAAGGCAGCCAAAGCCATGCCATTGCTTCAGGTAGACAAAGGAAACGTTCGTAGCGCCCGACTGATGAATGCAGAGGTGTTTTACAGACATTGTCACAAAGGAGTTTTCAAAGGTTGTGGTTGGGATAAGTTTGCCAGCATCATGAAGTTGTCAAAGCCCGTTGGGGAGGACCGCCAGCAACCTATATACAACCAGGTAGAGTTCCTACCACCCAGATGTGACTAGAGTCAGGTGTCAGGCACTGCCTACTGGCCTACTGAGACACCAGCAAATGTGATTTTTGCTGTGAAGTTCTGCTTAGATTTCCTTCCTATCCCTCCCCGTGCAGGGTCAAGACATGGTGCAGTGTTTTGCAGGCAATGGTAAGTGACCAAGAAGCATGGGTGGCTGCCATTCAGCAGCTACAAAAGACTCATCCAAAATACTGGGTAAAGGCAGACGATGAGCCACGTGGCGTCAATGCTGCAGCTGAATTTATTCAGAGTGCCCGGCTAATGGTTGCTTCAAATTTCAATGCCAGGTCCTTCCTGCTGGAGTATGATAGCTTGAAAGATTTGGTAGAGGCTGCAATGATTCAGCTTGGGCTGCGGGTAAGCATCAACCTGTTTGCAACCTCCTGCATAGTATGTTCTTGCCCGGGCTTTGTGCACAATTTCAAACCACGTTCTAGTGTACATGTTTCACAGTATAGTGTGTTGCTTTCTGCTTGCAGACTTCCATCATTCATGATTGCACACGGTGCTATACTGCGCCATGTCAAGCACAGCCCAAAGTGCACGCAAAATCCACCATGCCAGATGTGCTTACGTTGAGACACAGCTATTACAACGCTTACACAAGGTTTACCCGAATGCTATGTAGGGAGTTTTTTCTTCTTTTTGTAGGGATGCAATGATGAGAGTCTGTGCCCTATCCTGAGGCCTCTTAAGCACTTGGCGGAGCGCATACCTCTCTTCACAACCAACTATGACAGCTTCATTGAGCAAGCTATGATGCGGTTTGGTGTTGATGCGGAGGCCATGTATGACATGAGCAATGGCAAACTGGTGCATGAAGACCACTTGAGTGTCCAGGCAAGGTTCACCTGAAGTGCCATCTCACTCTCCCACATAACATTTTGTATGCATAGCAGCATTCAGTGGTTTATATGCAAGGCATAAACTGAATAGTGGTTGGTGCAAATTGAATGTGCACTTTGCATGCAGGTTGTCTCGTCTGAAACTGCCCTGCACCTTGAATGTATCAGTCTCAAACTTATACTTTACAGGTTGTTGGCATTATGCAGGACCGGGTGGACCATTTGTTTGGCAATGATGCACACTTGCAGCACTGGTTGTATGTAGTGCATCTACACGGCTTGTTCTACAAGGGCAACTTTGTCCTCAGTCCAGATGACTACAATAAATCAGTTCGCAAGGATCGCCTGGTCCCATTCATGCAGGCACTGGTCAATGATCGCAGCATAGTAAGGCTTTGATTCATGATGCAGACAAGCAATCTGATATGCTTTGTTGTGTCAGATTTGGCTAATTTATTTCAGAGCTGTTGTATTCCTGCTTCAATGTGTTTTGCCTGAACTTTCATATGCTGGACTACAATTCTACTATATTTGCCAGTATGACATTGTCGTAGCCAGCAGGCCAAGGTTTGTGGCAGCTTGCAAGTTGCGTTCTTGCTCAGCAACTGTGCGTTGTGCTGACCCATGCCTAGATGAAGTGCCACATTTTAAGCATTGCGCCAGCAGTGTATGCCAGCTCTGCCCTTTTCTGTTGTCAACAAGGTATGTTGAAGAGCTTTTGCTGTCCAGGTGTTCATTGGGGCTGGCCAGACCATATTTGATGCACACTGGATGCTGTTGTGGCTCAGAGAAATGAACAAGGGCAGAGATTACGCCACAGATGTTGCTGCGGCCAATGAGCATGGTGATCTGCAATGCACAGGCTTACTAAGTCAGCATGCAATGCACTTTGAACACAGAGTCCTGTCAGCAGCCGAGGATGGCATGCAGCACAGTTTACAGATTTGCACAAAATTAAGCCATATGTCTGTTGCAGCGGCAGACCTAACATAGACAGCACCAAGGTTTGGTCAGTCAGTTCACTGCATTCGGCAGCATTTTTTGCAGTAAATATGCAAAATTTGCAGTTTATGCTACTGCAGGTGATGATGAAGAGCTGCTGAAGAATGCTGGCATCTGCAAACCAAGGGAGCACTACATGGTGGTGTCTGACAAGACCAGGAAGGATTTGGAAGCTATGCGAGATTTGCTTGTCCTGGACAGGTCAATCTTAGACAATCTCCGCACACCAGGGGACTTCGAGCGGCGAAACAAGTTCTGCGATGTCTTTCCTCCTTTCATGATCAAGACCCCTGCTTTCAGGAGGACAGAGCTACGCCAATGGATGAAGACTCACATTCACTTTGTCACATACAAGCATGATGACCAGCATAGTAAGCTAGTTGACTTGGTCAATGAGTTGAGCAAGTGTGCAAGCAAAGCTGAAGTTGAGCTAGAGGCAGCAAAAAGATGCTAAATAAGCATGAATGCCATTTGTACTCAATAACTACGCAGCACCCCCTGTAGGGGACTGACTAGCAACAGGTTTGCATACAATGCATGCTATGACAGTAATTGTCTGTCAGAGTAGTTCAGCTTACTGACTCCAAGGTGTGTTCATCAAGACTGTTTTGTCACCAGTGTCCATTCAGAGGTTTTTGTGTACTGCCTTCAGACACCCTGCTTAGCACTTGTTGTTCCAGTTGTTTCCCATGTTACTAACACAGCATCGTGTTTTTGTTCACATGACCATAAATTACGCTGCAGAGATAGGTTTTTGTACATGTTTTACATAGGTTTTGTACATGTATTGAGGTTGATGTGGTATTGAGCACAGGGTGCGCTTTTGTTGCTGCTGCTTTCTGTTGGACATGATTACTTACAATTTTTCGTTCATTGATTAGCGTCGCGTACTTGTGAGTAGCTTCAGGCTCTGGCCTGGCTGAGGCTTATGATAGTGTACTGTGGCTTGATGCAATAGTGGCACTCTTGCATCAGAATTCTTCGAAGGACTACAGGTCCCAGGCGCATCTGAGTGGCATTTTGTGCCACAATGCCATACACACAGAGGAATTTCATCATGTACTACGGATGACTTTGTTTACACTGTCAGCTGCATTGTGTGCTGACTGCCAGTATGCAATGAGGGCAGGCACCCGGGACTCCAATATTGTAGTCATGGGACGTGAGACCATCATGATGGTGCTTGTGGCACCTGTTACGTGTAAGCACCTCTCCCAAAATGTTGACATGATGAACCTTTGATGATCTCCATGCGCTTAATACTCAATGGGGCATAGACAATACCTGTATGCAAATACCTATCTGCCATATGAGATGCTATGACAAGACTGCATGATGCATGCACAGCCTGCAGACTTCCTCACAAAAGCACAAGAGTCTTAGCTGTTGCGGTGAGGCATATGTTTGCTAAAACGTGATCAGCTACTGTCAGATGTGGTCTGCCTTGGAATGGGACAAGCCAGCCTGGCAGAACATTTGGTGGCAGAACTCCGAGCAAAATCAAGTGGCTCTGCACACCTTTGCTTTACCCCACAGGTCAGCAGCGAACACTCTGGCAGATGCTCACTCCTGTAAAGCTTGAATTGATCGGATGAAGCGCATCAAATAAGCTTTGCTGACTGCATGGCGCAACAAGCAGGAATTGCTTTGTCTAGCAAGCCTGTAAGCTGGTCAAGGCGTGTGAAGCCTCTCGCGCCTGTAACATTTTCGTCCCGACGGACTGAGACTATCGCTACATTTCGGCGTACGTCACCATCAAAAATAAGTACGATGCCAAGACGCAGCACGCGAGACGCACAGACAGCAGGGACCAAAACGATAGACATGCAAGTAGGACTTTCAACACGGCGCTCGTTTCATGCACAACAGTTTGAAAGATCCCTGAACAATCACACAAACGTACAGCTGCTCGCAGGACAAAATAACGTTCCTTCGCGATGACTTGACCCATTTATTTGATGATCAAGGCATTGATCAGTTGGGTTTCTGTGCTTGCCCGCTTGTATGCTGCCTCTACACAGTCACCATTAAACTACATTGTGTGCAGATCAGCGTACGATGACAAAGTCAAATTCGAGGATCCTATCACAAAGTACTCTAGTGTTCAAGGTACACACATGTTTCCTAGAAAGCGGGTGTGTCTTGCCTGCCGCTGAGTAGAGGATGCTTTGCACACAGGCTATGTCTTCAACATCAAATTACTGCGGCGGGTGTTTGCGCCAACGTTTCAGCTGCATGACATCAAGCAAACAGCGCCACATGAGCTGACAACCAGGTGGACCATGAGTATGCAGCTGGCTTTCAACAAGTACAACCCCTTCAGAAGGTGGTGGGATCCCCAGCTGCTCTTCACTGGCACATCAATTATGGGAATCAATCCATCCACAGGTGATTTGGGCAGACAAGATAGTAGAGACCCCTGACCAGAGATGTATGGTACCCTCACAATACCCTGACATGCATTATGCAAATCAGGCTTGCCAAGCAGCAGCAATGCTAGGCGAGCTGGCGGTTATTGTGATGTCAGGCCTCCTCACATATTTGAAATGCTTGTGTGTTGCAAACAGTGCAACACCGGCATGGTGATGGTGGCCTGCCTCAGACATGGCCCAGCATGGACTTTGCACTCACCAACCAGGAGGCTTTGCAGCTGTAGAACATCCTGCATAGCTTCAACACACATGAAGTGTGAAGGTAATCGGGGTGTCTCAGCTATGCCAGCTTTGCTTGTAGGCCGCTTCAATAGCCATGTTGACACTTGGGACGCAGTCAACAACCAGAAGTACTTGAGCTTGGAGGCTGTGAGACATCTCTTAGGACAGCTGCTCACTTTCTCCCAGGCACCTAAGCTTGATACACCGAGCTACACAGTCTTGAAGAAGCCTAGTGGCTATGAAGTCCGCGAGTAAGGCACATGGTGCCCGACATCATACCAAGAGGCTGTAGCATGTGAATGTGTTTGTTTTGTGCACAGCTGCTTGGTGCACGCCTCACGCTGCATGCAATCTTATGTCTGCTGCATGATGCGTGCCTTGTACCCAGCAAAACGCAAGCAGTTGATGCCCACCCTGTCTAGTGTATTGCTCTCAACTGATTTTGTGCTGTTGTTGAAAGGGCCGACAGTTGTATCACAGAATTTAGGACCCTGGACGAATTCGTCCATATATAAAAAATCCTCAGTCAAAGGTACAATCAGTGTTGCTACCAGCTTGCCATGTGATGCACCTTGTCACAGATAATGTAGGTACAGTGACTTTGTGGTGGCAGAAACCCAGATGGAGCAGGCAAGCTCAGCAGGCAGACAGGCAGCCACAGAACAGCCTCAAAGCAGCAGCAGTAGCAGCAGCAATAGCTCATCAGGCGAAGGGAAGTCTGCCTTCATGACCCTAGCTGGATACATCTTTGGCAAGAACGACCGGCAGGAGAAGATGGCAATGACAATGCCTGTCTTCTCGGATAGCTCTGGACGCATGCAGTTCTTCATGGGCACTGGCAAGGTATGCCATTTGGCCCCACCACAGCATGTGGAGTCAGACATGCCATGCTATTTGGCCAAGCTGTCTGCGCACTTCAGCCGCTAGAGGACTTGTAGTGGTCATGCATGTTGTTCAACACAACTGTAGTATGCTGGTAGTTTCAACACTGCGCAGCTACTGGCAAGCAAAGAGGCTACGAAGAGCCAGTCAGTGATATCATAAATAGCACTCTGCAGCACTGCCTGCATGCCATTTCTCCTGCCCATCCGTTGAGTTCACAGCCAGAATGACATTGGCAACATCAATGTTTGCGCTGCCTGCAGCTTTGTCAAACTGAATGTCGAGCAGGTTCCTCATGTTGTGTTGCCTCAGCTCAGTCTCACAAAGTCTCTCGTAAGCATGCAAGACTTGCAAGCCTGATGCTGATCACTGCATCATCAAACTGTCAGGACAGCTGCCTCTCTATGCACATCCATGTCTACTGCATGTTTCTCCATCAATTATGCTGCTCTGAGGTTGGATTTTGCCTTGCCATATGCTCACATCAGTGAAACACTACTGATGTCAAAGGCAGTGTTTGCAGGACACCGGTAGTCTACCAGCACCATTAGATGATGCAGTGCGCTGCATCCACATGCCTGGTGGCACCTATGCCGTAAGAAGCTTCAGTGGCATGGCCGGCGAGAAACAGGCACAGGAACAGCTGAAAAGTCTACGTATAGCAATGGCCAGGGATGATTTGCAAGCATCTGCAAAAGACTGGACTCTAGCCAGGTACAATGACCCTTCCACCAAGGGGCCATTCCGCCGCAATGAGGTCTTGATATCAGTCATAAACTTTGATCTGTGGGGTCGAGGAGTCAAAAAATAACATTGCAGATGGAACAAGCCTTGTTCCATCTGCACTGTTACTGTGGCCTGAGCTTTCTGTTTGCCACATTTGCTGAAAGAAGGCTGTCGTGATCCGCAACTGATCCGCAATCCACATACACGTTTGTGCCCGATATTGATTACACACTTTGCAAACACTGGGAGCGCAAGCCATGATACCACTTCTGTGTTGCTTCATCTCTATGGGTAACAATGTGGCGACAAATGTCTCAACTTCTCGAAACCGTTCATTATTGTACATGCAGCTATTCATGTAGGTACATGCAGCTATTCATGTAGACAATGCAGCCTCCGCGCTTGGTTTTATTCTCTCGTGACTAAGGACAGTGTCTGCATGTCAGTTCCATTGGAAGCTGCCTGACTCTGGAACTGGGCTATGGAACAAGGTCGGTACTTCACTCTCTTCGCAAGGCAACATGTTCGCGCATCGACAAATTTGGACATCTCGTTGAGCAGTGTGCGAGATGATGATGCCTGTTATGGCCAGCGGCAGTAAACAGACACAAGGCATCGTAGCAACTGTCACTACTGCTTTAACTATCGCAGCCTTGGTCAAAAGCCTGCTCCCTGCGGAATGGGTGCGTGAGAGCTACAAGATGTTGTCCAAGTTAGGTCGAATTGCTGAGCCGTTCTGCTATTTCACCTTCCACGAGTTTAGCGGCCAAAGTCCCGACCACAACTACGACAAGATCAAAGTGTACTTGAGTGACGAAGCGACTGCAAAGGTTCACAGGTAGGTGATCAGGCCAGCGTAGGCTCAATTTGCCTGTCGATGCAGCTGACTGACGGCGTTTTGCTTGTCGCAGAGTCATTGTCAGTCAGCCAAGGAAGTCGGCACAGCCTATTTTTGCACTGGCCGATGGCGAATGGCTGATGGAAACATACCATGGAGTTACAATGGAATGGACACATAATGCCAGTGAACGCGGTACTGCAGCTGCGATGCGTGACCCTCGTTCTGGCAGATCACAGGAGACACACACTTTCTGCCTTCGGCTTCACCAGAAACACAAGCACATCGTCACTCAATACCTTCAGCACATTCGCAAAGTGGCAAACGAAAGGCTCGAGCAACGGTCTGAGCTGCAGGTAAAGTGCTGCCCATATGCACTTAGCTGTTTCACAATTGGTTTGGTTGATGAATTGAACACCTTGATAGATGTTGTGCAATCAGAAGCAGTGTCTGTGGGCTTCCTTCATCTGCATTCTGGTTAGGAAGCCTTGTACCTTGGGCCACTGATCACTTCTTATTGTTTGTAGGTGTACAACAACATGGGAATGGGTGGGATGGGAGAGCGTATGTGGGACAGCCAGCCTTTCAAGCACCCAGCTAACTTTGACACCATAGCTCTGAATTGCGACATCAAGCAAACTGTCATCAGCACCCTTGACAGATTTGTCACTGATGCACAGTACTACCACAAGACTGGCAGGGCTCACAAGATGGGAATTTTCTTGTTTGGCCCACCAGGCACAGGCAAGACCACCTTCATTGCTGCTGTCGCCAACTACTTACACTACAATATTTACGACCTGGACCTGACCCATGTGGGTGGCAATCAGGGTTTGAGACAGCTTCTGAGCCAGATTCCTGACCGAACTGTGGTGGTCATTGAGGACATTGACTCCCTTGGACTGCCAAACAGGGCAACTGGGGCTCCTCAGCATTCTGCCCCCAGCCCTTTAATGCATCCTATGCATGGGCACAGATCTGAGGTCACACTTGGCGGGCTGCTCAACTTTGCAGATGGCATCCGTTCCTCCTGTGCTTCACAGCATATCTTCATCTTTACCACAAATCACCCGGAGCTGCTAGATCCTGCCTTGGTCAGGCCAGGGCGTATGGATCTGCATATTGAACTGCCCTATTGCACCTTTCAAGAGTTTCAGAGTTTGTGCAAGACCTACATGGGCGTTTCAGAGCATCCACTGTTTGATGAGGTCAAGGAGCTTCTGCAGCCCATGGTCAAAGTTGCTCCTGCAGATGTGACTGCTGTACTGCACACACACAGGGGGAATGCTGACAGGGCTCTGCAACAGCTGGTTGCACTGCTGAAGTCAGGAAGAGCAGATGCTGAGGCAGCAGCAGAGGTGTAAATGAATGTAGAGGATTGACAATTATACCTGCACAACACAATGAATGTGTATGTTCAACACAAAAGTGCATGCAGCTATAGACACATTTTGCCATGGAGATATACTTGCGTGACTCAAACATCCTTCTTTTTGCTCCCCACTCAGGGCTACCCTGTTGGCAACAGTTCACTACCATAGGTATTGCCAGACTCATAGGGGACGATAGCAGTCTTGAGTGATTGCAAACTGTAGCTGGCAACTTGCCCTTATCGATTACAAGCATAGAATGAAGAGCTTAATCTGTGATTTTGTTACACGCCTGTCCACACGGTGAGCTTAAGCTTTGACTGGGTCATATCAGCGTGTGATTGTCATATCATTCCTCCTGCTGCCCATCATTAGGCCTGCAGCCCTGCTCTTGCATGCATGCTCTACTGTGTCAACGGTGGTGGGTCTTGCTGTCAATTTATTTGCAGTCAAGAATCCCAAGGACAGCATCATGAGAGAATAGAATTTGCACTTTCTCATGATGCGGCATGTTTGCGGTGCCAACAACTGACAGGCGATTGAGCGAATATGGTGCCGACATGCGGCACATCGAGCACACTGTAACATACTGCGTTGCAAGTCATCCTGCGATTGACTGACCTGTACCTGAAGGTGCTTGGGCAACAGCTGCCACAGATTGCTAGAGCCTTTTCAGGCCTGTTCATGGTCGAAGAAGATTTGGCCGATGATCCATATATACATCGCTAGCAGTCGTTGATTTGTCAGCAAGGGCTGCGCACAATGCAAAACCTCGCGTTTAGACGTCTTGAAAGAGTTCACCGAAGCTAGCAAGAGTACGCAAGCTGCGTACTCTTGCTAGTCCCGTCGTCGACGGGCCCTTGACAACTTTTGCGGCACATTAATAAGTTAATAAGTTGTTAAGGGTACCCTTAACAACTTCAGAGACATGCTATTTGACGTTTTCTGATGCTGCTGAATCGATAGAAAGTCTTAACAAGGTGCGAATCTAACGTCTTCATGAGTAGTTTGAGCATCTCAAGTGAACAGGGACACAAGTAGATTCATGCCATACCCAAGCATATGTGAATGACATGTAAAGTTCGATAACACTAGATAACACAATGTCGAGAACCATGGTTCAAAAAAATTGAACTTCAGGGATGCTGCAGCACTGATTCACAACATAAAATGTAGAAGCAGACATTGATGAGGCTAATGTGACCAAACAAAATCAGGCGCAATGCATTTCAAATCTGCTGCCTAGTAGG
>JAABUP010007191.1_pt1 | contig 15154 bp, 23 predicted proteins | sample 5559201 | NCBI WGS metagenome assembly JAABUP01 (sample SAMN10711887, study PRJNA513373) | rock metagenome | isolation source: Antarctica rocks | place: Antarctica
AAGGCATGTCACCCTCAGTGGAGTTTTACAGCGGCACACAAGCAACAGATCTCAGGCACCTTACCAAGAGCAGGGTCAGGAGAGTCAGCAAGCACATGATCCAGTCAAAATCTGTGTTAAATCATGGCAGCAGTGTTGCAAACAGATTTGAAGACTAGCCTGAATTGCCTGAAAAGGATATGCTTGAGCTTGAACTACTGTCTACAATCATGCTCATGCCTACCATTTAACAAAGTCTACCATCATCAAACAATTTGTCATGTGCTAAGCTACATCTTTCATTGTTAACCAGTGCGAGGTTTTTTTGTCAAACGTCTCACTTTTGTCTTGGCCTGAACCTTCTTGCAGCGCTTTGACTTGCCCTGTGGTGGACCTTGCAGTTGCCTATGATCTCGCTGTCGTCCCACAACATCAACATATCTTCCAGGAACAATGTTAGCATCAATGGGAGGCTGAATGACAACACCTTTTGCTGTAGCTGCATCAGCACACACGCGGCGAAGGCTGCTCATGGTGGCGGCTGCATAGGGGGCTGACAAGTCACCCAAAGTTGCTTCCAGGCTCTGCAGCAGAATTCAGCATATGAAATACTGTCCTTGTGCATCTTAAAGCATGATGGCAATGATCCTCAATGCCGCATGCTGCCCAATATCTGATAAGCATTCTGCAATGGAAGCAACAGATTATGTTTTGGAATACATGATGCTCTGCAAAGCCAAAATATATGGCTGCAATGTTTCATATCTAAAATTGCACATGTCATGTGCACCACGCTTGCTATAGCTCAATGTTCGTGCACATACCTTGAACAAGATGGTCAGTTCTGCTTTGTAGCAGATGGCAATGTCTGCCTCTGCAGAGCTGCAATTCCCAGCTGCATACACAGCATGCCGCTGCAAATCCACGGGGATATCTTGACACGCATTGACAGGGTTATTACCAACAGTGGTGATGTGCCTGGCCAGCTGCTGATGATGGCATACAGAGAGATCACTCTCACAATCACAGTAGTTGAGCAGTAGGTGCACTGTCACCCACACATCACAATGCTGATCATAGATGGACCATATGCCTTCATCGGCATCTTTGCAGCAAGCAAAGCTGTTGGGATCTTTGCTCCAGTCAGCCTTGAGCTGTTCAAAGGCAGGTCCATTCAGCCTTTCAAAGCTTCTGAGCCTAGGCAGATACTTGCCATACTCTGCCTGCATAAGCAATAGCTGTACTTGCACTGCTGAAACTGCAACATTTAGAGCAATGATGTCAATGGTCGCAGAAGCTGACACTAAAAATGCAGCAGGCATGCAACAGAACGCATTGCATAGTCTCACCTCTTCGATGCGCTTCAAATAGTAGTTGAGGAATGATGCTTGCATGGCATCTGTATCTCCTGGAATACCCACCAGAATATCCAGCAACGCTCCAGGACGCTGGTTAACCATTCCCTGTAAAAGCACATGTATTGTGATGTGACGGGCAAGCATGCTGTGAGTTCTTCCATACAGCATTGTCAAGCTCTATCACAAGGTGTGCTCATTTCATCAAGCATAAGAGCAAATTTGCACAGCTAAGATGGCTTGGCACATTGCATGACACGTACATGTAAAGAAGGCCACACAACAGAGGAGGAAGCACAAGCAACACAAGTCTGTACATTCATATACTCATACTTCAACTGAGCATGGTACTTCTCAATGGGGAGATTAGTGTGATGGTCGGCATGCTGAAAGCGCCTTGCTGCTCCAACCCACTGACAGATCCACTCTTCACAGAACCAGTTGTCCTGAAAGTATTTGACTGCAGCTGGCTGCGACTCCTGATAGCATTGCACAAATGCAATGGCAAGCTGGCGGACTTTCTCCCAGGTCTTTGCATACATGATCTTCTCCAACTTGCCATACATCTCTGGCCACTGCTCTTTGGGCTGCACCTTGGCCTTGCCATTCTCGTCCCATGCTTGCTTGACATGAAACCAGCACAGCAGGCTGAGAGTGTGAAGGAACTGCTTGCACAAGCTGGCCAGAATGGGAGCTGTCTCATGCAGCAGCAAGAACTGAGACCGATAGAGCAAGTACAGCCGCCATGCAGAAGCCTGCATGAATTTCTGACTCTGTGTCTGCCAACTCTGGCATACTTGCACCTTGAGTGTCAACATGCTGCTGACATTGCTGCACATATGCTGTAATGTACTGTTTGCTGATGCCAAACTGTTTGCCTCTGACACAAATATGCTGGCCCAATAGCTCCATCACAGCCTTGACCTTGTCAGCAACAGACTTTTGCGTGGTGCTGCTGGCCTGTGCTTCATACTCAGCGAATGCTTTTTGAACAGCAGGCAGCCATAGATGCGTGGGCAGCACTTCTTTACTGTCATACAACAGCTCTGGACAATGCTCAGGGTCTGAGTCGCGTTGTTGCTGAGTGGGCACCGACCACATCTTGAAGTTTGGCTGATTGTACTTTTCCTTGTACATGCGCACGCATCCGCCCTTGATACCATTCTCTTTCAGCAGGCCATCTAGCATGATGGCATCATTGCTATCAATGCAGGGGTCTTGCTCTGGATTGCCTGCAGCAGCACTGTCACTCATGCAGGATCATTGTAATGATGCACAAAGCTGCAGATATGTGCCTCACCAGATTCGAGTACTGCAGACAGGCAGCGCAAGTGTCCTTCTGATAGACCGCTTTTTGTGAGAAGCTGCAGAGCCTGCTCATCTACAGGGTACACCATGGCAGCCACTGCAGGGACTGCAGCAGGCTATGTTGCTGTTGCAGAGCATCTTTTGCTGCAAGAGTCAACACATTACAAGCCGTACCTCAGGCTTGTAGGTGGCTTAGTTTCCGCAGTTCACCAGTCCCCTGCTTCAGTATGCTCGCAGCTGCACAGCAGTGAGCTCGTTGCAGACAGGTCATCTTCGTTGACTTTCGCTGAGTTCGGCAGACTATGGTAGGAGAATAGGCCAGTTATGCCATCGCTTACAGGTAGTAATTCTGCACTTCAGGCAGCCACACAGCACGCTGCGTCCGTGGACAGCACTACCTTTGTGTACGGGAGGCTGAACCGCAAGCTTGTGAGGCAGATGTAAAGGCAAAGCGCAGCTCAACACCAGATTGTTGTTTGGTCAACGCATGACATAGCGCAACGGGTGCTTCTCAGTCGCCGTGCGCACGCCAAATGGAAGAAAAAACTCAAGGCAACACTTGAGCACAAGCGCAGCGTCTCACAGCGGAGTAGTCGGGCGCAATGTTTGCGAAAGTGACTGAGTGCTGCGAATGTCAAAATTCGTCTAAGTGCCGAAGTCTTACTGGGCTGCGATATACCGAAAATGGCAGATTAGGGTCAATTTTTTTTGCTGACTTGAAATAATCACAATTGAGTGGATTCAGTTTCTCGCTGTCGTCCTTGTGGCATCAGAAGTTCTTGAAAAAATCAATACTGCAATCCCAACGTACCACTACGTACGCGTATGCGTATACGTATACGTGAGACTAGAGACCGGGGGACGGAAAAGCCCTGCAATGGCTTGGTGCGTGCAGGGCTCTGCTGGGCTGAGCTCTGCAGATCTGGCAGGGCTGGCTCGCTAGCTCTGCTCTCGAGGGCTGAGCTCTGCCAGCCTGCAGAGCTACATTCTGCGCAGAGCTCGGCATCAGAGCGTAGCCCTGCCGGCCTCGCAGAGCGCTGTCGACGTCTGAATTACGCCAGGGCTGAGCTCTGCAGATCTGAATGGATTCTGAATTCCGTTTATGTAACATGTTGCACATGCCAAGCAAGGACATGAACGCAACTGACGCAGCATGCCGCAACGATATAGAAGCTTTTTGATGGTGTTGTACGCTACAGGGCTTGCTCACAGCGAAGTTCAGAGTTGCAAAGACATGTTGCACACCACAGACTGCATGCATGTGCCCATCAGCACTAAGCCTTTCACATCTACAAAGCTGCCAATAAGCCACAGCGCTGCTAGCAGTGGTATATATTGTGTGTACTCTGCATTGATGCGAAAGCAAGTCTAGTAACCAGCGCTGCTGTCATAGCTGCTGTCATAAAGTAATCACAGGAAAGCATCAAAACGCACGCAGGCCACACAGTGTATCATATGCTCACGATCAGCACTGCTTTCCACAGACCATCAACAATGCACAATGCATGCACTTGCAAACTGCACATGTGTGTGGCAAGGTGATCACAATGTCGCCTGGCAGTGAGCAATTACAGCAGCGTGCATGGCAAACAGGAGCATGCAAGGCGTCAAGCTACCAGCACTGCTTCGATGAGTGACAGCAAGTTACAACACATACATCAGTCCATGTTGGGCTTGAACACTGCTACATCTGTAGTGAGAACCTGAAGTGAATTAGCTTTGGTATAGTTGGGTCCATTGTATGGCACCACATGCACACCGACAGGCTCGATGTTGTCACAGAACTCAAAATTGCCATCTTGGTAATCGAAGAAGCCCTTGCTGACAACTGGGCAATTGTACAGCTCTGGCTGGAGGCCTTTATATCTGAACCAGCTGACGTCAGCAATCAACTGTGACTGCCTGTCCATGTCCCGACTTGGCGTATCTGGCAGCACCCAGGGGGTATGTGGCGCATCCAAACATTCACTCTACCTACATAGGGTGTAGTCAGTGTGGGCTGCCCAACAGGGGAGTCCTCTGTATGCTTGACCAACACAAGGCTGTTGCAGGTCACTCTGTTATGGTCTCCCATCTCACAGGAGAACTTGACTGCTTGGTAGTCTGCACCTAGAAACCTGTCATGCGCTGTCATAGGACCATGTGACATGCCAATCTCAACAGAAGACTTGTTTGTGTCCTCTGCCCATTTCTGCCACACCCCTTGTAGATAGCATCAAACATCTGCTGCTTAGTCCACTGTCTTTTATTTGACTGTGTCTCATCAGCAAACCTGCAGCCAGCATGCAGGCACCAATCACAGGAGAGTCTGTGAGGTGACTCATCTGCATGCAGGTCCAGACATCATTGTAACCAAGTTATGCATCACAATATGCTAGATACACCAGATGAGGTGACATCATTTTGAGTTACTATGTACATCAGCTGGGGATAGCATAGGCACATGACAGCTGAATTAATCAGGTGACATCATCATGTGATGAGTCATGCAACCGGCATGACAAAATGCACTGATACAACCATTTTGGCCAGCTGATGTGATAGGGCACCAGCAGTGCCAGCATCTTATCTTACTGAGCTCACAAGTCACAATCTCAACAGCAAAAGCAGCTGCAGCAAGCTAATCTACAAAGATGTCACCTTTTCCAGAGAACGCCGTACTGTCCGTCCTCGGAGCGCTTCAGGTACAGCAGATGAAATTGGATCAGAAGGGTCTTAGCAATCTGCCTTTGCCTGGGTGTCCTACTCCGTGCAGTCCAGCTGCAAGGGTGACTGTGGGCCTCCCCAGGGGGTCCAAATACCAAACCACAGGTTCTAGGCTGGCTGGGCGATGGGAAGCCTACAACATCACAACATCAATGAGCTCAAAGGCTTCCAGATATGCCCAGGCACTAAGCAGCAGCACCCAGAACAGCAAATACAAAAGGTGCATCTGCAGGCTGCTAGCAAGTCTCTAAAGTGCCAAATTTGCGCTGGTCTTTGTCATAGAGAATGAGCACTATCAATGCAGGCAGGCATTCTCTTGTCACCACAAATGACGGTAACAGTCAAGCAATGCATGCATAGCATGGGGTAGCACCTGAGCCAGAGATAACATCAGTGAAAGCAGAGCAAGCTCTGACCCCACATGTCAGATGCTCAGGGTGGCTTATTGGTCTCAACATTATCTACACTGATGTGCTTTGCATGCTGAATCACGTCCTGCTGTGCTCTTAGAAAGTAGCTATATGTCATCAGAAGTGCTTTGCGCAGCAACGATTCGGACTGAAGAAGCTACGAGTGCTGCAGGTTACCAGCAAACAGACCAACAGCCTATTGAATGCTTTCAAGCGACAATAGAAACCTTATAACACATTGTCGGACACTAGGTCAAAGGTGCATACATTGCGCCTGCACGCGTAAACCTGCTTTCATCTGCTGTCGGATAAGCTGCTGCAGTCTTGAGCGTCGCCACCATGCTGCCGAGAAAAGGCTGTTTACAAGCGCAGTCAACCTGAGGGAAGTGCGAACTAGACCCCGGCGCTCCGCGGTGTGTTGACCTAGCAGCAACCCTAAGGCATGCATGCTGAGCTGTTGTCTCGAGTGGCAGTTGACTTTCAGTTCAAGGCGCAGACAAGCGTCATTGCGTATGCTTGACTAGTTGGCAGGCGCATCTCTGCTGTAGTGAAAGTGTTCCGAGCAGCATTTGAACAACGTTACCAGAAACAAGACAAGATTTTTCAAATAGTTGTGATCTCACCTGCAGCTTGATCTGCAGTTGTCACCTCTGCTGAACCGCACTAGACTTGCCTGACTGATATCGCATGCAGCCTGTCACGCAGAGGGCGCTTGCGGTCGCGGTGTATCTTGACGCATTTGACCAGGGTGTTGCTCAACCCTTCTCAACAGAAACACCTTTGTGCAGTAGCGGTCAGCGTAGACAACACTTTCATCGTCAAGCAGACCATACACTCTTGAGACCCTGATGAAGGTCACAGGTAGTTGGTATCAGAGTATCATTTGACCACTGGTTTACAAAGTTGCAGCACATGTGACAGTTGTAGGCAGGCACTTTTCGCATTTTTACACTCAGGCAGCTGACTCTTGCAGGGTGCTATCCATTTCTGGGCTGTCTTGTCATGACTGCTACACATTGGCTGAAGCTTCGCCCATGTGCAAGAACACACTTTCAGTGGCCTGCTCTTGCTCTTCCATTCCTTCTGAGGTGAACATACTACATTCAAAATGGGTCCCAATGGTTTGTCTTTATGTGGTTGTGCTTGCAACAAGCCAGCATGAACTAAGCATTACTGTTGTATGTGTACAACACTATACGAGTGCGCTTGCCCAGTCAGCATCTTGGCAGTTCATATTGTGATGCACTGAGCACTGCGTGACTGAGAACCACATTAGAAAATGTTTGCATGAGAGTGGTGGAATAATGGTGTCAACTAACAGGAAATTTGTTGTACAGACTTTGACCAATCTGAGTTTGCAGGCTGTGTGTCCTGCAAAGCTGGACAAGGATGTACAGCACGCTGCACAGAACCCAAGGGGCAAGCGCAATACACTGCAGCAAACAAGTGTGGTGCATCCTTGCAGGAGACTATTGAGCCTCACAGGTAGGTGTGCTTTCATCTCAACACTCATCAAAACTATATTGCCTGAACTGTCACGACAATAAGGTGTCTCTAATGAAGATGTGGTAGCCTTGTCAGCCTCATGCAGCCAGTCAACCTCATGATGCTTTGCTGTTTCACCAAGCAAAGACCCCTCAAGTGTTGGACCACCTTTGCTCTCAACTTCACCTATCATCATGGCCTTGCAGGACTCAGACTCTGATGCACCCAGCCAAGGGCATGGTCTTAGTCAATTCTAGGTAAGTAATGTAACCAAATATTGGCCTGGCCAGCCTGTGGGGAGTACAGGCAGGAGTACAACCCAATTCAGAAGCACTGAAGAAGCCCAAGTAAGCAAGCTTCACTATTGTACGTCATTGTTGTGATGTCTTAGCTCTACAGTAAAGCTTGTCCTGTTTGCAACAGCCGTTGCAAGCATGACCTGTGAAGGATTTGCTTGTGATGGGCTCATTGAGCATTGACACTGCGACACGAGTGCTGAATGCAAGTTTGCATGCAGGTCTAGACCAAGCATGGCAGAGTCAGTAGGCCAAGCATGCCAAGATCAGCGGTACTCACGGTCACAGATGACACATGACTGCCCCAATATCACCTCCGTGCTACACCAGCATGTTGCTCAGAGAGATTGCAGATCATGATGATCATAGTCATTAGTAATGTATCAGTCATTAGTAATGTAACACGAACAAAGCAGCTCTACAATCTGCAGAGCTGCGCTCTTAAACAACGCAGAGCTGCGCTCTACGACTCGGCGGAGCTTCGCCCTACGACTAAGCAGAGCTTCGCTCTACGAGTAGGCAGGGCCTCGCTCTACGAATGGGCAGAGCTGCGCTGTGGTATTCCGGCAGAGCTACGCTCTGCAAATAGCCCTGAAACGACGCAGAGCTTCATGTTGAATGCGAACCCTGCGGGCTTTGAGAGCTAAGCCCTGCGACATTGCAGAGCTAGCCCTCGCTGCCAGTTTGCCAGAAGCCCTGCAAAGTCAGAGCTGAGCCCTGACATATTGCAGGGCTTTTCCGTCCCCCGGTCTCTAGTATACTGAGACCGGTGTGATCGACGAGGCAACTCAATTAATGTCGGCCGTTTGGATCATTGCCTCTGCCAAGGGTCCCGCTCTGGATTCCGGTGTCATCAATGCGCGAATCCGATCGGTCGAATTGACTCAGAGCGGGAGCACTCGTCATTCAACTCTCACAACTTCGGGGGTAACGAAACCCTCTGGAACACCCCACACGTGATCAACATGACGTAAGAGTCATATGGTCATTTAACTATTCAAGCCTGGTGCAAACTGCCTTCACTCAGCATTGGGCAGTCCAGTCATACATCAGGGCCTCTTTAACACTTGCGCAGTGCATCACGCGCCCGCACCCTGCATGTCCCCCCGCGCACCCTGCATGTCGGCTCTGCATGGAGAAAGCTTGCCATGCACAGCTGACATGCAGGATTTCCATAACAAATGCGTCCATGCTGCTGATGCTTACAAGCACCATTGAGCAACTTGCTTAAACATGGTACCAGGCAGACCTGCTAGACAAGCTGGTGTCACTTGCATAAGACCAAGGCTGCTTGCAAGGGCAAGACAAACACATTCTTCAATAGCAATGGGGTATCTGACTGGTGCTGGACGATGCATTGCTTTCAGGAAACCTTGTCAGTCCTATTTAATGCCTTCAACAAAGGCAAGTTGGTGAATAGCTGTTCTTGTATGGCCTCCACCTCAGGACTGCTGCTGCCGTCAGAGGGTACGGCCCGCAAGTGACTCACAACTGTCTGATGGTAGGACTGCAGGAGATCAAAATCTCCTGGTTCAAGCGTGCCCTTCAGGTTGCTGATGATGCCTGCAAGAGCTCTCCCTGGAACAGTCACTGCTTTGCCATGAACCTGCACTCAAACTGAAAGATGTCAGCGCAACAAAGGACTTTCCTGAACAAGCAATGCAGCCTGGGCTGATGAAGCTGAATTTCAGGGTCTTGATTCACCCATTTTCAAAACATGAGCTGGTCGTCTGTCCAATAGCTGTTCAATGCTTGTCCTTGCATCCAGTGTTGCACAGAGTTCCTCAGCACATCACCATCATGTTCTGAAGCACTTCATGGCATGACCCCACACCAGAGGATGCACATGCAGTCAGGAAGTCAGAGTGCTGACCTGCATGACGAGAACAGGGACAACAAGAGACAGGGCAATAGCTGGATCCATCTGGTCAGCAAGCTGTGCTCTGAGGTCGTCCAGCTGCACCTGCACCAGCGCTCTCTCTGCTTTCTTGTCCAATGGCTTCAAGCGCATACCCAACGACTCAGCAGCTGCCAGGATGGACTTCTCAGCATCCTGCAAGGCAGTAGACATGTGGCACCCTGTGCTGCATTCAAGACGTATGTAGTGTAGGCAGTTGACATTTGAAACACTGGTCAGCCTGGAATGCACAATTGTGTGTGCACGAAAGCTGTGTGCTGTTTGACCAAGGGCCAATGTTTGGTTTACAACAAGAAGATGAGGACCGGCAGAAGGGAATCTCCGCTGTGAGCAACCTGAGATGCAGTCAACATGAAAACCACTGTGCAGCTTCAGCAATGCATAGCTGCGTTGCCATTCATACAATGCAGGTTCAGCCCCTAGCTGTGCCAACAGCAACGTAGTACACACAAGCACACGCCTGACAGCATAGCACTTGCTGCATGGGGGAGCATGATGAGTGACCACTGACCTGGGCATCTGCTGTATTGCCGAGGCTGTCAGCAGCTGCTTTCAGCACTGGAGCAATATCTGGCGGAAGTCTAGACATGAGCTGCTGACGCTCTTGGGCAGGGATGGGGACAACAGGCAGCCTGCCTTGGTCTTGACCACCACTGCTGCCTGCCACCTGCTCATCTTGAGTGTCCACATCCTGTACCAGCAAGCACACAGGACTATGCAATCCACAGCAGTATAGCTCACTGTTACAGCACACGCTTCGGTGCACTCCATGCCTGGGCACTGATGTAGATATACATGAAGATACACATCATTGCAAGTGGGGGACATCGTTGCATGGGTGTGCCAAGCAACAAACAACGCATGATTGCTTTGCAAACTACGGTGCAGCAATTGTGTATGATCTGCAAATGCCCAGAAGGGCAGCTGACAAAGCAGACTGTACTGGGAATGCGTAGTTCATCCCTGACCGTGAAGAAAGTGGACTCCATCCACGACTGTGACAAGAGAGGTACAAGGAGCTCACCTGATAGCGCAGGAGCCAGTCCATGAGGCTTGCAGCTGTTGTGCGCACTAAGTGGCGCTGCAGGGCTGTGCTGGTTGCCTCATCCTCTGCAAAGACCTGGCAGCCATGCAGGTATAACTGGAAGTGCTGCCAGCTGTCTTCTGCTGCATGGGCTATGGCATCACGCCTGCGCCGCCGACTCTGCATGCACCCAATGGATCATCACAACAGCTTCAAGTGCTGATGTACTTTTATGCGACAGGTTTAGTGTGTGTGACTTGCTTTGGCAGGGCTCATAACAGCGTAGTCAAAAGGCTTGAGGGGCAGACTAACAGAGCTGAAGTCAGGTCACAGGTTGAGCCAAGGCTGTAGTGGGCAGGCCAGATAGTGCGATGCTCTTGAACAGCAGAAAGCTCAAAGAGCAGACTAACAGAGCTGAGATCATGCAGCACTTTAAGCCAAGGCTCCATTGCGCAGGCTGAACAATGTGATGCTTCTATCAGTGCACCAGTCCACAGGCTCAAGGAACAGACTATGAAGCTGAAGTGGTCACAGGGATGCCATTCAGCAACCTCTGTCAGGACTCAAAAGTGAGCCTTGGCTGTTGCTTGCAGTGAGGCTCAGACAAGTTACAACAGGACAGATGCTAGTTGCTATGGGTGCAGACTACTAGCCGTTGTAGACAGCTTCCTTGATTGCAATGCATTGAATGAGCAGCATCTGGGATCTTTGTCTCAAACAGAGGGCATCTTTGCAAGATGGCAAGTATGGCAGTGCTTAATGCGCAGGGCATAGACAGTGTGCATGGGCAATATGCAGAGAACAAGCCAGAGCAAGCCGTGCCTTCTGCTGCAAGGCTGAAAACATCGATTGCACTCAAGTACCTGGCAGAAAGACAGAAACAAAAGCAGTGACACCTAGAGTGAGTGGCAGCAAGGGATGGGCAGACAGGCAGTGTGCTGACCTCTGCGCCAGCTACAAAGACAGCTGCCATGGCCTTGTCAAACTCAGCCAATGCAGCTGGGCGCAGATGGCTTGCAATTGCATGTGCTAGCTTGCCATGGGACCCTGCATTGTGTTGACAAAGTTTGGCAACAGCCGGCTGACACACACTTGAGCCATAGTTCTATGAGTCGTAGTTGCCCTTGCTGTGCACATATCACAGAGCTCCTTGATGCAGGAGTGCATGTCCATGTTCTCTTCCTTGTGAAAAGGAGGGCTTAAACACAAATGCTAACACCATTTGTTAGCCGGCAGTTCAGACTGCTTTGCAGGGACAAGAGCCTCTCTACTACACGAGCGACAACACAACAAGTCAGCAGCAGATGTAGCATAAAGTGACAGGCAACATGCCAGACACCTGCATACAGTTGCTGCGCAGAATACTCACCAGCATCTTCCATGTCCGGATGCCATTCGAGCACCTTGTCCGTGAGTGCATGTACAGTCAGTTCTGGGGAGTGTACAGCATCAATCTGGATCTGATTCTTGCTGCTCTGCTTTGGTGCAGCAGGGGCTGCTGATGTACTGCCCTTACCCTTTCCTGCAGCCTTCTTTTTGCTGCCTTTCTTGCCTTTGCCTGTGAGGCAAGCAGAGTGGTCACATGGTATTGCTGTCAATGTTGGTGCAGCACAGCATAGCTGACATGCTGCTGCTGGATGCCCTTACAGCAACAGCGCTGTTGTTCGCTGATGCTGAGCAGCTGAAGTTGAAATCCTGGTTGGCACGCACACACGCATACATTTGAACAATGTGACGCTGACTGAGTACATGCATACATACACAGCCACAGATCACACAGTTAAATGATGTGACGCTGACTGAATGTTGAAGCCTGGCTATCACCTATGTATGTCAGCATTCAAGTCGAGACGTATGTGCATGCAATGCAGAATCAACATGCACAGTGCCTGGTATGCAGCATGACAAACCAGCATCGTCAATGGCGTGAATACCTCCTTTGCTCTTGGACATATCCCAATCTTCCTCTGCGTTGTCATCTGCTGCTGCTGCAGCTGCAGCAGCAGCTGCCTTTCCACCTGTGCATCACAATTTTGTGGGTCAGTGTACTTTTGGTGATGCATGCCCTAAACAAGAGCCAATGCCCCCTCACAAGGTAGGGCCTTACCCTCAGCAGGAATGTGAAGTTCAGTGTGTTTTGGAGATGCATGCCCTAAACAAGAGCCAATGCCCCCGCACAGGGTAGGGCCTTAGCCTCGGCAGGAATGCAAAGTTATGCTGGCAACCATTGGGGTATGCCATGTACAGTAGGCCAATCACGACTAATCTATGGGAAATGCATGCCTGGACTGGCCATGCAATGCAATGCCAGCATGGTCCTCACAGACATGCAAGCTTTGCACTTGCTTGATGACACTGCAATGCATAACCAGTATGTGACAGCAGAGCATGGACAACGATGCCCGAACTCCCTCCAGTGTAAGGTCAGCAAGGTTAACATAAACTCAGCCGATGAGGCTGTAGCACCTGTTGTGGTTGCATGCAAGCTTCTTCTGACATGGATTCGTCACCTGACTTGGTGTTGCTAGGCTTCTGTTGACCGGCTGAGGGCTGAGAGGTAGAAGCTGTTTTCGTGGATGCCCTGCGCTGCTGCTGTGCACTTTCAGCTGCTTGACGAGCTTCTGACAAAAATTGCTCCTGTAGCTGCTGCTGAAATACATCGCTCACAATGCATGTGCCCGCGTGCAAAGTGCAAGCTCCTGTTACAGTTTTGCCCTGACCTGCAAAGAGAAAACTTCATTGAATAACATTGCATATACAAGCATTGTGCATGTGCACATGGACACCCTGAAACAACTGTCTGCCTGGTGCTCCTTGGCATTGTTGCTGTCACAACACGTCAACAGCATGAGCAAACACAGTGGAGGTGTATGCGTCTTGATGCTGCACTATCTCAGCAAAGCTGTGATACAGCCACAAGCAATGGCCATGGGTAGCATGATGGAAGTACTGCATGATATCAGCAGCACAGCATGACAAGGCACCCTCCAGCAGACCTGCAGCTGCTGCACAGGTTGCTGCATCAGACAGTAAAGCCTGCCTCCCTGCGTAAGCACCAACCACCAACAAGACAGAGTGATGCACGAGACGCACAAGATGACTTGCTTGCCTGATGGCTGCATGACAGAGCAATGCTCCAGCAGCAGGGTGATGTCATCACGGGTGAGTGCAGGAGGCAGAAGAGCCTGCAGGTCACACCAGGACCCAGAAGCTGCCGCATCTTCTGCTGAGGCATCCAGCTGATGCACAACTGTGGGGTTCACAAAGGCAGTCTCTAAAGCTATGCCATCTGGGAAAGTGGTCTGTAGATGTTGCTTGCCAGAGGATATGCCAAGCTTGGACACAGTATCATACCTGGATTCAATACAGCAGTGTGACTCTAGTGTGTCAGTGATAGTTTGAGGTTTGAGTGCACCAGGTTTGCCTGGATCAATGGCTGGGAAGGGACTGAATGTATGTGGTGGTCTGCAGTGGCAAGTTGCAGTGAGCAGAATAGTGCACATAACTACCAAAGCAATGTTAGCTTCATAGCCATGAACTTGGTCTCAGCACAATTGGTATGTACGACAACATGCACAAATGGCTATATGACTACGGTGGGAAGCATTTGGCTGCAGAGCTGTGCGTCAGGCCAGATGGTCTAGCTACTAGGCGAAGGTCAATGGCACGATGTACCCAATGTAGCTGTTCTGCTCATAGAAGCGCCTGACAGATTCCTGCTGCGACTTGGCATAAATGGTTGGGGTCCAGCTTGACCCTCCGCCCCTGAGAACCCCCCTGATGGCCCCCTCTGACACCAGCTCCTCTATGATGTTGCTGGCAATGTTGCTGCCGGTTGTCAAGCCATCGAGCTGAATCCTCTTCAGCAGGTGTGGCACATTGACTGGGGTGGATGCACCACGCAGGGCTCCTCGTATCTGCAAGTGGCATCAATTGTTGCATGGGCTGATCTGCTCGGCTTGAGATGGCGTTAAACAAGAGCCCTGCTACGTCGTCCAAACCGATCTAAACATGCTCCAGCACAGCCCAGCCCAGCACAGCACAGCCCAGCACAGCACAGCACAGCACAGCGCAGCGCAGCGCAGAAATATTGGGCACTGCTAGATGCAGACCAGCAGTATATGTTGCATGCACCAAGAAGCTTACTGCCCAGAACAAAATGCGCTGTGACAGCAAGCAGGTCTGTCAAAAGCAAGTTCAAAAGCTGTGCTGCAGCGATTATGTTATGGCAAGCTGGAAACACAGCAACATAGCATGGTGGCAGTGCACATGACAGACACAGACAGAATGGCCAGGGCGTAGCTGCAAGGCGCATGTATGGCGTGCATGATGCATACCTGAGCTTTGATACGCGCAATGTAGGCTGATGTGTAAAGCAAGCCTCCCTCAAGTCGGCCATGAATAGTCTTGTTCATTCGCGGGGTCACAACAGACATCAACAGCTCTGATCCCAGTGCAAACTGGGCTGCCAGGTCGCCTAGCGGGATCACACCGCCTGCCTGCCATCACACAGCATTTCTGTGAAAGTTTGTAGGACATAAGGTGTTTTGCTTTGCTTTGCTTGAGCATTCTGTCCACTGCATGTGGACTGTAACAGCAAGCCTGCTATGGCTGTGTGATAACATGTTCTGCACACACACACACACACACACACACACACACACACACACACA
>JAABUP010007192.1_pt1 | contig 15153 bp, 18 predicted proteins | sample 5559201 | NCBI WGS metagenome assembly JAABUP01 (sample SAMN10711887, study PRJNA513373) | rock metagenome | isolation source: Antarctica rocks | place: Antarctica
CCTGCCCTGCTCTGCTTTGCTTGATGTGCATGCACACAAAACAACACAATTCCTGGGAAAAATGAAGTTACTGTCCATTGCATCATGCTAGATTTCAATTTTGCAGGCATAGCAATTTCCCAGGATGACAAGATCTCATTTTCTGCAGGCATAGCAATCCCCAGGATGACAAAATCATCCGTGCATTATGCCGTGGCCATAGTTGGAGCCATCATCATGCCTCACAACATCTACCTGCACTCTGCCTTAGTGCAGTCAAGGTATGGGGGCCAAGCCACACATGTTTGGGGTGTACCCATTACATTTAGGGTTACAAACCCATTATGTCTATATAGTTGGTGTCATCATCATGCCTCACAACATGTACCTGCACTCTGCCTTAGTGCAGTCAAGGTATGGGGGCCAAGCCACACATGTTTAGGGTAGAAACCCTTCACATGTATATAAATACAAACCCTAAGTATACATAAACCCAGCTTGGTGCAATCAGAGTATGTGACCATTTGTACAAGCAATATCTTGAGCAACACTAATGTGATCAAGATTGCCTTCAAGAGGTTGCGGTGATGCATGTACCAAACCTGGCCTTGGTCTGCTTGTGTCTCGATCTATTGCAGTGTTGTGGTCTCTGCATGAATTTATTCTGCATGTACATAGCTCATCATGAGTTGAAAAGCATAATAGCAATGATAACGATAATGATGATGGTGATGATGATAATAACAATGGTTGTAGTAAGAACAATAACAATAGTAAGAAGAATAAATAGTAATAATAACAATAATAATATAAATAATACTAAAAACAGCAATACTAATAATGTTATCTGTACGGGCAGAGCCTGTTCTTCATCCAAGCCCAGGTGCGTGCAGGGACATCAGCCGCACAAAGGTGGCCAGAAAGAAAGAAGCTATCGCCTACTTCAGCATGGAGTCAGCGCTCGCGCTGCTCATCAGCCTCTTCATCAACCTGTGTGTGGTCAGCGTTTTTGCTAAGGGGTTCTATGGCAAGGGTGCCGGGGACATTGGCTTGAAGAATGCTGGGGACTACCTAGGAGAGAGATTTGGGTCCCATATGGTGAGAAGAATAAATTCTCGCACTGAATGAATAAATTTCCTGTCCCGCATCTCCTATTGCTGTGCTGGTCTATGTCTGCTTGCAATTCAATGTCGGACTTTTCTGTCTGCTTGCAATGTCTGATTGTTCTGTTGGTTTTGTATGTTTGCTGTATTTCAATTGAGACTTGCTGACCTCTTGTTGACAGTTGTGGCGCTACTTCTGATATGTAACACCTGGAGTACAACAGACCTGATCACCTGGAACACATTTGAAGCCATGAAGCTGGCATGCCGATCACTCTCTCTTGTTACGCACACATCCATATGAGTCTGAACAGTTGGGCAAGCGAGTACAATTCAGCACAGTTGAGCGCGTCAACAGCTGCCAGAGGCATCTGCAAATGTGGCATGAAAGCGTCCAGCCAGGCACACTGCCCACATGCAGCCCTGATTCAGGGCACTTGTGCTGCAGACCTTCATCTGGGCCCTGGGGCTGTTAGCAGCAGGGCAGACCAGCACCATGACCGGCACGTACAGCGGTCAGTTTGTCATGGGTGGGTTCCTGAATCTAAATGTGATCAAATGGCAGCGCATAGCCATCACAAGATCAGCAGCAATTGCGCCCACGCTGCTTGTGGCTCTGGCCTTCAGAAACCAGGATACTAAACTGGACAGCCTGAATGAGTGGATCAATGTGCTGCAGAGCGTGCAGCTGCCCTTTGCCCTCATACCGGTAAAACTGCCCTTTGCCTCATGTCAGTAAGGCTGCCCTCTGCCCTTTGCCCTCGAACTGGTGAGGCTGCCCTCTGCCCATTTGCCCTCGGCCCTGATCTGATGCCAGTAGGGCTGCCATGTTGTACGCTGCTTTGCATGCCCATGTGCGTCTGATTTGCCTGTTGTAACAGTGGAGACGCTGGGATGTATGTATGTAAGCAAGTTGTGTGTGTGCGTGTGCTGCAGTAATGCATTGCACACAAACACAACTCTTGGCCTGTCGCGCATCTCATGTCGAAGTCCAAGGTATTTGGCCGAATACCAAATATACAATTGCAGGTACTAGCAATGACATCATCAGAACGGATCATGGGAGCAGCTTTTGTCAACCATTGGATGACCAGCACAATCGGGTGGACAATTGCTGTTGGGATTCTGGCCATCAATGCTTCAGATGTGTATGAGTTTGCCTCAAATGAAGTGGCAGGCCGGCACTGGGTGTTGGGATTACTCATCGCCACTGTGGTTCTGTACCTCACCTTTGTGCTGTATCTCACAATTGGTCCCATCAGGTATTGCACAGCTATTCTGCACAGCTATTCTGCACAGCTATTCTGTTGTGGACAAGTTTGTGGGAGTGTACTGCAGTTGCTGTTGCCGTGCTTCTAGTTGTTGCTGACATGCTTGTGGTTGTTGTCATCCTGCTTAAGTTGTATCATGCCACGCATGCAGCTCTGCCAAGCAACGTGTTTGCTGCATGCCCAGCTACTCAATGACTTGCAATGTGACGATGTTTCAAATGTTACATTGTTAGTGTGGTTTGTACATTTGCAACACAGGTACCAAAGGTGTGTTATGAATGCGTCATTCATATTATGCATGAGCAATAATAGGTTGCTTTCTGACCTGCAGGGTACAACGGTGGCATAGTAAGCTACAAAGTAAGCCTCGAGAGATAGGCAATGATGGTCTGATTGCACCGCTGTTGCCACACGATGAGCCATGATGCGCATCAGAAGTTGAGACAACAGCGACTCGTAGCAAGAAGGAATGTACGCAGAAGTTGGCATTGAACCTATTCGGCAGCAACATTTTGCACGTTTGCGGCAAGCTGGCGCAGCCTATATCACACATGATCATGGCGATAGCGGTATACTGGCACACATATAGGCATTTTGCTGTGAAAGTCATGAAAGCAATCATGATCGTGTAAGCAAACGTGACTATATGTGGCATTGCTTGTCGTTTGGATGTTGCTGACCTTTCGCATGATGCACAATTTTATGGTAACCTGTGGTTCCGGAGCTGGGCTGACAAAGCTTTCATGCCTAGCTAGCGCTTGCGGTCAATAACTTACGTCGAGAGCTGTCATCGAAGCAATGCTTTGAACGATCAAAAGGCGACATGAAGCTCGAAATCAGAGAACTATTTTATTCCAGCAGCATGCTAAGTGAGCGGCGTCCAGCTGTCAAGATGCCACTTGTTTTACGGATCAGGCAAGCTTACTGGCTATTGGAGCTGAACGTGATCAACGGTACCCGTTTCGAGCTTACCAGAACAGTTTGGTCATACGTAATTGCCGTGCTTCATTGACTGCAGGGGGTAATGGGTGTTAAGAGCCTCTGCAATTCTTTTTAGCGTTTGGCTGCAAATACGCACAGGATGAACTTTCCGGGTGCAGTTTCGGATGACGAACCTGAGGTTCTGCTTTCTTACGAGGACGTGAGTACACATGCTTGCGGCACGTCCACACCTCTCACCAAAGGGGTCGAAACCTTCTTACAGCCAACTGATGAATGTGCAAAAACAGGTGACTCACTGGCATTTGGTGTTGCAGAGGATGGCTGCCATCGGAGAGATCTGCCAGCTGTTGAAAGAAGCGAAACTTGAGGAGGCACTGTATGGGGCAAGCATGATGGTAGAGATGTTTCCTGACAAGGCAAAGCTGCAAGCAGATTTGGGCGGGATATTGTTTAGAATGGGAGAGTATGACTCAGCAGTGAGTTCAAACTTCACTTCTTGCACCATCTGCTGCAGCATTAGATAACGGGCAATTATCATACACATATGCAACTAAATACACAATCTACAGCAGCATGTGCAATCAAAGCGCAGACCTCACTGAATGCACCATCTGCCACAGCATGCATACATGATGCAACTCAAGTGCAGACATCTTCAATAAATGCATGGCATGCAGCAAACAGATACCCTGCTATCGTTATCACGCATAGATGACTTGGGGTGCTACAAGCCTACTTCCAGTCCCTATGCATTGAAAGGAAGAATGAAAGAAAAGAAAAGTCAATGCCATTGGGCGTTCCATATTGAAAAGCTTGTCCCCATGCATTCTGGACATCATGTGGTGTGGTGCATCAGCCAATCGCCTAAGCATCAAATGACATATCCTGCTTGACTGAATAGCAGCTTGCTCGCTCACTCTACCATCACCTCATCACCATCACCTCATCACCATCACCTCATCACCATCACCTCATCACCATCACCTCATCATCTCATAGCCGTGTTGGCTTTTAAAACCCTTCTTCTTCTTCTTCTAAATCCTTCTCCTCCTCCTCTTCTTCTTCTTCCTGTAAAGTCCTTCTTCTTCTTCTTCTTCTTCTTCTAGTCCTTGCGCTGACTGCATGTCATGCCATGCAGGAGTTGCATGCCAGCATAGCTGTTGACCTGGACCCGGCTAACCTCATGATCAGGCATTTCAGAGCTATGTGCTCTGAGAAGAGGCAGGACTACCTCTGTGCACAAGCTGACTACCAGGCAATCGCACTCATGAGCAAGCATGAGCACCAGAAGGTGGCAGCACTCAAGGTAATGCACACATGTCTCAGATGACTTACTGCTGTGGAAAATTCGCATGAAAGCTCTGCATTCTGCATGCGTGGCGAAGGCCAGCACATAGGTGTTTCCCAAGTGTGACAATCATTATAAGTTTAGCCAAAATGCGGGCCAGCCAACAGCTATCTGGTGCAGCCAACGAATCTCAGTTTGTCCAGACGGGATTGTCTGTTTCCCAGTGCTGACCAATTGACACAAGGTGACAGTCCATCATGCTTGTGGCACAACAGCCTTGTGGCTGGCACAGCGTCACCATTTAAGCAATGCAGTGTTCTTTTGATGGTTACAAGCACACCTTGTGGGCTTGCTGCGCTTTTTCTTCACCTCCTGCTGGTAGTTGTATGCAACTTACCTATTGGCAAGTATTCTTACTCTAGTACACGTTCAAAGTACTAGCAGGATACTCAGATGTATATAGTGTTTAGTGCATTGCATGAATGCTATTGTGACATGGCTCATGCATTGTTGATTGCTTTGGAGAGACAAGACTTGTCTCGCATGTACCTAGCTCATCATCAGCTGGAAAACAAGTTTAATATCAATATCATTGTTATTATTGTTAATTGCCTTGGGGTCTAGCCACCAATTGCCAGGCTGCGCCAGATTCTAAAGCCAGCTTTGCTCTTCAAATGCAGCAATCTGAAAGAGTGAAGCTGCAGCTTACAGCCATGTGTGAACAGTCACATGACAGGGCTGCTGTGGGGAAGAAGGGGAAGAGAAGAACAGTGGCATCTGCCATGGCAAAGATAGCAGAACTGGGTGCGCTCTGCGCTAACTTTGATGTCTTGTATTTTGGCTTGCTGCGTGCCAGTCACATATCAGAAGAGTCACAATCAGCTGAGGTTGAACATGTAGCTCTTTTCAATTCTAAACTGACTAAACTATCATGGAAATGTCCATTCTTATAGTGCAAATCCAAAACATTGCAGAGATGTATTAGGTGTCACTTGTATTGCATTGCCAGCTACTGCGTGTCATCACTAGGCACTCCACACTGCAGTTATCTGGAAGTATCTTTCTGTAATGTGTTACACCATCATGCATTCAGGTTATGACAGCACACCCTGCTGATATTGCCTAGCAAAGGATTCAGTCTGTCTTGCGTTTAGTATCTTGATTTGGCACTGCAAATTTGCTTATAGCAAACTTGCTGTATCTGCCAACCAAGATGCCTTGCAAACTCATGAAACTGTCATGTGTACCATCATTCAGTATACGCAATGACTCGCTCACGGTAAAGAAGACTGCTGATCAAAGCTTACATTGCTGCAGAAGCAACCGCAAACTGCGGCTTGGAAATCCGCGCAGAGGCCCGATACCTTTCAGCGGTCGCCAAATCTGACGCCCACGGCAACCAGACAGCCAATGCACAGATCCAAGAGTGCAATCATGCTCGAGCTAGGCGTAGGGCTGCACAGCAGAACATGACAACAGCCCCAGAAGAAGAGGACCGGCTGCCGGTAATCAGTCAGACTCAAGCCAAGCGTAGGGCTGCACAGCAGAATGTGACAACAGCCCCAGAAGAAGACCACCGGCTGGCAGTAATCAGTCATACTCCAGCCAGGCGTAGGGCTGCACAGCAGAACGTGACAACAGCCCCAGAAGAAGAGGAACGCCTGCCGCCAATCAGTCATACTCAAGCTAGGCATAGGGATGCACAGCAGATCACGACAACAGCCCCAGAAGAAGAGGACTGCCTAGCGGTAATCAGTCATACTCAAGCCAGGCGTAGGGCTGCACAGCAGAATGTGACAACAGCCCCAGAAGAAGAGGACCGGCTGACGGTAACCAGTCATACTCAAGCCGGGCATAGGACAGCACAGCAAACCATCACTGCAGAGCCAGAAGAAGAGGAGCGGCTGACAGTGACTCCTCTGGCTGAGCACGGTAATAACCTTGCGCCTGAAAAAGAAGGTGGTGACAGTCAATCACCAGGAAAGTTAGGTGCTCAAGACTGCATCAAGGAAAGCCACCTTTGTGCTGGAGCTACCACCCCAGCTTCAGCTTCAGCTGCTGCTGCAGCTCCTGCTGCTGCAGCTGCTGCTGCAGATTCTCCTAAAGGCATTCTTACTAATGATGCACATTCTCTGTCAGACCATCCACGCCAAAGCCACCCAGCTTCAGATCAGTCAAAGCCACAGTCGCCTTCTAAACCCTCATCTGCCTTAGCTAAGCAGGACAGTGATACCAACTACAGCATGCCAACCAACAACAGGCTTCAGCATGACGGTGACGGACGCCGGACAGATCAAGAAGGTGCCAGTGCCATACTCCAGTCATCACCAGAGTCAGTGCATGAGCCGCTACTCATCACCTCAAAGCGGCAGGTTCTGCCATTGTCCTGGTCAAAAGCCTGTAGGACACCTGGGAGTCCATCAATGGCACAGGTCAGCAGGCGTGTTTTTGTTGTTTATTTTGCATCATGATTGTCATCATCATCATCATCAACATCATCATCATTATTGTTATGATTATGCTTTTTATCGTCCTTTTCAATAACAACAATAAAATAAAATAAAACAATAACGATAATATCATCATTACCATTATACTTGTGCTGTGCACTTTGTGATGTCGCTGCATTCAGGTGCTACATGATGCTGCTCTGCTATGGCAAAGATCTACATAACTATAGTTGGCTCAGCACACACAGCGGTGCTGTGCCACATGATGTCAAGGTGATGCTGGATGTTGGTGTTGCAGTGCTTCAATGCAGTCAGCATGCTATAGTGCTTGATCTTTAGGAACGCATAGTAAAATCAGGGGCAAAGTGCATGATTTTATGCTGTAAACCTGTGCGTGACATACTATCGCTGGACAACGCAGATGGCTTTTCGTGGTGGTAATACTAATGGGTTACACCTGGCTGGCGAAGGGTACATGGAGCTGGCACAGAGGGATAGTTGATTACTCCTCTGTGCCAGCTCCATCTACCCTTCGCCAGCCAGCTGTAAGCCATTAGGATTACCACCAAGAAAAGCCATCTGCATTGTCGAGCGAAAGTTCGTCACACACAGATTTACATCATGAAAGCAAGCACTTTGCACGTTGCATAACTATGCATTCCTAAAGATCAACTCCTGTAGCGTGCTGACTGCATTGAAGCACTGCAACACTGACATGCAGCGTCACCTTGACATGCCGCAAAGCGAAAACCTGCTCTGGGTTCCCCTGTGTTGCTTTAACCATGTCAAGTGCTTCAGAGTGGCTATTGGGGCACAAGACAACCTGCAAAAAGCAGCACCATGAGTTCATGTGAAACCTTGACAATCTTAACAACACAGCCATGCAGAAATCTGTGTCACACCAACAACACACCTCAGCCACATCATCAGTAGGATCCAACCCATCAACAACACATCTCAACAATGTTCTGTTGTATGCATTGAGGTAAAATCACCTCCAAAAGCAGACATGAATCTTACTTATTCATGTCTGCTTGGGCCTTGGCATTGCCTGCAGAGCTAGGAAAAGGTGCACGTCCATTTTTGTGTGCACCAATTACTAAGACATTTGCATGCATGTCACGTCTCTGTCTGTGCAGATGTCCACGGCCTATGCACTGAAGAAGGCAGGCGACGCTGCTTACCACAACAAGTCGTACCCAGAAGCTCTTGAGATGTACAACCAGTGCGTTGAGATTTCTCCTGGGAATGCAATTCTGCTGAACAACCGTGCGTCAGTCCATCTGAGGCTGGGACACTGGGACGATGCGATTGCTGATTCTGATGCAGCTCTACATGTTGTTCCCAGGTAAGGAAGCTGTTCTCCTGTCCATCACACAAGGTGAATGTTTCAAATTGAGTGTGACAATGAGTCGTCATTGCTGTTGTTGACGAGGTGTTTAAAATTGTATGTGGAAATGAGTCATCCTTGCTCTTTTTGAGATGCATTATCTGACAAACATGTTTGCCAATCAAATCACCTTTCAAAACATACAACAGACCACGTCTGCCATCAAGCTGCATGCCTCGAGTGTACTTGTGCAATAAGCAAAAGACATCCGCAAATGTCGCACATTGACTGCTCAGTGTAAGAGTATAACAGCTGCATGTCTCAAGTGTACTTGTGCAGTAGGCAAAGACATCCGCAAAACTGGCGCATTGACTGTCCTCTGTAGAGAGCATGACAGCATACTCAAAAATTTTTGTGTTTATACAGGCCAAATGGCTTGAATGTGAGTCAAGCGCATTGCCGCTTGGCCAAGGCTTGGCAAGCCAAAGGCAATATTGCTGTGGGCCTTGCTATTGTCCAGAGTCAGCTACAACAAGATCCTGCACACCAAGCATTGAACACCTTACAGGTGAGAAATCCTCTGTGGGTTGCATCCCTTACATCAGCAAGTGTCATCATACTGGCTGCAGCATGTCACAGCAAATCTGAGCATGGCTTTGGAGGTTGTGAAGAGCTTGCAACTGTTTAACAGTCATCAGTTGTTGAGGTTGAACTGCTACATGCGTGATGCTCAAAACCAGTCTGCGTGAAGAGCTAGCTTGCATTGCACGCACCTGATGCTGTTGGCTAAGCCCATTCTCAAAGCACTAATAGTATCATGACTTCTACTGGTGTTGTTGTCATAACTATCACTGTTGATTCATTACCATCATACAGGCATCATGGAAGAACTGCCACTTTTGATTTTCGTGACACCTGGCACTGCAGCACGTGTGCATGCACATACCAACAGCAAATTGCATGCAGTAAGACACCCACTCTAATACATGAATGCAGGCTGAGCTATCAAGCCTCTTGACTGCCAAATCTCAAGAGTCCATACATGCACCAATGGGTGATCTCCATCAGCCAGCTGACAAATCCATTGGAGATCCAGATCTAGCGCCCCTCATTGCAGCAAAGCATGAAGCAGCAACTAGGGCTTCTGCTAAGGTCAAGACAGGATCAGCTGGTGCTCAGCACAAACTTGCAAGCTTGGCTGCTGAACGCACAGCTGCTGCCGGACAATCACGCGCAAACACTATTTCCCCAAGCAAGCCTTTTGCTGAGAGTGCATCACCAGAAGCAGTTACCTCTGTCAAGACTCAGACACACACAGACACTGATGTCAAGGCTGCACCCGCCAACAGCCCTGCTGCTGAAGGCCCTGCTTGCAAGGATACAGAAGCTGGCAATGGGACAGCTCAGTTGGAGTCTCCCATTGTCACCAGTCATCAGGTTGGAGAAGGCTGCCAATCCTCAAGCGCTGATTCAGGCTCAGCGTGCATGGACTCAGCACACAAGCCAGCCAGTACAGCGCAAGTCAGTCCAGCTGATTCAGACCCTTCAGCTGCAAAGCTCCCGCAATGTGGACCTGATGAGGCTGCTGTGTTGATTGAGAGCCTGTATGAGACCATGCCAACCAATGTCATGCCTGTCAAGTCTCAGTGCAGGACACATAACTTGAAGCCTCAGCCGCTGGTGAATGCATGCGCAGCAAGGTGTGGGTCAGGCAGCAGCAGGTCTTCAAAGGAGCAGTCAGCAGGTCCGGCCTGTATTTCAAATGAGCATGCCAATCCTGCTTCAGCAAGATCAGACTTTGCTAGTACCAGTAACAATGTCGAGTTGGACACCCACAGTGCGGACCAGCATGCATGAACTGCAGCAACACTGCCTGTACCATTTTCTGCTGGCCAAGTAGGTGCCAAGCTGGCAAGATTTGTACAAACACATGTCTTGTCACCTGCAGGGCTGTTGAATTGCACATGACCCTCCATTTCGCTGTAAGAGTGTTCTGTTCAAGATGTCGACAAGCTCTGCTGAATCAAATGCAAGCACGGTCCCCAACATGAAGCAACCCAGGTTGCATCTAACTCAGCGCCTTTCATGTTTTTGCTGTTGCTGTCTTGATGCAGGCAGGCAATATGGCCACCACAAAGCTAACAAGGTGTCGATGGGAGTGAAGCAACTATTGCGTGTTCTTGAGTCCTTTATATTTGCAGCGCACATGCGTTTCTCTGAATGTAATTAGGCATCACTAAGCTCCATTGATTCGACGGTCTGACTTGAGAGCAATATAATCATATTGGTTTCGGAGCGGAGCGAAGCTTTTGTCTCTCGCGCGAAATGCGTGGAAGAACCCAGATGGGTATGGTGCTGTCGATCGTGCTACCTGATTGTACCTGCGATGGCAGTTACAAGAAAGAAAGTTTTCCCACTGTGAATGTTGTGGCCCATCCATCACTTTGTGACTCTGTCGACCGCGTAGCTGAGCGGTGATCAGCTGTTTTGCTTTCGCGTGAGTTAAGGACGTCAGGCTCGACAATGGGTGGACTGCAAGCGCCCATAGCTTCCAATATCGTGCTGCCAGGGACCCTTGAGCGTTGATGCTGCGAATTCTCGTCCCTCCAGTGAGATGAGCTCCTGTAATCTGCTCGCCAAGAGCAAAACGGCCGGGGTCAGGTCGCTTCCAGACAGGGAACAACCTGAGTCCAACGATGAGTCCGATAAACAGAGTGTGCTTGCTAAAGAAGAAGTGTGTGCTGCATGCAGCTGCTCACCCACTGCCATACCCTGTTGTCACTAGCTGCGTCTGAATTTTTGTTGCTGCTGCAGAGAATGGCTCAGACAAGGCAACTAGTGATAAACAACTCATTGAAGGAAGCAGAGGACAGAGCAAGTCAGCTGGTTCTGCAGTATCCCATCGAGGCAAAGATTCATGCTGACCTTGGTGGCATCATGTACAAAATGGGAGATTATGAGTCAGCGGTAACCAGTCTTCTCAGCATGTGCTGATGGCACCTTGCTTGCCATCTGTCAACCTGGTATCTGATCAAGAAACACACTGTAAAGGTTTTGGCTTCATGCAGCATCACAAGCTGCCCTTGCAAAGTATGTTTGTGCCAGCAGCACAAATCATACAATATTTGGTCTACATGATGATCACTCATCAAGCTTGGTGTTCACAGGAGGTTCATGCCAGCGTTGCAGTCCTACTGGAACCTGAGCAATACATGACGAGACACTTCAGAGCCATGTGCTCTGAGAAGAGACAAGACTTCCTGACTGCACGCAATGACTATAGCGCCATGGCTCTACAGAGCAAGAAAATGCATGAGAAAGTGGCTGCACACAAGGTAGGAAGCTTGCACGTGTATACTACTTGTCTCTGCATGCTCAGAAATGCTGAACGCATGAAGCAGATATGCACGAGGACAGGTACTGTACAAGCTAAACGTGTGCTGATCTCTGCACCTGATGGGAACAAGACACTGAGCTAAATATATGGTTGCTGGTGCCTGTATAATTTCCAGCCAGGCTGTCTTCTGGCAGGAGTTCTGCATAAAGCACGCATGCAGCGTTGCTGTGAGTCAGCCAGAAGCTGAAATGCCTAGGTGTTGGCATCACACTGTAATGCAGTACTCCTAATCCTGGCTGACACCAAGCTCAACCCTGCATGTTTGCCTTCAGCAATGGCAAAGGATGGGTCAGCTGATTGCAAAGATTGAAGCAAACCAAGAGCAAGAGCCATCTGATTGTGAGAGGAGCAAGAAGGGCAGATGCTCATCTGCAATACCACACATCAACCTCGGTACACAGCTGTTGTCCTGCCCTGTAATGTTTGTCTTGTTTGTTCCGGGTCATGGTTGTTTGTAGCATATCAGTAGCATGGGTGTGCAATGATCTACCTGTTACCATTGGCACCAGTGTATTCATGAGGACCTCAACATCTGCAAAGCATGCCACATGTTGAGCCTGTATTCTGACCTATGTCAGCTTGCAGTAAATCAGCGTTTTGTTGCTCTGTATAGTACAGCTGGCAGCAAGCTTGCTGTGAAAGTGAATGCAGTAATCAGGACCCACAGTACTGGCATGTCCAAAGTAGCTGTCCTTTCTCATCAGACACAACTTCATGCTTCAGGGGTTGAATGCTGATTGTATGCATGAGAAAAGTTATTGTTATTAGGATTATTATTATTTTTATGATTATGATTATTATTATTATCATGATGATGATGATTATTATTATTGTTCTTATATTCATTACTATTACTATTGTTTTTATTTTTGTTACTAATATCATCATGAGAAAGGGCAACTCAATAGTGAGAGCATCAATAGGCCATGTACCAATAGGCCGTATACAAATAGGCAAAAATGTCTCATGAACTGTTTTTAGGCGTGTGTGCTGATGCAGAGACCATCAAGAACAGGAGCTTGCAGCTGCGCAGACAAGCTATTGACATTGTATCAGACGCCTTACTCAGTGCGGCTCACAATGATACCCATCTGAAACTCAGACCAGGTCACAATCAAGACAGACCCAGGCGTAGAGCTGCTTACCCAGAGCTGACTGCCATAGCAACCAGAGAGAAGCTGCTGGTGTCAGACGCACACACTGAGCGTCAGGAGGCATCACTCAGTGATCAGGCAGCAGTTGAAGTCTCTTCAGACGCACAGACTTCTGATGGCCAGGCCACTACCAACCCCTGGGCTGACAGCACAGCAGCTGCCAAGGCCACTGCTCATGGCGACAGCATGACAAACGTAGATGTCATGTATGAAAAGCTCCACCAGCCACCTACATACAGAGGCAGACCCATCTCACAGAGCAACACCTTTTGGCCTCGCACTGACTTTCTGTCTTCCTCACTTCAGCTGGGGTCACCTGGGTGCACCCCAACCAAGCCCAATATCCATTGTGATACTGTCACTGATGCTGACTTGGCAGATGAAGCTTTCCAATCCTCGCCAGAGTCCATGCATGAGCAACCAGAATCATCCTCAGCCTGGGGGCAGCCACCAGGTTTGCCATTCTGTTGGGGAGCAGCTAGCCCTGGGGAAAGGAGAAAGCAACAGGTGGGATGCTTTTGAGAGTCTATTCATTATCAACTTGATCCTTCTCTCATTTGTTGTTTTTCCCCTGCATTCCTATGTCACACCAAATGATTGAGTAATTGCCTGTATGTTTGTTCGTTCATGTATCACAGTTGTTCAGCCACTCACGCACTCACTTGTTCATCTACTCACTCTCACTCACTCACTCACTCACTCACTCACTCACTCACTCACTCACGCACTCACTCACTCACTCACTCACTCACTCACTCACTCACCAATTCATCAGTCTTGCAAATGGCTAGACATGCAGACCCCTAAGGGGCTTGTCAGTTGGGCTGAGCAGTGTCCTGTTCTGCCAACAAATGGAGCAATGTGTTTCAAATCCCTTCTTGCATGGACGGCACATGATATCACTCGTGTCTGTTGCTGCACAGTTAGGCATGCATTGGGTGCTGCAAAACTCATTCCGACATTGCTGAACAACCCAAGCATACTACCGTTGCATGTCATGTTACTCATCCTTGCACTCGAGCAGCAGCCACACACACACACATCTCCACAATGCATTCTTGCTGCTTGTCAAGCATCTGAAACCTGCTTGCTAAGTACATACCTCACATTGTATAAACACTGTTATGCAGCTGTTGGACGCCTATGCTTACAAGAAGGCTGGAGACAAGGCTTATCACACCAAGCGCTTCCCTGAGGCCTTGGATCAGTACACCAACAGCATTGTGACGCTTCCAGATAATGCTGTTCTTCTGAACAACAGGGCCTCGGTCTACCTGAGACTGAGGCGCTGGGAAGAAGCTAAAGCTGATTCCACTGCTGCACTGTACTTGAGGTGACATGAAAGCCTTGGTTGTCGTGTCTTTTGGTATCTCTGCTGATGGCAGACAGTGCTTGTTGTTACATGTGCATTTTTGCATGAACATGTAAAGCAGCTATAAGCTTTAGCTTGTGTCAGTGCAAGCTTCAGCTTGTGTCAGTGCATGCTTTGGCTTGTGTCAGCTCCATCATGTAGCAAATAAGGTGCATGCACCATCTGGCCATTGTCACAGTGGATTTTGCCATTGCAGGGTGACTAATTGATCATTTGGTCAAGGACTTGTGCGTGGCACTCCTTGTCTTGTGGCTTCTTGTTGTTCATGTCCTTCATCGTTTTGTCCTCCTCCTCTGCTTCTTCTTCTGGTGTCACCTTGCAGGCCGGCGCGTGGGAATGCAAGCAAAGCTCGCTGTCGCATTGCCAAGACATTGCTGGTCAAGAACAATATTGATAAAGCAGAAGCTATGCTCCAGGTTGGGCTCTATGAGGACCCAGAGCACACAGAATTAAATGCTTTACAGGTGAGCATGGATCTTTTAGATCTGGGACACAAAACACAGCGTTTGTATGCACACAGACTTGAAAAGCACACAGGATTGAGAGCTTTACAGGTGAACATGGATCTTCTAGATCTGGGACACACACAGTTACTGTGACACTGACTGTGTATGTAAATCGTGACTCTGTATACAGCCCACTAGCAATCATGCAAGTGTTTTGGTGATGTAGCCTACAAGATTTATGTTGATTTGCAGAGTGTGCATTAGACTGCTGGGTGCACTCAAACATGTTAACATCAGCAAATGCTATGTTGCACCCAATGCCACAGATAAAACCCCTGTCAACAGTGAGGCATGTGATTTCCTGGCCCCCCCACACAGACCCAAATGAGCCTTGCTTGCCAAAGTACCGGGTACAGAACCC
>JAABUP010007195.1_pt1 | contig 15148 bp, 18 predicted proteins | sample 5559201 | NCBI WGS metagenome assembly JAABUP01 (sample SAMN10711887, study PRJNA513373) | rock metagenome | isolation source: Antarctica rocks | place: Antarctica
CCTAGTCGTTCAAACCCCTGCTCCCCGCAAAGTCAATTGGACTCGTTCCAGTTGGGTTTTGGGTCAAGTATGGCTTGTCAACGCCCAAATAATGTCAAACTCGACATACCAGGATCAAAACAGCTGCAAGGTAGTAGAGTAGATCAACATCCTCAGGTCTTCCAGCAGAATGACCCCAATTATAAGTCAGCCAGTCCGGTGGCTTAGCACGGGCACGATCTTCTAGCTTACTACCCCCTTTGCCTTTCGCAATCTAAAGTATGTTCGTCGCTAGCACACGAAATAGTCCTTGATAGAAGACGCTTTCGATTAAGTATAATATAGCTTTAATTACTAAATGAGTTTACACCGAAAGCTAACGCAACTTATAACTTATAAGTATAGCCCGCCTGTCGTAGGTTGGGCACTTATGTGGATCCTAGAGGTGAGGGTGGCCCGAAGGTGGCCCTATTTACCGTAAGAGCCGCATAAAGTGGTTAAGCTAGGAGAGATAGTGCCCGTGCCAAGCCACCGGACTGGCTGACTTATAATTGGGGTCCTGGATCCTCCTCCGCCTTATATGTTGGCCACCACAACAGAACCTCTTAACTGTGATCGGTCGCTCAGAAGTACTTGTCGTGCTCTTGCGCCCAAGAAAGCTCTTCTTTAGACCGAAGGCAAACCCGAGTCACTACCATCATGGAAACCAGATATCCAGCCAACGAAGACCAACGGAAACAATTCGAGACCGTGTTTCCTTCGCTTGTGCGAGACCTCAAGGACAATGTCTCGCAATACAGCATGCCGGCTGATACTTTGGATTGGTACGAACAAGTCTGTTCCCTTTCACCGAGCATTAGACCGGGCCCCCGCTCACACATTCCAGTCACTCCACTACAACACCCTTGGCGGGAAATACAATCGAGGCCTTTACGTTCCGGAGAGCACCCACCATCTACTCGATCGTCCAATTACCACGGAGGAATATACCTCCACCGCAACCCTAGGTTGGCTCAATGAGATGCTGCAAGCTTTCTTCCTTGTCAGCGATGATATTATGGATTCCTCACATACACGTCGTGGTCAACCCTGTTGGTTTCGCCGCCCGAAGGTCGGCATGATAGCCATCAATGATGCTTTCATGCTTGAAAGCAGCATTTACGTTCTTCTTAAAAAGCATTTTAGGAGTCACCCCAACTATGTCGACATGGTCGAGCTTTTCCACGAGACTGCTTTTAAGACCGAGTTGGGACAGACGTGCGATTTGCTCACGGCCCCAGAAGATTTCGTGGATCTCTCGCAGTTTTCGTTGGAGAAGCACCGCTTCATCATTATCTACAAGACCGCATACTACAGCTTTTACCTCCCCGTCGCCCTCGCTCTGTACTACCTTAATATTGCCACTCCCAAAAACCTTCAGCAATGTCACGAGATTCTCATTCCAATAGGCGAGTATTTCCAAATCCAAGACGACTACTTGGACTGTTTCAGCTCGCCAGAATTGATCGGCAAAATTGGAACGGACATTATGGACAACAAGTGCAGCTGGTTGATTAACCAGGCGCTGGTGAGGGCGAGCCCGCAGCAGAGGAGCGTACTGGATGTGTGCTACGGAAGGAAGGATGGCAAGATGGAAGGAAGAGTCAAAGCAGTCTTTGATGAATTGAAACTTGATGAGGTGTACGAGGAGTATCAGGAAAAGACGGTAGAGAAGATTAAGGCTATTATCCAGGGGGTGGACGAGAGCGAAGGTCTGAAGAAGGGGTTATTCGAGGCGGTGTTGGCGAAGATCTACAAAAGAAACAAATAGAGGGATTGGGATTAGCGTGGACACAGGTGACTGGGGTAGACGGGCATCTTGGGCCTCATATTGCAAATCGCTCCTGTACTCTGTATAGACAAAAGTCGATATAAAATTACGTGCATTCGCTGGTACAAGCTCCGCCTACAGTTGATGAAAAACAGACGCCATGCATGAGCCATGAGTTCGTATACTGACAAGGAGGAAATGATGTGAGTACACTGTTGAATTCGAATGTGTAGTACTTGCCCAAAACGTCGTGAAAATCATCCCCTGCAGCCAGCCCTACAAGGCTTGCAATAAGACATCGGGGCATCCTTCAACGCGCTTTCTTGTATGATTGTCGTAATCCTTGTGATAGCCGAGGTTTGACAAAGTCGACCTTTTCACCAGCAGCCCTAATGCCGCCCGTACTGAGTTCGCAATGTCCTCTCCTGGTTCCTCGCGATCAGCGGACTACCATGCATCGCCTTTCACCAGCCCATCATCCAGCCAGTACCCTTTCCCTCAAACCGAGGCGTCTCAGGGGCCCGGCTCAGGTGGGCGCTATGATAGACGACGAGGTTCAGCTTCGAGCTCTATTACATCAATCGGTGGTGTCTTGGACACGGCGACACAGGGTGATGTTGGGATAGCAGGCGCTGGCAATAATGGTTGGTCCTACAGGCCAATTGTGCTTGATGCAACGCTGAAATTATCTTACTTCAGCTATCGCAACCTTGCTACAGCCACCCATAGTCAGGACAGGTCTCGTTCCTTACTCATCCGCTCCCACTTCGCAGAAGCTCCCGTCGTCCAAGGACATTCCCCCTGTCACCTTGACCAATATTCCTCACATCGAATCTTCAGCATTTCTGCCGTATCTGAAGCAAGCCGGCTCATTATATGATGCATTCCAGCGTGCTAAAGAAGGCGAGGGAACCGGACTGGCCAAGTCCAGAAGAGAGCGGAACGCCTCCAGGAGTGAAAATGGGCTCGGCATACTTAGTCCAGGGCACCACGCTCGGCAGGCCAGTATTTCGAGTGCCCAAACCCCGGAAAATGTCATCAAGTCTTTGGGATCCCCTACGCAGCGACCTCAGCCAAAGAGAGCCACCAGTGGAGGGTCTTCCCGAAGAGGGCCACTACCTGTGGCTCCTCTGACCACGGTACCTACAGTCTACTTTGAGGAAGACTTTCACTTAGAAAATCCTCGGACGTTCGATATCGTGAGCGAAAGATCAGAAATCGTTCGACCACCGCCCGGAGCTAATGGAACGATCACAACACCCGGGCAAGTTGGGAGGAAAGCTCTTGCGACAAATGCAATACTACAGGAGAAGCTGTCATGGTACATGGACACTGTCGAAGTACACTTGATATCATCTATCTCGACTGCATCGACTTCTTTCTTCGCGGCCCTGGGATCGCTGCGAGATCTACATGTTGAAGCGTCAGCTTCGGTCGCCAAGATCAAAAGCCTAAGAGAAGATCTCGCGAACTTAGATCACAGCATGGCGGTTGGGGGCCTTAAGATTGTCGCTATGCGCAGGCGAGGTGAGAACATGCGTAAGCTTGGCGGGGCAGTTCAACAGCTTCAGGACGTCGTAGACGCTGTGGCTCAATGTGAGGACCAAGTTGACAAAGGCGAAATTGAAGAAGCTTTGCAGGGATTAGTCGACGTGGAGCACCTTATTGCTGGTGAGCGTGAGATGCCCGAACAGCCAAACTCATACAGTTTGGCATCCAAGCAAGTAACCTCAGTAGACCTTCGCGGTATCAGAGCCTTGGATGGAGCGGGAGATGAAATCGCTTTTCTAAGACAAAAGATAGGGAAGAGCTTCGAAGCAAGATTTCTCGAAGCACTGCTTTCAGATCTGCGGAGGCATGTCGATAGTGTGCACTCAACTACCACGTTCCAGCGATGGGATAAAGCTTCTCAGCGTTCTCGTGGCACTCATCGCAGGACGCCATCTGTGTACCCTGCTTACCTTCAATTAGATGACTCTTTGCGCACAGTGCTACGGACTAATCTTGAAGGCCTGGCACATTCAGACTCTGTCAAATCTGCGACAGCGGCTTATCGAGAGGCCGTTTGGAAAGAAACAAAGACTTTAATAAGACGGCATTTGCCCAGTTCGAGCGACGATGACAACGAATCGACCATGTCAGCTTCTACTCAAGGCGGCCGACACATGACACAGCAGGAGAAGTCATCAATGCTGGCTCGCAATCTTCGTGCCCTCGAGCCTGAAGATGCGGAAGAGATGCTCAAGAAAATCTACGCAAACGTAGGAGAGGCGCTTCGGAGGCTGGGCACCCAGGTCAAGGTGGTGCTTGACATTACAAGCAGCTTTGATAGAGGTACAGCAATAAGAAGTGCTAAGACTCCAATGAGCCCGCCAGTAGCCAACATGGACAGCTACATGAACGGGAAGCCACTCAATCCTTCACTTAGGGGTACAGTCCAACAGGAAGACATTCAGCAAACTTTGGATATGTCGAATCTACTCGGTCAAGCTGTAGACATTGCGCAAGCTCAGATCACAAAAATTCTCAAGGTGCGTTCAGAGCAGAGCATTCGCCTCTCGCTAGTTCAGTTCCTTAGATACTTTCATCTTAACAGGCTCTTCGCCGACGAATGCGAAGCCGTTTCTGGACGAGGAGGAATGGCGCTTAAATCGGTGGTCAATTCTCACATCAAGGATTTCGTCCATCATGCAGCTGACATCGAGAGACAACGCTTATTGGAGGGCGTAGATGCTGATCGATGGGATGCCAAAGACTTTACCGAATCGGATGATCAATTACTGTCTTGGGTGGTTGAAGCTAGTACAAGGGATATCGCTGCATGGACAAAGGCCTCTGTGATCTGGACTGAGGAGCCTGCTACTATGAACGCCGCCCAACAAAGCAATGGCACCGCCATTAATGGCACCCCATCTAAAGATAAGATCCGCAGTGCAACGATTGACGAACAAAAATTCATACTCCCCGAGTCAGCATTAATCGTACTCAGTGGGGTTGGACAGTTCGAACAGCTAATCACGGGCATTCCAAGTATGACACAAGATGTCACATCCTTACTTCTAGAATACCTCAAAGTATTCAATTCTCGGTGTCAGCAACTCATACTTGGTGCTGGAGCGACGAAGACCGCAGGATTGAAGAACATCACTACCAAGCATCTTGCACTTGCGTCACAGGCATTGAGCTTCATCACTGCCCTTACACCGTACGTTCGCGAGTTCGTCCGAAGACATTCTTCGGGTGCAGGAACGTTGATGGTCGAATTTGACAAGGTCAAGCGGCTTTATCAGGAACATCAATCCGGCATTAATGATAAATTAGTAGACATAATGAGCGGACGGGCCACCACTCATGTCAACGTCATGAAAAAGATTGATTGGGATACACCGTTGGCCAATCCAAATGTCAACCCGTACATGGAAACCTTAGTGAAAGAGACGGCTACACTGCACAAGGTACTCAGCAAGCATCTGCCAGATATGACGGTACGAATGATCATGGATCCCGTTTTTAGCAGCTACCGAGAGCAATGGGGGAAGGCGTTCTACGAATTGGACGTCAAGACGGTAGCTGGTAGAGAAAGGCAAGTTGTTTGTAGGAATGTCTTATACCTATGTGCTAACAGTCTACCAGAATGCTCCGTGATGTCGATTTCTTCAGTTCTCGTATTGGAAAAATAGACGGGGCAGCCGATATTGGCGATCATCTGGTCAAGGTGGTCAAAGACAAGACAGTGGCCGAGAAACCAATTCCTTTGGAGGCTAATTTTCCAGCGTCAACGAGCAGTACGGAGAAATCGCAAGCAGATGGCGAAAAGGCTTGAACAGCCATGCCCCGACCAGCACATCCTATTAACCATCATATCCACCACCGTCCCATCGCGGGCCACATTGATTTATCAGAGTGCTATTCGTAAAGCCGTCTCCATACGGAGTTTGGGAGCTCTACTAGGAACAAGACACTTGATTTGTTATGTGTTCTTTTTGTTATGTCATCTTACTTTTCCTCACATCAGCGAGGTGTTTGGGAGGGTGCATCATGAAAGCGGAGTTTTGTATTGAATGTATTCCATCGACATTATAAATATTCCTGGGGTGTAATCATCTTCGAAGATACAATGATTCGGTGTCAATCCTCTGATGAATGTCGTATTCTTGACAAGCTCGATCTTGCGTTCATGCAAAATCATCAAGAGCAAATATAACAGCACCCACAGCAACTCTAGCTTCCACAGTCTCTAAAGCATACAGGCAATTAAGTAAGGGCACCCTTTCTTATACCTTTCATTGCCTGGCTGACTTTTAACATATATATATATATCTACATTCACACTTTTCTAGGGCCAGTCCCAACACCGACCACCACTTTCACTTGGCTCCCAAGTATAACACTATATTGGGGTTTGACACCAGGATTCACACTAAATGTGCTGAACAGCCTCCAACACTGGTTAACACTACCAGAGTAAGTCTCACACGTTTAAACAACGCTCCTCTTAGAACTTTTCTTACCATACTACCTACTCCAACAACCCAGAACACAAACCTTACTCTCATATCTTCAGCATACTTGACGACCCAGTATCTCCTGCTCAGCCTCTCGCAAGCTCTCATGACTCCTATATCGATACTCCCACATTTAAAAAGCAGACTCAGCCAAACTTATACTCACAATATATGTCTTGCACGGCCGGTACAACGAGCTTTGGGACGCCCTGCCACTGAAAGCTCTCACATCGGTAGGCCGCCGACAACACCCAAGACTACCATTCGGTCGCTTACAGGGAACGATCTTCATTCGGTTTTCCGAAAGTCCAAGATGGCAACGATCTTCGATGCTACCCCGGAGCAGCCTATCCTACAACTGTCCCGCGAAACCCAGGAGAAGTTTGCGACTGTGCTAGGAAACATCGATTTCTCAGCAGTCTGTTCTTTTGCTTCGAATGTACGGATGTGTGGCCATCATTGTACCAACAAGACAGGCTCCCAAGCCACGCATAGCTCAGAGACTCTGGTCCCTTGCAAAATCCTGCCTACGCCAATGAACGGAACTTACAACATTGTCTTCGAGCTTGAATTCAGCGACGGGGTTCGATGGATGTTCAAAGTTCCCATCGATGGAACTGTTGACGATTTCAAGGCTTTGAATCGAAAAGCTTTAACTTCAGAAGCACGCACCATGCAGATGCTCAAGACTAAGACTGAGATCCCTGTCCCCGCAGTCTACGCTTTTGACGCCTCCCCCCGTAATGACTTGGGTGTCCCGTTTATCATGATGAGAAGATGGCAGGTAAGCCACTATGGCTGGGATGGGACAGCAAGCATATGGCTAGGGCAGACCTGGAACGATTTCGCGCACGAGTCCTTCAAGGAGTTGCCGCGGCGATGGTCCAGCTGAACCAGTTCACATACGACCAGGCTGGATCCCTAATGTTCGATTATGATGGTAATGTCGTTGGCATCGGCGAATCGAAGTTCAACGACGGTATATGCCTTTGGAATGGCGACGAAGAGCCTCAACAAAACCCAGAGAAGCATATTTGGACTACAAAGGGTCCCTTTACCGAACCTAAGTCTTCTTACCTATTTACGCTGGACCGCCTTGTCGGCGGAGTACCTATTGCTGCCGCTGCGACTGACAAAGGAATGGTTAAGACCCTGAGAACATTCATCAACTGGGCTTGTCAGAACAGCGGGATACATGGAAGGAAGTTTGTTCTGTCGCACCCCGATCTGGATTTCCAAAATATCCTAGTAGCCGAGGATGGCACAGTGACCGGTTTCATCGACTGGGATGGGGCTGCCGCTGTACCTCGTGAAATAGGATGTAGTCTCTATCCCCAGTGGTTGATGCGTGACTGGGTTATGGTCACGCGCAACTACGGTGATGTCGACCTCGACGAGATTGAAAATTATCGAGCCATGTATGCCCATTTTATGGAGGTCGAGATTGAGCGGATAGTTGGGGGCTCTGGAGAGTTGACTGAGCTGGGGACACTGCCAAGGGAAGAAGCCAACATCACTCGCCGGTCTGCATTATTGAAGAATCTCGAGATGGCCGCAAATTGGCCATCTCACACGATAGAAATCATGGAGGTCGTACTTGGGCTAATCGAACAGGCCACAACTCGTGAGTGGGATGTAGTATTGGCACCCATCGCAAACAATGGTTCAAGTATTTCCGATGCAAAGCAACACGATTCATCTGCGGCCGAGAACAAGGATACAGACGATGGAACTGTCAACGATCTTAATCCACTCGCCAAAGACGATTTAAGGAAGATGGAGCACCTGGAGCGCCTATTATCCGATGCTTCCGCCAAAGTCAGCGAAACCCTCAGCACGTTGAATGCGTCACCAGGCGGATCTCAGAAGCCCATCGCATCTCGCGCGCAAGGTGGTTCAGACTCTGATTCGGAACAGCGTTCAGCTATCTCATACACCAATGCTGGCCTTCACGAGACAGGTATTACGTCTCGAAAAGTCAGAACATATCATTTTTGCTGTGGCTTAGGTGAGAGAGTTTTAAGGCATACCGCTGAGGCCCTATACCGGAAGAATAAGCAGGATGAAGAGGCGACGCGAATCGAGTTGAGCATGAAGTCGAAGTTCTGCCACGCCATCAAGACTTGCCTGAGCTGGCTACAATACAAGATCCAGTACATCATTGATATCAATCATCAACACAAGGTCGAACCAGACAAAGCATCCAGCGAGTCGGTGGATGTAAATCTGGAGAAAACAAAGGTTGCTCCGGTAAAAGATCAAAATTTGTCGATGACAGAAGAGATAAAGCACATCTCGGAGGAAAGACTGGCGCTCCTCAGGGAAGCTAATTTGCAGGAGATGCCCGCTGAGCCAATTTTAGACGCAGCCCCTGAGGAAGAGCCGGATGAAATTTGGATTGAAATTTCGCGCGATGTTGAGGAGCAAGGAGTCCCAGTCAGCTCCCTTAGAAAACACCGAGATACGATAGTTGCTAGTATCGTCGAAGCAGTCAGAATCAAAGAGAGCCAGCAGACGGATCCCTATCTCCAAGGTATCCCCAGTGGCTCAACTAAAGTACCACTTACAGTCGATGAGGTTGAGGCTCAACTTCCCAAAGTTTTCAAGGTCCCGGAGGAGCACAGGGACGAATCAAACACAGATCATTCAGGTGACCACCTTTTTAATAGCGAAAAATCCGAAAGCGAGACTCCAGCCTCTACAGTCTCCTCAGCGGCACAGAAAGGAGAGCTCAATCTTGCCGTAGGCACGCAAAAACTCAAATCTCTCCTGGGTATTGATGTTGAAGCACCAAAGGTATCAGTAGCTCCGAAGGTCGAATTAGAGAAGCACGAACTCGCGATCGCCGGCCTAAAGCTCAAGGCTCTGCTTGGAATTGATGTCAACAAATCTAGAAGTCTTACTTTAGATATCATGCCGAAACCATTCAACCCAGATGCTGCTACGTCGGGCGTGGAGAATACTCGAGCCAAATCCTTTGAGACATCAGGGCAACCGACAAATGAAGTTGTGGCAACATACTCAAAGCAGATGCCGACGGAACCTGCAGTTGCCAATGTTTTGCCCGAAAACGTGACTAAGATCTCTGCTACAAATCGTGTGAGTCCTGCGAATACGGGACTGCAGTCACATATCACGCAACAAAACACTACTGGCCAGACGGAGTCCGAACAGAAGTATCGCGACAAGATTTCAGAGCTGAGAAGCTACGTGGGAATGATTCGACGCGCACAGACGAATCTCCCAAAGGATCACAAGCCCGAAGCTATGAATGCGGATACCACTACCTCTCAAGTAGGTGAAACAATCGAGGCACTCTCCATTTGCGACTCAAACGGCAATCTGATACCACGGAACAAGCCATGTCCATGTGGATCTCGGCATAAGTTCAAGAAATGCTGTGGTAAAGACCAGAAATCCAAGGCCACCTCTGAGCAGAATGACGTGGCAACAGACCACAAAAACCAAGTTCAGAGTGTTACTGTGCGACGCAAATCTAAGGCAGTGACTCGGACTGAAAAAGAGTTCTCGGAGAGCCGGGAGCAGCGCGTAAAAGACATGCTCGAAAAGAGCCAGAAGGGCGGACCGTCTCGGAAGTATAGATTCAACAAAGTCACCCCCCAAGAGCCCAAAGCTGACCCCACTGTCATCCTCTTCCCTTCACCTGCCATTCGAGAGATGACGAAAGAGAGGGAGGGAGAGAACTGGGAGCTTTTCTGGCCAGTGCGTGCGGTCCAATACCCCTACATAGACGGAAGGGATGGAGAGAAAGGAAAGGAAATATCCAACTCGTGGATGCAAAATGGGTATTCTGTCCGGGTTGATGAGGGTACCTCTGATGTCGACGAGAAGAATTCGGTAGAGGCATTGGCTGGTTCAGACCATAATACAGAACCAGGAAATCAGCGGGAAGCCGACAATGAGAAAGAGGAGGAATTCGAAGCAGAGGACGATTGGGTTGACGATGGCGAGTTCAACATGCTGAATGTATGCAATGCTCTTGGGAGAGGCGAGCTTGATGAGTGGCGGATGCTGCGATTGAAGCAGGGGTTTCTGAAGCTGCTTGTGTGTCTTTGAGTGATTGAACAGGGCCGCATGGATATGGATGTCATTGTGACTGCAGCATACAAAGGTTTGGCACTTTCTCGGGAATTTTATTGTTAGCTTTACCTCGCGATTTACATAGAGCAAATGGCAAGTATTGCTCTTGATCTAACAAAGCTCGAGACAACCTTTAACTTCTCTTTGTCAAGGTTGTTTGCTGATGTAAGCATGAGCATGACCGTAGGCCCGTAGCGTGATAGATATCTCGGCAAACCTGCCCTTTAAGAAACCCACTTTACGCGTAGCGCGACGAAACGCGTCCTCTCAGAGCGTGTGGGACTTCAACGGTTTGCAACATTGTTCCCACGCAATCAGACCACCATACACTTGCCAAAAGATGGACCGACAATCGGTGTACTCGCTCAATGTACTCGCTCCGGATCCAGACGCCAGTGAGGACTCCAGGAGTCAAGTCCAGGACCATTTACGAGAATTCATACTTGAATTCAGATTAGACAATGCCTTCATCTACAGGTGGGTATTGCGGATTCGTGGTCTCAGAGGCGATCTAACTCTTCTGTGTAGAGACCAGATACGGGAGAATGTCCTGGTCAAGCAATACTACTGCGATGTTGATGTAGCGCATCTGATATCCTACAATGAAGAGCTGGCGCACAGGCTCCAGACACAACCAGCAGATGTCATACCTTTGGTACTGCAGAAATTATAGGGTGTATAACTGTTACTGACAGAGTTCAGTTCGAAGCCGCACTCAAACAATGCACACACCGTATCGTCTTCCCCTCCCAGAAAGCCAGCGATATCTCCCTTCCCGAACATCAATTACTTCTCCACTCCTCCGTTTCCCACATATCCATTCGCGACCTCGATGCCACCAATATCTCCCATCTTGTTCGAATACCTGGCATCGTTATTGGCGCATCTACGCTCTCCTCAAAAGCTACAGCGCTTTATATACAATGTCGAAACTGTCAGCACCCTGAGACCATCCCTGTCAATGGCGGTATATCAGGAGTCACAATGCCGCGAGTGTGTTCAAGAAAGCGGATTCCAGGCGATGCAACAGACAAATGTCCACTTGATCCGTATTTCGTGGTGCACGAGAAGTGCCAATTCGTTGACCAGCAAATACTGAAATTGCAGGAGGCGCCAGATCAAGTGCCTGTGGGAGAGTTACCTAGACATATCAAGATATCAGCAGATCGCTACTTAACGAATCGCGTTGTGCCGGGATCGAGATGCACGCTCATGGGTGTCTTCTCGATTTACCAGAATAAAGAGTCGAAGGGTTCGGGCAATTCAGCAGTTGCTATTCGAACTCCATACTTACGAGCAGTCGGCATCTCAACAGACGTGGACCACACAGCGAAAGGCAACGCAATTTTCTCGGAAGAGGAGGAGCAAGACTTCTTGGAAATGAGCAGAAGACCAGACTTATACCAAATTTTCGCCGAATGCATAGCGCCTTCGATCTATGGAAACAAGGACATCAAAAAAGCCATCGCATGTTTGCTCCTCGGTGGCTCTAAAAAGATCTTGCCGGACGGGATGAAGCTTCGAGGAGACATCAACGTCTTGTTACTAGGAGATCCTGGGACTGCAAAGTCGCAACTACTTAAATTCGTAGAAAAAGTTGCACCTATCGCCATTTACACTTCTGGCAAAGGCTCGTCAGCAGCTGGTCTCACTGCATCGGTCCAACGAGACACCAACACGCGAGAATTCTATCTTGAAGGAGGTGCCATGGTACTTGCGGATGGCGGTGTAGTCTGTATAGATGAGTTCGACAAGATGCGAGATGAGGATCGAGTAGCCATTCACGAAGCTATGGAGCAGCAGACAATATCCATAGCCAAGGCAGGTATTACGACTATCTTGAATGCCCGAACATCGGTCCTCGCGGCAGCCAATCCTATCTTTGGACGGTACGATGAGCTCAAAACACCAGGGGAAAACATCGATTTCCAAACTACGATCCTTTCTCGTTTTGATATGATCTTCATTGTTCGTGACGAACATGAAAAGGGAAGGGATGAGCGAATAGCCCGTCATGTCATGGGCATTCAAATGGGTGGTCGAGGAGCCGAAGAGCAAATCGAAGCCGAAATTCCCGTCGAGAAGATGAAACGTTATATCAGCTATTGTAAATCGTAAGCCTGAGCCCGAGCTTCCCATCTTCGTGTTATCATCTCTAACAGACAACAGACGCTGCGCCCCTCGCCTCTCCCCCGAAGCCGGCGAAAAGCTCTCCTCCCACTTCGTCTCCATCCGCCGCCAAGTCCACGCCGCCGAAATCTCCGCCTCCGCCCGCTCCTCCATCCCCATCACCGTCCGCCAACTCGAAGCCATCATCCGCATCACCGAATCCCTCGCCAAGCTCTCCCTCTCCCCCATCGCGCAGGAATCCCACGTCGACGAAGCCATACGGCTGTTCCTCGCGTCCACCATGGATGCCGTGACGCAGGGGGAAGGGCAGGGGAGCAGGGAGGTGATGGAGGAGGCGGCGAAGGTGGAGGAGGAGTTGAGGAGACGGTTGCCTGTTGGGTGGAGTACGAGTTTGGCGACGTTGAGGCGGGAGTTGGTGGAGGGGAGGGGGTGGAGTGAGCAGGCGCTTGGGAGGGCGTTGGTTGTTTTGCAGAGGAGGGAGACGGTGCAGATTCGGAATGGGGGAAGTCAGGTTTATAGGAGTGGGGTGTAGGTTTCGCGATGGTGGTTCGTCTGCAGGGAAGGGCGTTCTTTATGTGCGATAAAGGGGCAGGACTAGGTGGTAACAATGCCGACATGTAACATATTGACGAGTTATCGCTTTCGCTTAAGATTGCAATGGATCTTGTCGCTTACGTTAATAATTGTATCATGCATGATAGAGAAAGCCAATTAGTCGTTGCTCAGTCCCTAAATTACAGATAAACCGCAATCAAATCGTCTTGAAATTCGGATCATCTAGGACTATGGATTTTCCTGACAAACTCACAAGACCATCCAGAAAAAAGTGCGTTGACGATTTAATATCCGAATCTTTTCGAGCACATCCTTCGCATCTACTTCCTCGTCGCAAACCCCAATCGCTCCAAAACAACCGCATGATCCCCCAGCACCTTCCTCACGGCCTCCCTCTCCCCCATCCGTTTAAACCACACCATCAACCTTCGGAAACTCCCTCTCCACATCCGGCGCATCAGCCCCCATAATAAACCCGATCCGCGAATGAAACGGCACGAAGCTCAGATCCGCCGCGCTGCACTTATCGCCTACGAGCCATTCCTTGTCGCTTAATTCGTCGTTTAGGAGTTGCAAGGTGCGGCGGAAGGAGGTGACGTAGTAGGCGTGGGCGGCGATATTTTTGGAGAGGAAGTCCCAGTGGAAGATATGTTGGAGGAGGGGACCTTGGGTTGTGGTTTGGAAGTGGAGCCATTGGGTCATGTGGGATTTGTCTTGAAGGGTTGGGAAGGAGAGATGGTGGGTGGTGTCGTATTGGGAGAGGAGATAGTCTGTTATGGCGCCGGACTGGGGGGTTTGTCAGTGGATGGGTGTTGATGGATAGTGGTTTGAGTACTTACTTCGGCCAGCTTGAGACCGGTGTTGGGGTCCTCGATTACGGGCGCCATGCCGTTGCGGTTGATGGCGAGGAAGGCGGGTTGTTTTAGTTCGGGGGTTGTGTAGATTTGGTTGTGTAGGGGATGTTGAGCTCTTCTAGGATGAGGGCGATTTTCCAGGGGTTTGGGCCGGCTGAGGACAGTCAGTGAGGAGGAATGACTTTGTGGGAATGGATGTATGGTATATCTTACGATGACCATGGAGGATAATCGGTTGCAGGGCAGACATTTTGTTTTTTTACTCAAGTACTTAGGAGTTTTTGAAGATCGAAAATGCAGTTGAGGAGTCGTGTTTTGTGGAAACTTGCTCTTGATTGTATGTTGCATTTTCATCGTCCCAAGTCGCCATATGTATACACATTGGCCATCACGCCTATTCACCTCGACTCACAAGAGATCAAACAACCTTACCGGCGATAGGACAACGCTGACAGCGACAGGATTGTTAATTTCCATCTTACGGACGAAGCCATTGATGGAGGTCCAGCTGCCGATGTGGTAATCCTGGCACAGAAGGAGAGTCACAATATGTAGACTGCAACATAAGTAGCCCATTCTGCTTCACATGATTTGGAATCCTATCACCGTTGCAACCGAGGCAAATTCAAAAATGTTTAACACGTGACTTGCTTCCTTTTCGGGGTTTTCATTGCACACGTTTCATCGTGGGAAAGGCATTTCGGCGCTGGAGGCTACATATCTCCATCGTTAGAGCCGAAGGCGAGGACTTTCGCTCTCCTAATGCCGAATGCCCGAAGCTGTCAAGGACCTGCACTTTTAGAACTTCCCTCTCATGGAACAGTACCCGGAAAGAGAAGGAAATGAAACCACAGTAACAAAGACGACAGAATGAAAAGTGTAGATGAAAACAAAAGCCGGTTTGCAGTGGTGCGCCAGGAGGTTTTCTATGATCGACCAATCATATGCTAGCTGCGGGTAGCAACTCGATTATGTAATACACAATTATATTTGGTCAAACGTCTTGCCTTAGTACCTCAGACGTGCATGCCAAGCCCGCTAATATTTAGCGCCCGCCGCTAAACCTATGTCGGTTTAGCGTGTAATAACTACTAGCTTCGCGTTTGCACGTCTAAGTATAAAAGCCTAGATTATAGTTAGATCCTCGTTAAAGTTAGAAAATTACGTCGCGTCGGTACCGCTTTACCGAATAGGGTAATTATACGAATAGCACT
>JAABUP010007196.1_pt1 | contig 15147 bp, 13 predicted proteins | sample 5559201 | NCBI WGS metagenome assembly JAABUP01 (sample SAMN10711887, study PRJNA513373) | rock metagenome | isolation source: Antarctica rocks | place: Antarctica
CGCGGGTATACGCCAAATGGTCGGACCGGCGCTTGCGTGAGACCATCGGGCGGTGGTAGCGGTGGGGCGCATCCAGAGGGGATGTCGTCCGGTCGCGTCCGTCTGTCATAGCGACATGAACGGACACAGCGAAACTCTTGCAGGGCGGCGTACCCACTACACACGGCGTGCCGGATAACGTTGTGGGCCTCGTCGCTGCGCCGGCTATCTGCCGCTCATCGCGTGCGTGACGACCCGTACAGGCGGGGGAACGAACATTGCAATGAACTGATGTCTGCATGACTATACAGAGGCATGTTGCAGCCTCGACCGCTTTGTGCAACGGTTGCAGGAGGAGTCGGAGAGAGGCGATTGCGACCGTTGAGGCTGCTACGTGTTGATATCACGCACGGTACTTGTACTAATGAAGTACTATCGCACGTACCTATTGGGAGGCTGTGAGGACTCCCCCAGGCGCAGATGTACTTATCGGCCAACACAGACCAGGCGCTCGATAGTCGTGGATGATCCCGCCCAGCACATCACGTCGGCAGATCGTGCTGGACCCTGGCTGGTGCGACAACCCGCTTTCACCGCCACAGTCAATATCTTACTGACGCGGTCACTCTGCTTCTCACCTCTTCTTGACGCATAAGCCTCAAGCTCTGAGATTTTGGAGTCATCCCTATTGACAACGCGGCGACACCAATGATACGCTAATCTCACCATTAATCGCTTAGGTAGTCGTTGAGTAAAAGAATGGCGACGATCTACGACGCCGCACAGCGGGCGGGGGTAACGGCTGCGACCGTGTCTAACGTTGTGACCGGGAAAGGCAAGGTGAGCAAAGAAATGTGCGCGCGCGTCCTCGCTGCCCTCACGGAAGTGGACTATCGCCCTAACCTGCTCGCGCGAGGTCTGGCGCGGCGGCGCAGCTTGACCCTTGCTCTGCTCCTTCCCAACATCGCCGACCCATTCTATCCCGAGATCGGCCTTGAGGTCGAGCGTATCGCTCGCGAACGTGGGTACCATTTGCTCCTCTGCAACACGCACGACGACACTGGGCTCGGCCGCACGCGCCTCGAGAGCCTTTCCGGGCGCCTGGTCGACGGCTTCCTGGCGATGGCGGGCGGGCTCGACCTCAGTGATGTCGTAACCATCCACGAGCGCGGCCTCCCGCTCGTCCTGTGTAACTGGTGTCACCAGGCCGACGAGCGCCACGACAGCCTGCCATCGGTCGACATCGATTTCCGCGCCGCCGGTGAACTGGTCGCGCGGCATGTGCTCGCCCTTGGGCACACACGCGTCGGCGTGATCGTCCCGGAGAACGCCGCCCACCGCCCGTCGCATCTACGCATCCTCGAGGGCGTCCGCGCGACCCTTGGTCAACATCGTATCACGCTGCAGGATGGCTGTGTGACGTACGCCGATGAGTCGACAGAGGGGGGATACGACGCCGCCGCGCGCCTGATCACGGCGCCCAACCACCCGACGGCCATCTTCGCCGCTGGTGATATCGTGGCCCTTGGCGTGTTACAAGCGGCGAGCGACCGTGGGCTGCGCGTCCCCGCCGATCTCTCGCTGGTCGGCGTCGACGACATCGCGCTCGGCGCCCACCTACGCCCCGCCCTCACCGCCATCGCTGTACCCACCCGCGACCTGGCGCGCGCGGCCACGGAGTTGTTGCTGCGCGTTGTTGAGGGCCTCGAGATGGCGCGCCAGCCTCACGCACGGCACATCGCCATCCACCCCTCCCTGGTTGTGCGCGACTCAACCGCGTCCGCGCGCGGGTCGCCGACTGCGTCCGCCGTGGCGGCGTCCAACGCTAGGGAGTAGAAAGGAGGCGCGCACACCCAAACGTCACGCTGACGGCTGTCATGCAATGACGTTAGATATTAGGATAGAGATGGAGGAGGATGTCTATTGGGCGTCGATAGACAAGAACCGGCCTGATAGCCCTGACACACCCGCCATTATGGTATTTTACGTGGTTCACTCGTCTGCAGGAGGACGTATTCGATGCCTAGTTCTGCTCGAACCCGCTGGTTATGCCGCCTCGCCGCGGCGGTTGCCCTGACAAGCCTTGTCGTGGCCAGCGCCGCGCCGCTTCCCGCGCGCGCGCAACGCAGCCGCGCCACCGTTAACCTCACGATCTGGTCCTGGGTCCCCAAGCTCGACACGGCGGTTGCGGTCTTCAATAGTACCCATCCCGGCATCCATGTGACGTGGAATTTGGTCCCGGCGCTGGGCTTCTATCCCAAGCTCGCGACGGCGTTAAAGGGGCACAATGCCCCGGATCTTGCGCAGGTCGAGTTCCAGGCCTTGCCCACCTTCGAGAGCACAGGCTCCCTGGTCGATCTGTCCAAGTACGGTGCCGCGGCGTATCAGAGCAAGTTCGTGCCGTGGACCTGGAGCCAGGTGTCGCTCGGCAAGGCCATCTACGCGATCCCGCAGGACACCGGGCCCATGGCGATGTACTACCGCCAGGATGTCTTCTCGAAGTATCACATCGCCGTACCCAAGACGTGGGCCGAGTACGCCGCCGCGGCGGCCAAGTTGCACAAGGCCAACCCCCAGTATTACATCGCCGACTTCTCTCCGTCCGATCCGGGCAACTTCGCCGGCCTTGTTTGGCAAGCCGGTGGCCGCTGGTTCCGTATTAACCAGCAGGCTCAGGCCTGGAAGGTGGGCATCAACGACCCGGCGAGCAAGCAGGTCGCGCAATTCTGGCAGGGCCTCCTGTCCAAGAAGCTTGTGCGAACCGACCCCGGCTTCACCAATGGGTGGTATCACGACCTGCAGAGTGGGGGCGCTTGCACGTGGATCTCGGCCGTGTGGGGTGCCAACACGATCATGACCAATGCCCCGAATACCCAGGGGAAATGGCGCGTCGCGCCGATGCCGCAATGGAAAGCCAGCCAGCACGTCGTGGGCAACTGGGGCGGCTCGACGACGGTGGTGACAGCCGATTCCAAGCACCCCAAAGAGGCTGCCCTGTTCGCTGAGTTCCTCAACTCCAATCTCAAGAGCGTCGACAAGATGGTCACGGGCGCGCAGATTTACCCCGCCGCCACGGCGGGGCAGGATCTACGGAGCGTCAACGCGCCGATGCCCTTCTACGGCAACCAGGACATCAACCGCATCTTTCAGAGCGAGTCCCGCTACGTCGACACCAGCTTCCAGTGGGGACCGACGATGGTGCAGGTGTACTCTGATTGGACCGACGCCGTCGACAATGCCGTCGCTGGCAAGACGACGCTCCCGGCGGCGCTCGACCAGGTGCAGCGGAGCACAATTGCGGGGATGAAGAAGCAGGGCTTCAGCGTCCAGCAGTAAGTCGCGCAGAGCGCCGGTGGAACCGCTCCTCCAAGGGGAAGGAGCGGTTCCACCGGCGGACGAGGAGGCGACAACGGCATGGAGAGGACATCCCGACTATGGCTATGACCACGACGACCCGGGCATCGGCCGCAGCGGGCCGGACGCGACCCTCGCGCCGCTTGCGGCACGGCTGGGCGACCCCCTACCTGTTCATCTTGCCCTTTGGGGTACTCTTTATCCTGTTCTTCATCGTCCCCATCCTCTACGCCATCGACCAGAGCTTCTACAAGACGCAGCGCAGTGGCCTGGGGCTGGGGGCGGCCACCACTGCTTTCAACGGTTGGGCGAACTATCACGATGTCTTCACCGACAGCGCGTTCTACGCCAGTGTCGGGCGGGTGCTGCTCTACGGGATTGTGCAGGTCCCGGTGATGCTGGGCTTGGCCCTGGGGCTGGCCCTGTTGATGGATTCGGCGGCTATCCGGTTCAGAAACTTCTTTCGCCTCGCGTTCTTCGTGCCCTACGCGGTGCCGGGCATCATCGCGGCGCTGTTGTGGGGTTTCCTTTACGACCCGCAGTTGAGTCCGATCGTCAAGGGCATCCGTACCATTGGCTTCGGTAATTTCGACCTGCTCGGAGGCGGGACGATCCTGTGGTCGATCGCCAACATCGCGACGTGGGGCTGGACCGGCTACAACATGCTCATCATCTATGCGGCGCTGCAGGCGATCTCGCCGGAGATCTATGAGGCTGCGCGGATGGATGGCTGCACCGGATTCGGCGTCGCACGATACATCAAGATCCCGCTGGTCGCGCCGGCTCTCGTGCTCACCTCCGTCTTCTCCATTATTGGGACGCTCCAGCTCTTCAACGAGCCGTCGGTGCTCAGGGCGATCTCGAATAGCATCTCCAGCTCCTACACGCCGAACCTCTACGCGTACAACGTGGGATTCGGGGACAACAACTACTACTACGCGGCGGCCATCGCTGTCGTGCTAGCGGTCGTGACGTTCGTCTTTTCGTTCGGCTTCCTGCGGGTCACCCAGCGACAAGCGGGGGTATAACAGCGATGGCTCTCACACGAACGACAATCGATAAGGCAGCGGTTCGCGCGCGCTCCGGCGCGCGTCATCGCGTTGGCGTGGACAACGTCATGGCGATGGGCTTCCTGTTCGTCGCGACCGTCTATTTCCTCCTGCCCCTGTACTGGCTCATCATATCGGCGACCAAGACCACGCCCGACCTGTTCAGCACATTCGGGTTGTGGTTCTCGCATAGCTGGAACCTCGGCGCTAACCTGCAACTGCTGTTCACGTACAACGACCACATCTACGTGCGCTGGCTGGCCAACACGTTCCTGTACGCGGGGGTCAGCGCGCTGGTTGGGACCGCTCTCTCGGCCATGGCCGGCTACGCCCTGGCCAAGTTCGTCTTCCCGGGGCGCAACCTGATCTTCTCGATCGTCCTCGGCGCTATCCTGGTGCCCGCGACCGCGTTGGTGTTGCCGCTCTACCTGCTCTTGAGCGGAGTCGGGTTGGCCAACACCTACTGGGCTGTGCTCCTGCCAAGCATCGTCAGCCCCTTCGGCGTCTACCTCTCGCGTATCTACGCCTCCTCCTCCGTGCCCGACGACCTGCTCGACGCGGCGCGTGTCGACGGAGCGGGCGAGTTCCGCACTTTCGTGACGGTGGTTGTGCGCATCATGGGGCCGGCCCTCGTCACAATCTTCCTGTTCCAGTTCGTGGCCGTGTGGAACAATTACTTCTTGCCGCTGGTCATGTTGAGCGACAGCAAACTGTTCCCCATCACCGTCGGTTTGCAAACGTGGAATAGCAGCAACGGCGGCGGGGGGCAGCAATACCTGTTCAGCCTGATTATCACGGGGGCGCTGGTCGGCGTCATCCCGCTGGTCGTCGGCTTCCTTTTCCTGCAGCGCTACTGGCGCGCCGGCCTAACGGCCGGGAGCGTCAAGTGATGGCGCGTCTGTGCAGATTCGCTAGATTGGCCGCAAGGGGAGCTGTGTAGGCTCCCCCCGCATGCTACGATAGGAAGCGCATGTGAGGCGGGCGACACTAGCAAGCCGCCTCGGCCTGCCCCGCCTGCGTGGAACAGGTGGCTTCCTCATCGCGCTCCTCGTCGACGCGCTGGGCAAGAGGCTCTTCACGCCCATCTCGCTGCTCTACTTCCACGTCGTCGCCGGTTTGCTGCTCCCGGCGAGCGGGGTCGTCTTGACCATCGCCACGATCCTGACCTTGCCGTTGACGCCGCTCACCGGCGCGCTCGTCGATCGATTCGGCGCGCGGCGCTTGGTCATCGCCAGCCACCTCCTCCAGGTCATGGGCTTCCTGGGCTATCTCGCCGTTGGGACTACCCCCGCCTTGCTGGTCACCGCCCTGCTCGTTACCGCTGGCATGCGCGTGTTCTACGCCGCGGCGACGGCGCTCATCGCCGACATCGCGGCTCCTGGCGCGCGGGACCACTGGTATGGATTGGTCGGCGCGACACAGAACGTGGGCCTGGGTGCGGGCGGCCTGCTTGCCGGACTCGTCGTCGGCGTGCCCGGGACTGGAGGCTACCGCGTCTTGATCCTGGCGAATGCGCTCAGCTTCGTCCTCGCGGCCGCCCTGGTGCGCTGGCATACGGGCGAGCTACGGCCCACCCATGCGGACACGGTTCCGACCCGACAGGGGTACCGTGCCGTCCTGGCGGATCGGCCCTTCCTTGGCCTCATGGCCTGCAACGTTGTCTTCGCGCTGTGCGCCCAGGTGCTGGAGATCGCGCTACCCGTCTACGCCACCGAAGCCCTCGGCACCCCGCTCTGGATCGTCGGCGCGGCCTTCGCCCTCAACACGGGGTTGGTCGTCGCGCTGCAGACCGTCGTCGTTCGTCTCCTGGAGCCCTATCGGCGAACGCGCACCCTACTCGTCGCCGGCCTGATGTGGGCGACGACGAACGGTCTCTTTGCGCTCGCGCTGGCTGTGCCGCAAGTCGTCCTTGTGCCCTACTTGTTTGCCGTCGTGGCGTTCTATACCGTGGGGGTCTTGTTGTACGCGCCGACCGCGACGGCTTTAGCCGCCGCGAGCGGAATGGAACACCTGCGCGGCCGCTATCTCGCCGCGTACGAGTTCTCATGGGGCGTGTCCGCGGCCCTGGCCCCCGGCCTGTTCACAGTGCTCTATGCTGCTATGGGGCCTGCGCTGCCCTGGCTCGTCCTGGTCGCGCTCGTCCTCGCGGCGGCCATGCTCGTCGCGTGGTTGGAACCGCGCCTGCCCGCACCCGCGGTGCGGGCTCGCTGATGCCGCGCGCACAACAGGTCAGGCTCACGTCACCGGCAGCGCTTACTGGGCAGGGAGGACCACACACTCCCCGACCGTGAGCCGTCCGGTACAGTGGTGGATCAGGTTCATCCCAAACATCACGCCGCCGTTAGGGGACCGCCGATACGTCGCGAGCGTCCGTAGGGGCTCCTTGCCAAGCTGTGCCGTCCGCTGATCCACTGTGGTGATCTTGCACCGCGCGCAGAGCTTGACGGCGCTGAACCCTATGCCCCCGATCGCGAACCGGTCAAGCGTGTCTTCATGGTATGGGATCGCACACCCCGCGATCACGATGTTCGGCCGAAAACGATCCATCGGTAGTGGCTCCGCCAGCCGCCGGTTTAGATCTGCAAGCGACTCGTCCGAGAGCAGCAGGAAGGGGTACCCATCGGCGAAGCCTACCTGATCCGTGGTGCTCGTGGCATACGTGGGGTCGACCGCGCGGACGACCCCGGCAGCTTTACGGACGACGCGGACGCCGCGACGGAGGAAGCTGCTGAACCAGGTCGCGACCTCGTCGCCCTGGTCGATGCTCTCCACCCGATCCTTCCAGATCGTGATGGAAAGGGGGGTGCCGTTCTTCACGACCTCCGCCTCGAGGGGCGACATTCTTGGGGCAGTGGCATACAACCGTCCATCTCTAATCGCGGGCGCGATCAGTGCCATGTGCGGATTGTCCCGCTGTGTAAGAAACCTGCCGGTCTGGGCGTCGGCAACCATGAGCTCACGATCGTGGACCGGACCCGTCGCGACCACCTCAATGCTCTCCACGCGGGTCCCGCCGCACGACTTAATGGGATAGTGGTACAGTGCGGAGACGCGCGCCTCCGCCCGTGCATCACCTGGATCGGCAAAAGTCGCCAGCATAGTCGATCTGTGTCCTCTATCCTGTCCCGCATCCATCACGGGTTATATGCTATCGTGGTCCTGTATCGATCCGCGCGGATGAGCGGCATCACAGACCAGACGCTTCAGCGCCACGACATGTGCCGCGATTCGGCGCTATCAAGATGGCGCGGGAGAGGCCCTCATATAATCCAGTCTACACGTGCAACCATAGACGTGCATTTCATGCGTTGGACAAAGGAAAGGACGATCCCATGACGCGTCAGGTCTTTCCGCTCAGCCGGCACTGGCTGTATAGTTCCGCTCCGGTCCCTGGCTGTACCCAACCCGACTTCGATGATAGCAGCTTTGAGCAAGTGACCATCCCGCACACCAACCGCGTTCTGCCCTGGCACAGCTTCGATGACAAGGAGTACCAATTTGTCTCCATCTACCGGCGGCACATCACATTGCCCCCCGACCTACAGGGACAACGCCTGTTTGTCGACTTCGGCGGCGTGATGACGGCGGCCACAGTCACTATCAATGGCGAGCGACTCGGCGAGTATTGCGGCGGGTTTACGCCTTTTTCTTTCGAGTTGACGGGTTGGATGAGGTGGGGCCAAGCCAACGTGTTGGCCGTGGAAGTTGACTCTACCGAGTGTGCCGATATCCCCCCTGCGGGGATCGGCTCGATTACCTCACGTTCGGAGGGATCTACCGGGATGTGGCACTGCGCGCCGTGCGCGACACCTTCATCGCCAGTGTCTTCGCCAAGCCGGCCGACGTCCTCAGCGAAGAGCGGCGTGTGACCGTGCGCTGTTTCCTACGATAGTCGTGGCCCGGGAATCGCGCCACTGACATTACTGGCCGAACTACGCGATGGCGATCAGCTCGTAATGGCGAAGAGGATGGACGTTTGACCGGGCAGCGCCGGCGCGTCGCCATACGTGCTCACTCTGGATAGCCTGGCAACAGTTGATCTTTGGGATATCGATCACCCAAAGCTCTATGACGTGATCGTCCACCTGTGCCAGGGAGATGAGTGTATTGATACGCATGCCGTACGCATCGGCTTCCGTGACAGCCGCTTCACGCCCGACGGCTTCTATCTCAACGGGCGATGTCTGAAGCTGCGCGGATTGAATCGGCACCAGACGTATCCCTACGTGGGCTAACCCTGATGCCAACCGCATCGAGTGGCTGTGGCGTCCCGTCCGCCGGGCGGTCACGCATAACCACCGCCGCACGGATGTCGCCACGCTGCTCGCCGACCTCGAGGCCGAGTTCGACGCCTTGGCGCACCATCCGACCGCCACCCTGGCCCCTAACGGCAGCCCCTTGGCGCTCAATGAGGGGCCGCCGCGCCCCGCAAAGGTCTTGTGGTCAACTCGACCTGTCGCGCCTGCCGCTTAATCAATATGGAAGCATTTAGCGGTACTTTGTTGGCTGTAGTCATGGGCGAGCATTAGAAATATTTGCCGTAGCCCTGCCATAGCCAGTCAAGCAACGCACCGAGCGCGGGCAGTGGGGGCAGTGTACATCGGCGACCGGCGTGTGGTGGACCTTGAGCCGGACCGCGCCAACTTCCCCCACCTGCCGCATCCCCCGTTCTTTTTCGACCAGATCAGCGGCATTGCACCATGGCGACAGGACTGGCGCGACCTGCGCATCGACGGCTATATCAACGGACGGCGGGTCATCTCCAAGTCCCTCTCAGCCAGCGGCGTCGACCGGCAGTTCCATGTAGAACCGGATGACACCGCCCTGGTGAGCGACGATATCGATGCGACGCGTGTGGCGCTCCGCGTGAGCGATGAGTTCGATGCCCCACGTCCATTCGCCACGGGCGCCATCGTCCTGACAATCAAGGGTCCCGGCGAGATTATCGGCGAGAATCCCTTCGCCCTCACCGGCGGAGTTGGCGCGGTTTGGGTGAAGACGCGGGAGGCCACCGGTACCATTCGTCTGCGGGCAATACATCCGATCCTGGGGCCGCGAACGATCGAGATGCAGGTGAGCGAGGCCCCGATGGAGATGCGTTAAGGCGACGGGCACCAGCGAGTGTGACGCGTCCTCCGCGTAAGGAGGCGTGGCGCGGTGTCCACATTGAACACCGCCCAACCCTTAACTCTCACGCAAAATCACAATCTCGCGCGGCCCGAGTTGGACCACTCCTTCGCGCCTCTGGCCGGTCAGCGCGTCGGCTGAAGGCCGCGTAAGCGAGAGATCGACCGTGTTAACGGTGTGGTTCAGGGCAAATAGGAAACTGGCCTCGCCAGCAACCCGACGCGTGACCTCGACACCTGCGGGGGCATCAATTGGCGCCGACACGCCGGCGTCGCGGCAAATGCCCTCCAGGAGTCGCGCCAGGTACTCCTCTGTGGGGCGTGTCCCCACGTAGTAGGCGACGCCGTCGCCGTAGGCATGGCGCGTGATGGCCGGTCCTCCGGCGTAGAAGTCTTGCTCGAACGTCGCGATAGGCTCGGCCCCTTCGAGGTGGATGACATCGCTCCACAGGTCGCACGCGTCGCGACCACCGTCTGCTGTGATCAAGCCGTTCGTCTGGCCGGGCGCGTAGGGGTCGAACTCCTCCACGCAGAGCCCCAGCAGCGCGCGGAACGGGGCTGGGTAGCCGCCGAGGAGGATATGGTCCTCGGTATCGACAATGCCGCTGAAGAAGGACATCACGAGCGTGCCACCCTCCGCCGTGAACCGCTCCAGGTTCTCGGCCACGCCCGCGCGCACGAGGTAGAGGTTGGGAACAAGCACGACGCGATAACGCGCGAGGTCAGCGTCCGGCGCGACGAAGTCCACGGCGATGTTGCGGTCGAACAAGGGCGCGTAATACCGCCCGACCTGCTCGAGCAGGCGCACGTCGCGGGACGGGTGGGAGTCCAGCTCCAGTGCCCACCAACTGTCCCAGTCGAACACGATCGCGACCTCGGCTAGAGTGCGCGCGCCGACCACCTCGTCGAGCCGTCGCAGCTCGGCGCCGAGCGCGGTGATCTCGCGCCAGATGCGCGAGTCATGCGTCCCCACATGCGGGACCATCGCCCCATGGAACTTCTCCGCGCCCGCCCGCGCCGCGCGCCACTGAAAGAACATGACGCCGTCCGCCCCGTGCGCGACCGCCTGCATGCTCCACAGCCGCATCTGCCCCGGACGCTTGAGCGCGTTGTGGGGCCGCCAGTTGACCTGGCTGGTGACCTGCTCCATCACCACCCAGGGCCTGCCGCCGCCGAGCGAGCGCATCAGATCGTAGCTCATGGCCGCGCCGACGTGCGCGCGCGGGTCGGAGGGGTCGGGATACGCGTCGTGCGAAACGATGTCCTCGCGCGCGGCCCACGTCCAATAGTCCAGCGGCTTGAAGAAGCCCATGAAGTTGGTGGTCACCGGCACGTCGGGCGTGACCTCCGTGAGGATCGCACGCTCCATCTCGAACAGGGCCAGCAGCGCGTCCGAGGAGAAGCGATCGAAGTCGAGCTGCTGGGTTGGATTGGGGAAGGTCGGGGCCGCGCGCGGGGGGGTGATCTCCTCCCAGCGGTCGTATTGCTGGCTCCAGAACGTCGTGCCCCAGGCGTCGTTGAGGCGGTCGAGTGTCCCGTAGCGTTCTTGCAGCCACGCGCGGAACGCCACCGCCGAGGCATCGCAGTAGCAGGCCGCGACGTGGCAGCCGTATTCATTGTTGCTGTGCCACAGGGCCAGGGCCGGGTGATCGCGGTAGCGCTCGGCGATACGGCGCACCAGGGCGCCGGCCGCCTCGCGATACGCCGTGCTGCTCGGGCAGTACTGCTGGCGCGCGCCCGGCCAGAGCGTGACGCCATCGGCCGTGACGGGCAGGCTCTCGGGATGGAGGGTCGCCAGCCAGGGCGGCGGCGAGGCCGTGGCGGTGGCGAGGTCTACGTTGACCCCGTGCTCATGCAGGAGGTCCATCACGCGATCGAGCCATGCGAAGTCGTACGCCCCGGGCCGCGGCTCAAGCCGCGCCCAGGAGAAGATGCCGAGCGAGACGAGATTCACGCCGGCCTCGTTCATCAGGCACGCGTCATCAAGCCACGTCTCCTCGGGCCATTGTTCCGGGTTATAGTCGCCGCCATAGAAGATATGCGGGAGCCGCGGAGCGATCATAGACTCTATCCTCTCTCTTTATCTCTTTCTCTTCCCCAATCTATCGTAGGCGCACATAAGGTCTGAGATCGCGGGCATCCCACCCGCGATCTCAGACTTTGTGTACGCCCACCATCAATCATTAGCATCGCAGGGTGGGCAGTTCCATGGCAAGTATTTAGTCGAACATGGCGCGGACAGCCCGGCCCGGGATCGCTATGACCAAGCCGAAGTCGGACTCGTCGCCCGCCCGTCGCCCGTCAACCACCCAGCGGTCGCCTTCGAAGCGCCCCACCTCGACCAGGAGCCAGGGGTCGATCTGGCCGCGCCGGGGATGAGCCCGCAGGATACGATCGACGCCCGTGATGGGACGGAGGTACACGGTGAAGCCTACGCCCGTGACGTAGAATTCCTTGGGGCCGGTCTGAACAAGCAAGCCTCGCCCGCGCTCTGTCTCCATCCCGCCGCGTGTTGGTGCGCGGTGCCCATACCAGGATAGGCCGAACTGCACCAGCGCGTTGTATCCCTCCAGCGCGATGAATTGCTCGGCGACGCGCTCCTCCTGGACGATCGCGTGCAGCCGCCCAGTCTCTTGGGCCTGTGGGATCAACGACAGGATGGCGCGCGTCGCCGCGAAGCTCTCCACCAGAGCCACGCCCGTGTCGACGATCACGCCATCCTCGTCGACGAGGCTGTCGATGCCGAATGGGGCGATACTGATGGCCTTATGCTCGGCGATAGCGTAAAACATTTGGCGCGCCGTCGCCGGTCGCAGGCCGCACTCGGGATCAGCAGCGGGTTGTCCGCGCGGCTGTACGCGGCGCAGATCTGACGGAAGGAATCCGAATCGGGCAGGTAGATGTCAGGTGCCAGGATGTCGACGTGCGGTGCAGCCGCTTTCCACAGCGGAATTATGTCGCTCACCGCCCCGCCCGAGGGATAGTCGTAGCCTGCATCGCGGAAGCCGTTCTCGTTCAACCACACATTGACGTAGAGCGGCACGTCGTAGACGGCCCTGGCCGCCTCGGCAATGGCGTCGATGTAGCGTGCCACATGCCAAACGTTGAACACCTCCGCCGCGCGCCGTCCGAAGACCTCCACCTATGCACCGCCTGTCCTGGACCCGTTCTCCGCCCAAGCCTGGTGCAGGCCGGAGGCGGCGATGGTGGGGAGGAGGGACGTGATGGCCGGCGGCGCCTCCGCAGCGAATAGGGCGTTGCCCTCCGAAGAATAGTCGCGCTCGGAACCGTAGCTCCCCGGTTCGTTCTCGATCTGTACGGCGATGACCGTCCGTTCGTCCGCGTCGGCTTCCTTTATGTGTGTGGGTGGCCTCGCGGTAGCGCAGGGCGATTTGGACCAACAGTTCGCGCTTGGCGTGAAAACTCAGGATGGACCTCACTTTTTTCTCCCTCCGCGGCGCCAACGGCACGCTAGCATCGGTTTACATTATTCGTGAGGCAACATTATCACCTTGATTGCTAGTGGATATTGAGACAGGCGAGGGCGAGCAGGGACGCATGGACTGTGATGTCCAAGCCCGCGACGGAGCGGACGTGCAGGCGGGCGATACCCATGGCGGCGAGCTGGCTGTTGACCGTCTCGATGGTCAGGCGGAAGGTGCGCAGGCCGCATCGCTCCGCGACGGTGTTTGGGGCCATGTTGTCCTTGTGCAGCGGGACGAGCACGCCGCCGCCGGTGGCGCGGATAACGGTCTCGTCCGGGGCGCTGTTGTAGCCCTTGTCGCCGTAGACCCAGGCCCCCGCGGGCAGCCCGATCGTCAGCGCGTGGATGGGCGTAAGGTCGTGCAGGCCGCCAGGCAACAACGTGAAGGCGACGGGCAGCCCGGCTGTCGTGCAGACCAGATGGAGGCGCCAGCCGAAGAACGTCTCGTCCTTGGCCGGGCAATAGCCGCAGGACGCGCGCCCGCGCACCGTGCGGCAGCGCCGCGCGCGCACGCGCTTGCACACCGGGACGGGCATGCTGTCGATGACGACGTCGCAAATCGCGGCCTGCCCATGGGCGAAGAGGTCGCCAAGCACGTCGAGCAGCAGGGCCAGCCCGTCGGCCAGCGCGTGCAGGCGCCGCGAGAAGCGCGAGGTGGAGAGCCCACGGGACAGGTAGCCCGTCGCGCGCAACACGGCGAGGACCCGCGCGTGATGGTTACCGACGTAGGCCGCCGCCACGACGGCGACGGTGAGCACCTCCGCGTCGGACACGCCCGCGAGGGGGTGGCTCACCTGCCCCAGCGCCCGCATCGTCTCGTCAATCACGACGTATATCCCTAATAATGTGCTCGGCGGTCATCGTCCCCCTCCTGTTCACTGCTGTCTCTCAACCTCAGTGAAACCGGAAACGACGATGATCGCCAACTAGCAATCAGAGTATTATCCTGTCAGTTACATGTACCGTGAGGCAATGCGCCGCGATGAGCGGTCCGTCGAACGCCGTGGCGCGTCGGATATGCTACAAACATATAGTAGTAGTCGACATACGCGAGAAGGAGGATGCCCGATGACGTCACCCGTGGGATACGCGCTGTTGCCCTGGGAAGGGGCGAGCCGCGTACGGACGGAACGGCCGGTCCAGACGATGAAACGTGGGCTGCGGGAGATCGCGGCGGCGGGCTTCGATGCCTTTGAAGTAGCCGCCGAAACGACGCTCACCTCCTACTACGCCCGGCGCGTGATGCCGTTTGCCGAGTGGATGCCGGCTCCACGTACCTTGCTCGACATCGATTTCATCACGCGCATGGCGGCGGTGTTGCGCGCCGCCGAGGAGGTCGGTCTACTCCCCACGACCATCTTTTGCGAGGCGGAGTGGATTAACCCGCGCATCGCCGACGCGGAGTTCGACCAGGTCGTAGTCATCTCCCACCTCATGCACAGTGCCGGTATCGCCTATCTGCTGGTGGACGGGGGACCCCGACGCGGCGGCACCCAGCATGAGGAGGATATCCGCGCTCTAGCCCACCAAATGACGGCCATGGGCCGGGAATGCGCCAGGAGGAAGGTGCAGCTTTGCTTCCACCCGCACATCGACACCTGCATAGAGACGCGGCACGACATCGAGATGTTCTTCGATCTGGTGGATGCGGAATTGGTCGGTATGGCCCTGGATACGGCACACATCACGGCGGGTGGAGGCAATCCGGTGGAGCTCCTGCGGGCCAACGTCGCCCGTGTCAAGTACATCCACCTCAAGGACATCGCCATGCCGCCTCGCCCGTCGGTCGACTTCGCCGGCTACGCCCGGTTCGCCGCCTTTCGCAACCTGGGCGAGGGCAGCGTCGACTTCCCGGCCGTCGGGCGTGTCCTGGCGGAGGCAGCATTCGACGGGCCGCTCATCGCGGAGCTCGACCAGACCGATGACCCCGCGGCCACGGCGCGCGCTGCCCGCCAGTACTTGCGCGACAGCATGGGCGTATAGGCCCAAGCTCCCGCTGTGCGCGCTGGCGATTTCACTCATCTATGGGAGGGTCGGCTTTAACATAACATGGCCGTGGTCGTCGCGGCGCGGGCGTTGGTCAAGCGTACGCGGGCGAGAGCCTGGACGTTGATGACGATGTAGGTCAAGGTGTTGAGCGTGTGGACGGAGCGCT
>JAABUP010007198.1_pt1 | contig 15142 bp, 16 predicted proteins | sample 5559201 | NCBI WGS metagenome assembly JAABUP01 (sample SAMN10711887, study PRJNA513373) | rock metagenome | isolation source: Antarctica rocks | place: Antarctica
GCCCGCACCTGTGGGCCTCGCCCGCGCCCGAAACGGGGTACGGGTTCCCCAGCGGGCACGCCATGGGCTCGATGGGCCTGCTGGCCGCGCGCGTGGCCCTGGCCTGGTCCACGCGCTGGCGCTGGCCGGCGCTCATCGCCGGGGTCCTGGCCATCGCGGCGATCGGGCTCTCGCGCCTCTACCTGGGCGTCCACTACCCCAGCGACGTGCTCGGGGCCTGGGCGGCCGCGCTCGCCTGGGTCATCGGCCTGCGCCTGGTCCTCCTGGCCCGTGCCAGCGCGCGGCCCGTGGCCTCCGGCTCGTCGCTGTAGCGGCGCCGGGTGAGGCGCGCGGCCGTCGATCGGGACGGCACATGGGTCGTGCGTACGGTGTCAGCGGCGATGCCCTACCGGGACCCGGTGAGCGGGACGGCGACGACGGGCGGCCGCGCCACCGTCACGATCCGCGAGCGGCCGTGAGCCCCGACGCCTGGCCCGTACCCTGTGCCCCGTCGCTGCGCGCGGGGCCGGTCCCGCATGGGGCGCGACGGGCAGGGCCTGCGGGGGACCATGGCGCTCGTGTGGCGCTAGAGCGCCGATGGCGCTAGCGCTACGCGTGGTGTAGCGCCCAAGATAAAGAGTAGCGCCATGGTAGCGCCAACGCCCCGTTTTCCTGTGTGAATCGTAGCTCTATCGTAGCGCCATGCCTGTAGCACTAGAGCTACGCGTAGCACCATGTTTTGAGGGCTAATGGCGCTATTTTAGCGCCAAAAAGCGCCACGATTTGAGACCCTGGAGAGGGCTGCTCGCACCCTTGTAGGGGGTGCTTCGTGGGGTGCGAGCGGCGCGTCCGGGAGGGCTAGCGGTGGGTATCGGGACGCGGATGCACGACGCGCAGAACGGCGACGAGGAGCAGGACGGCGAGGGCCACATAGGCACCGACGAGGGCCGCGGCGAGGATCGCGGCCAGGATGGGAAGGGCGGGCGCGGAGGCATGGGCCAGTGGGGTGAGGAGGGCGACGAGGGGGCCGGTGAGAGCCGCGAGCACGAGGGCGGCGAGGCAGAGCGTCCAGACGCGGGCACGGGCCTGAGCGTCGGTCATGCGTCGCCTCCAGCGACTCGCCTGTCCCTCCGGCGATGCTGCTCGTTTCTGTCGTGTGCCCTGGCCCCTTCTGTCACTGTAGGTGATACCTGCCCCGTAGGATTACACGGTTCATACCTACGATGAGGCGGATATGGATATCCTCACCGACCAGCGACACGAGGAGCTGACCGCCTGCCCCTCGATGCGATACGAACCTGTAACGAGGTGAGCCGTCCAGCCGGTCCACCTCGCCCCGCCTTGATAGTGCGGGGCATGGGGCACGAAGTTGGGTTGGAAGTGGACGACGGGGTATTCGTTCCGCCCGGCAAGGGCGAGGCGGGCAGCGCACCCCAATGGCCGATTGCGCTCGCCCACATCATAGACCCCGCCGCGCAGGGGTAGCCAGGCCGATGCGCCCGGGCCGACGTGGGTGAATGTGAACGGGAGGCTCACCCCTCCCTCCGTTTGTGGACGGGCGGGCTGTGCCCCCGCCTGACCATGGCCGACCGCAGCGACGAACAGTAGGCCCGTCAGCGTGAGGCCTCGCAACATCATCATACCCTCGGCCACCCCTACTCAATCCAAAGCACTACCACACGGTATATAACGAGCGAGGGCCACAAAGGGTCACGCTGTAACCCTCGGGCTCGTGCGTTACCGGGGGCCGCGCGCCCGACGCGCGGCCCCACGGTGTCGTTGCCGGTTGGATCGCGCGCGTGGCGGCCTGCGTGCGCTTGGTGGTGGCGCTGGTGGCGTAGACGAGCCAGCGGTCCTCGTGGCGCGTGTTACCGCCCCGCCGGGTCAGGGGCGAACAGGTCGAGGCCGGCCGTGCGCGCGGCGCGCGCTCGTTGCGCAGACGCTGTAGTTTCTCGACACGCGGGTCGCGGGGCATAGCGTGCAGCCCTCCTGCTTTGGTCTATGGCCTCTCGGGTAGCGTTGCCGCTGCCCCTCTGTTTCAGCTCTATCTTTGCACTTTTTGTTTGACTACCACATGTTGCGGCTCATCAGACGGCTACATCACAATATATAGAGCGTGAAGGCTGTTTTACTTGACCATAATCGAAAAGTGCAAAGATAGAGTTTCAGGATACTATAGCGGATTTCACATTGATTGGACCCAGGGCTAACGCCTCGACCGCTGTGCCTTGGTCCCCCCGAGGGGGTCAATGATATCGCAACGCACTGTAGTCCGTCACAACAGCACGACGCAACATCAGCGCCGCACGCATGGGGACGATGACGATTATGTTCTCTTTGCACCCGCGCATGAAACACAGCCAAGGAGACGGTCGCCCGGACACGCCGCGCGCGGGGTGCGGCCGACGGAGGCCCACCGAGCGGTGCGAGCCGGGCGACATCGCGCGAGAGCGCGAGAGCTACCCGGAGACGCGAAGGCGGCGACCCCGTATCATGAACGCGAACAGGAGGGGCGATGGGGCACGCGCGCGGGGGCGGAGGAAAAAGGAAACGGGTGGCGGCGTCGCTTGTGCTGCTCCTCGCCCTCCTCGGTGCGGTTGCGGTCCGACTGACGACAGCGGTCGCGCCAACCGCGTCGAGGAGCATCGCGGTCGGGGCGTGGCCGCGCGCCGTCGCCGTGGACCCGGCGACCGGCCACGCCTTCGTGGCCGATCGCGGCGATGGCACCGTCGCCGTCGTGGACCTGGCGACGGCGCGGCTCCTGGGCAAGGCGGCGATCGGCGTCGAGCCATGGGCGGCGGCGATCGATCAACGGACGGGGCGCGCCTTCGTCACGGCCCTGGCAGGCCAGAGCGTGAGCACTTTCGATACGGCGAGCGGACAGCTCCTGCGCACGATCACGGTCGGCCAAACGACGGGCCAGTGCCTCGTCGCTATCAATGAGCGCGTCGGGCGCGCCGCCGTCCTCAATTGCCGCGACCCCTCCGTCACCATCCTCGATGCAGCGAGCGGGCGGGCGCTGCGGACGCGCGGGACGCCCGTGGTGGCGGGCGTGCAGGGGCTGCTCGGCGCGGTGGCGGTGGACGACCGCACGGGCCATGTCTTCGTCGAGAGCCGCGATGCCGGCGCGCGCGCCATCAGCACGCTGGATGCCCGCACCGGTGCCACGCTGGCCGTCGCCCGCGTGGGCGCCTACCCGGTGATCGCGGCGGATGGAGGAACCGGGCGCGTCATCGTCGCCGACGAGCGCGACACGCGGGTGCGCGTCCTCGATGCGCGCTCGGGGCGGGTGTGGCGCACCCTGACGGTGCCCTACCCGGCGGTCGACGAACGGCGGGCGCGCGTGTTCATCGCGACGTGGAGCCGCCTCGGCCCGGTGGGGAGCAACGTCACGGGGAACGGCCACGTGCTGATGCTGGACGGGCGGACGGGCGCCCTGCTGCGCGTGACGGCAGTAGGCGACACGCCGACGGCGATCGCCGTGGATCAGGGTAGCGACCACGTCTTGGTCACAACATCCATCGCTGACTCCGTCGATCCCATTCATGTCGTCGGCTACGGGAGCGTCCCCGTGCTCGATGCCGCGACGGGCGGGGCACTCCGGACGGCGCCAGTCGGGGTCGCCCCGGTCGCCCTGGCCATTGATGAGCGTACGCATCAAGCCGTGGTCACGAACGCGGGCGTCAACACGGATGGGACGCCCGTCATGGTGCGCACACTGCCGGCGCCGGGGTGGTTGACGTGGCTGCATAGCCGGCTCCCATTCGTGCCGTTACCCCGGGCCGCATCCACCGCAGGGAGTATCACCATCCTCGATTCCGCCCGCTGACGGATGTATGGCCGGTCGCAGCCGGCTGGCCTGCCCACATGGCCGTCCGCATCCCGTCGACAATGCAGTTGCAGTCCCACGCCGTGCGCGCCGGGCGGTGCGTATGAACAGGAGCGGGGCACTTCTCGTTGTTATGTCGCGTGCGGCCTTGACTCTTGCCGGAAGCTGGGCTACGATCCAGCGTGTTGACAGCAAGGCCGGGGAGGACACGCGATAGACGTGCTGCGCTCGTCCCATCCATGACCTACCTACATTGGGAGACGCTCTTTGCGCGCTCACATCCCTACGCTTCTTGTGGCCCTCATATTTCTGTTCTATCTTGCCGTTGGAGGCGTCGCCGTCGGACCCTACTACACTGCGGCGGCCGACTTCCTCCACATGGCCGCGCGCGCCCAGCCGTCGCGTACGATTGTCCCATCGCCGACCCCCCGCCTGATCCGGCGCACGCCAGCTCCCGTGACCTCGACCAGAACAGCAACTCCCGCGATCCAGACCGGGACACCCGCCGTGTCGCGGCGACTGACCGCGATCGGGCAAGCAATCCCGGTCCCTACGCGGGTCAACAGCCGCGTCCCATCGCTGCGACACGGCGCGATCCTGTCACCACAACAACGTGCGGCCGAGGTGCAGCGCCTCATCACCTCGCAAAAGCTCCCACATAAGCGGATTAACCTCCTAATCCTCGGCAGCGACAACGATGCGAAGGTGGGACCTGGCGCTTCTCCGGACACACAAGTCATGATCGTGCTCTCCATCGACACAGTCAGTCGCACGATCACGTTGCTCTCGATTCCCCGCGATTTCTGGGTCCACATCCCCGGCTATCGATACAATACGGCCCCCGATGGGAGCGGCACGATCGGGTGGAGCAAGATTGATGTTGCCTCCGAGATGGGCTTCAACGCGGCCGCCTGCACGGTCGAGCGCAACTTCGGCATCCCTATTGACGAGTGGGTATGGGTCGGCCTGAAGGGCTTCACAAAAGTCATTGACACCCTCAACGGGGTCAGCATCGAGGTGACGCACCCCGTCGTCGACGACACGTACCCCGACGATCTCAGCGGCAATGCGTACGCCTATCGCCGCATCTACATCCCGCCGGGGCCGCAACATCTCGATGGAAGCGATGCCCTGCACTTCGTGCGTTCCCGCCACGGTGACATTCAGGGGGACTTCGGCCGCTCACAACGGCAGCAGATATTGCTCACGCAGATCCGCCGCTTGGTGGACCAGTCCGGGAATGACCTGATCGCGCTGGCGCCGTCGCTGCTGCGCGACTTCCATGGCGAGCTACAGACCGATGCGTCCGTCGACCTCGGGACCGCCGCCTATTACTATTCCCTGCTGCGCTCCGTGGCGCACACCAAGATCGCGCAGGTCGTCCTCCAGCCTCCGCTCTACTCGACGCCCGGCGTGCCAGAGTACGACGCCGACCCGCGGCACAACACAGGGGGAGCACCCGAGGATACGGTTGCGCCGAACTGGCCGGCGATCAGCGCGGAAATCAGGCGCATCTTCGGCGGCCAATCCTTCTCCGCCCCGCACTGCGCCAGGGTCGTCGGGGCGACGACACCGTGACGCGCGGGCGCTTGGGGCTGGCGCTACGCTCCATCCTCGCCCTCGTCACCACGACCGCGATCGCGGCCGTGCTCCTCCAACGCGCCGACCTCCCACCCACGCCGGCGGAACGCAGCGTGCTGGCGAGCGGGGCGGGGGCCACGGGACCTGTCCTCCCGGTGCTCCGCCCTGTCACCCGTCAACGTTCGGCGCCCACGCCCCGACACGGGCGTGCATCACCCCCGATCACCCTCCCCTCCCCGACCGCTCCAGCGCCGCAGGTGATCGAGCCCGCTCCGGCTCTCTCCCTCTTCCCCGACGTGCGCGGCCACATCGTGTTCGTCGGCCCCGACCACAACCTGCGCTTCATCACCGGCCAACACGCTTGGAAGCGCCTGACCGGTCAGGGGACCTCGGTCGCGCCCGCGCTCTCGCCCGACGGCTCCGGATTGGCGTGGGTCGAGCTCCTGCGCAACTACTCCGACATCCTGGTCGCGCGGCTCGCCTATGGCCACGATGGCGCCGTGCGCGCCTACCCGGCGACGCGCCTCACGCAAGACGAGCGCCCACCAACCGCGCCACCGGGCTATGACCCGCGCTACGCATGGTATGCCCTGAAACCGTCCTGGCTGCCCGATGGCCGTCACCTCGTCTATCTGACCGACCGGCCAGGGTTCGATCCCGCCAATCCCGTGAAGACAGACCTCGCCGTGTGGGAACAGGGCATCACCGACACGATGGCCCAGGCAGTTCAGTTGAGCACGCCCGCTTTGGGAACGGGAGGGGCGGATAGCCCAGTCTGGCGCCCGCATGACCCGGCGGTCTTCCTGTACGTCAACTACTACTCGGACCTGAGTCTGCCCGCCGGCGAGGGGGTCATCGAGGCGACCATGGCGATGACCATGACGCAACCGACGGCCGCCCCCATAGGGCTGACGCCGCATGGCACGATTGCGTATCATCCGGCGTGGTCACCGGACGGGCACCTCATTGCCTTCGCTGAACATCAGTCAGATGGTCGCACCGACCTTAAAGTGATGCCGTTCCATCGCCCCGGTACACTCAACGATTACCTCATGCATGCGGTCATGGTCGAGCGCGGGCATCCATATGTCGCGCAGTCATTCTGGTCGCCCGATGGGCGCTACCTCGGGTATTTAGCCAGCACAAGCGCGAATGGTGGATTTGAGTTGTATATCCGCAGCGTCACGCAAGACAGAAAGGGTTTACACTTTGGAGCACCTATTCACATCGTGCAGGCCGAGACCGTAAGCGCCGATTACCGGCCGACCTGGGGGGGGGAGTAGCACACCTTGTCACGCCGGCTCACGTCCGTACTTTAAACGCAGCAGGAGGAAGAACAGGCCATCGGGAGTGCGGCGTCGGACGAGGAGGGGAGCGTCCGGCCACCCCCTGCCTCGATCTCCTGTACCTGGGCGAGGAACATGCGCGCCCGCTCGGCGCCGAGCCGGTCTACGGCACGGGCGATCTGCCCCACCGGGTCGGGCGCGGTCTCGCCGAGCGCGGTAGCGATCTCCGCGGCCAGCGCCTGCGCCTCCGGGCTCAGCGGACGCGTGGCGCGTGGTCGTGTGGTCGTGTGGCTGGTTCTGGTGCGGCTGGTGCTGCCGGCTCGTCCGGCCCGCTCTCGGTTGGTCTGTCGTGGTCCATGGGGTGTCCTCTCACTAGGGGTCGATGCGCCAGATGCCCTCGCCATAGACAAGCCGGCGTTCCCCTTGGCGCGTGTCTAGGCGCGCGAGCTGGGCCGGGAGCCCATCGAGTGCGTGTGTTATGTCAAATAGGTCGCGGCCCTTAACGGAGACGAACACGCCATCGGCCTTGAGTTGGAGCGTGGCCGGGGCCGCATGCTCCCCACCCCCCCTCGCAAGCGCGGCAGCGAGGGCCGGGGCGACGCCGACCGAGGCCGTCGTGGGGGCGACAAGCCGGGCTAGGGGCAGGGGCGGGCCAGACGTGCCCAGCAGGAGCACGCCCCAGGGGTGCTGTTCCTCGACGCGCGCGGGCAGGAAGGCGTGGCGCTCGACCGCGACGCCGGCGGCGTGCAGCGCGTCGGCGAGCGGGCCGGCGGCGTCGGCCGTGACCTGATCGGTGGTCAGGGCGACGTGCGCCGGCGTGGCGCCCCCTAACCAGTTGTCCGCGAACAAGTAGTTCATACCCTATCTACCCGCCCAAAGCGTCCAAGTCGGCCCAGAGCGCGGCCCGTAGTTGGTCCGGGTCCGCACGACCACCCCCCGCTTGTAGGAGCACGTAATTCTGCAGGTCTTCGGCCCGCACCCAATGCTCCGGTGCAGTAGTGGGCACAGCGGCGTTATCCCGTTGATCGAGGTGCGCTGGTGCCGGCGCCGGATGCGGCTCGACGGCACTAGCTTGGGAAAGAGCGTCGCTGTTCGTTCTGTTCAATCGCTGTTTGAGTGGCGGAAATTCCGCCACCTCGGTATCCGGTGCCTCGACCTCGCCTGAAGATCCTGCGGCAATGGGAGTTTGTGGCGGAATTTCCGCCACAGTCGACCACGCCGGCAACGCGGCGGTGCGGACATCTTTGAGGCGAACTTGTTCTCCCCGCGCGACCCGTTCAAGGAGGACTGTGCGCGTTTCCTCACTCTCAACGTTGACGATTTCGACGGCGACGCTCGCCCCCAGTGTCCCACGCTCGACTGCGACTTCGATACGAGGGTCGCTTAGTAGTTTAAGGCGATCCTGCACGATGGAATGGTGTTTGCCAAGGCGGTCGGCCAAGGCGCGCATAGACAGGCCTAACCGCTCTATGAGGCGGCGGTAGGCGCGGGCCTCGTCGAGCGGGGTTAGGTCGTCGCGCTGGATATTTTCAACGAGGGCTACGCGCTCCATGTCATCGTCGGAGAGATCGCGGACGACGCAGGGGACGTGAGTGAGGGCAGCGCGTCGCGCAGCCCGCCAGCGGCGCTCGCCAGCGGCAATTTGATGTGTGGCAGGATGACCGGGTGTGGGACGCACAAGCAGGGGTTGCAGCACGCCGTCGGCGCGAATGGATGCCGCTAGCTCGTCCAATGCTTGCTCATCGAAGGTGCGACGCGGCTGAAATGGATTGGGGGATAGCTCATCGACCGCGATGGATCGTGCGTCGACCAGGTCAGTGGCGGACACGCTCGCGCCGAATAAGGCGCTGACGGGGCGGAACGGGGACGCTTTAGCCATGGAACACTCCTGCGGCTGGTGCGGCTAGCGCCCCTTCTTTAGCCATCGCCGCGACGCCCCAGGTGTGCAAAAGGGTATCGGCGATGTGTCCGTAGGCTAGGGCAATGTCGCTGTGTGCGGCGTAGCTGGTAATAGCCACGCCAGCGGCGGCGGACTCCTGTATCTTCGCGCTCCGCTTGACCTCGCCCAGGATCGGGATCTGACCCACGACCTGCTCGCGGATGCCTTGCGCCATCGCGCGCCCAATAGTGGTCCGATAATCAACCATAGTGAGGACCAGGCCGACAACGGATAGGCGTGGGTTGAGCTTGCCTTTGCGCACGCTCGCGATGGTATCGAGTAGGAGCTTGAGGCCACGCGCGGCGAGATACTCGGGCGGCAATGGGATAAGAACTTCGTCCGCGGCCGTGAGCGCGTTGATGGTGAGCAGGCTGAGCGAGGGCGAGCAGTCGATGAACACAACATCGTATGCGTCCTGTGAAGGGGCCAGTACCTCGGTCAGGACATATTCGCGCCGGATGAAGGTGCTCTGTAGGCGCAGCTCCGCAGCCGCTAGGTCGATACTGGAGGGCAGGATATCAAGAGCCGGCTGCACTGAGCGCACATAGGGCGCAAGCGATGCGGCCTCCTGGTGGTCTAAGTACCAGGCCATTGCACTATAGACAGTCTCGGGCAGCGCATCCGGGTCGAGGCCGGCCGCCGTGCTCAGACTAGCTTGTGGATCGAAGTCGACTAGCAGGACGCGCTGGCCCCGATCGGCTAAGGCGGCGCCCAAAGCTAGTGCGGACGTGCTTTTGCCTACTCCGCCCTTCTGATTGGCGATGGCGATAATCTTGCTCATGCTTGTCACCTAACCCATATCCTTGCCGTGGCGGCAAACTTATGCGTCCAACTTTGATGTCTCATCGGGTCCTCCCAGGGATGTCAGCCCGCCGCTCTCACCACGGCATTTAACATTATGCGACGCCGCGACGATGATGCGGGCGCATGACGAGCGTGGCCGTCACGAATGGTAAGCCCTCCGTCGTGTCCTGGTGGCACGGTTATACGTCCATTTTGCACACACGGCAGTATTATGGTTCTACTTGCCCTGCCGGGTTGCGCGCCCCCACGCCTGTCAGGCGGCAAAGTTATGCGTCCAATGCGGCACGTTTATGGGTTAAGTGACAATGGTCTAACACTCCTTATACATTCAGGCGCTTTCTCGTTCATTATGTCAACTATTCCCCATTAGCGCGCTATGTTTTATCCTCCGCCAGCAGTGGCCCCTCGTTCGCGCCGCGCGCGCCGTGACCGCCGCGGCGATCCCGCTCCTCTAGCTCGTCGCGTTGGCCCACTATCCGTGCTTGGTCGGCGTCGAGTAGCTCGTTATACTCCCGCGTGGTCGGCGCACCGGCCAGGGACCCCGTACTTGTGCGTTCTTTTTGCTCACTCAGGCACGCGCTCTGTTTCGTCTGTGTGTCGATCATCGGGGCTACCCCGGTTTCTGTACCGGTGGTGGTATGCGCCTGTTCGGCGGTTTCCTGGCGCTTGCGCTGGCGGTACGCGCGGAAGTAGGCGGCGCGGGAATTAGTGGGCTGGTAGCTGGGGTCCTTACGCGTGGTCCAGCCCTGCTGGCCGGCATGCTCGCTGCGATACCGCTCCACCTCGTCCGCAGCGATCAGGTTGCGGCCCAACTCCTCGACGTAGCGTACGACGATAGTCCCGTTGGCTACCACCTTGCGCAGCGAGGTGGGCTGCACGCCCAATTCGTGGGCCGCCTCGGTGGTGGTGTAATAGGTGATGCCGTCGATGGTCAGTGGCATGGAACCCTCCCCCTTGGAGGGTATCGCATGTCCCTGTTCATCCGCTGCATCGTCCATGAAAACGCGCGTGTTCGTCGCCTTGTTGCGCTCCCCGCTGGGGGGCCTGGTCTTCGTGGCCTCCCTCGTCCTCGTGCTCCACGATGTTATCATGGACTCGATCCTGTCGGCGGCCCACTCTGCGAGCGGGAGGAACGGCACCGCCCGCCGCAGCGCATCGAGCGCGGCCTGTTCCTGCCGCTCGTGCAGGTCAGCGGCCTGGGCCAGGGCGTGGCCATGGATTGTTAGCAGTTCATGTCCCGTGGTGTCCATGGCGTCGTGTTCTCCTCGCTGTCTGTGTCCTCGTTGGTGGCGTCGAGGGCGTCCAAGGCGTGCGCGGCGCGGGCGGCCAGGGACTCGGCGTCCGCTTTCTGCGCGCGGAACAGGCGGGCGATCTGGCGACACGCCGCCGGCGTTGTGGTTATGTCAACGGTGTCCATCGCGTGTCCCTCCTACCAGTCCTCTATGTCGTCGGCGTCCACGTCGCCCCGGTCGGGCATCCCCAGGACCTCGCCCACCGGGCGCAGGCCGGCGAGGTCCTGTAGCTCCTGACTGACCTGCCCCGGCGTGAGCGCCGCCAGGGCCTCGATCAGCCGGGCGAAATTATCGTGGTCGATGGCAGCGAGGGCGCGTAACTGTGCGCCATCGGGAGCCTGCGGCGCCAGCGCGGTCCAGGCGTCCTTGGCTTGCGCGAGCCAGGCGCTACGCGGCTTGGTCACGGCCCAGGGCATGGGTGTCTCCTTCCGTGCACGGGGTGATGTCGTGGGCGTTGCAGGCGTCGCAGGCGAAGGCAAACAGGGCGGGGTCGATGTCCACGAACTCGTCATTTTCGGTACAATGTCCCGCGTGTCAAACGCCCGCTTCACGCTTGTGGAACGTGCGGAATGTTTTCAAACGAGCGGTACTAGGCGGCGCGCGCGGCGTCGAGCGCGGGGGCGATCTCCTCCATGAGGGCGGCGACGCCGGCCCTAATGGCGGTGAGATTGGCGGCGAGGGTGGCGCGCGAGACCTTGTACAGGGCGAGGTAGGTGGGCGTGTTCGGGGTCGGGATCGAGAGCGCGGCGCACACGCCATACGCCACGGCCTCGGCCTGACATTCGGCCTGCTGGGTGGTGAAGGTGCGGCGCTCCTCGGCGCGGTGCATCCTTTCGTGACACATTTCATGGATCAATGTCTTGCAGAGGTTGCCGGCGGGGTTGCCCTCTTTCAGGTCGATGCGGCCGTCGCCGTAGCTGACGCCGTTGGCGTCCCGGATAAGGCGCGGCTTGAAGGCGACGGAGAGGCCGCCGCGCTCGGCGATCTCGATAAGGTGACGGAGCAGGACCGTGTACCGCTCGCCCTCGACGGCGTGGACGGTGAGCGCGGGGAGGTCCGCGCCGTCCGTATCAGCCACATCAAAGACGTACCCCGTCCTGAAACGGAGGGCGATTACGGCGTCGTCGCCGGTCTCGGTCTTGTCTTTGATCGGGGCCGGGCACAGGATAGCGATACCCTTGGCGCCCTTCGTGACCTGTCGGCCGAGGGCTTGCCAGGCACGGTAGCCGGCGACGCGGGTGGCGTCGGGGCGCTGCATGGCGATCAAGGCGCAATTGTGGGCGCTGTAAGTATAAAAGCGGCTCAGGGTGGTGAGGTAGCGGGTGAGTTCGGCGCTCTGCGCGGCCTGGTCGGTCTCGTCGGCGAGGCGCTGCATCCAGGCGTCGATCTTGGCAAGGTTGGCGGCGGTGGGGGTGGTGGTCTCGGTGGTCATCGGTCTATGCTCCATCGACTACGGGGGGGAGGGCTGGCGGAGGTGCCAGCCCTCGGGGCGTGCTACCAGGCGTACCGGGGGACGGGGAGGGGGAGCGGGGGCGGCGGGACGGTGGCCGCGTCCTCGCTCATGGCCTGACGGAAGGCGTCGCGGTAGACGGTGAGCCGGGTCAGGGTGGCGTCGAGGAGGGTAAGCAAACCGGTATCGTCCAGGGGGTCGGGGGAGGTAAGCACCTCGGTTGCGCCGATGGGGGAGCAGGGGCGAAACGTGACGGTCACAGACACGTCGCCGTCGTCGAGGGCGACGGCAGGGCGGGGGGGTATACTGGGGATGCTGGCCGCGAGGTGGGGAGCGGGTATGGCATGCGTGGTCATCTCTGTGTATCCTTTTCCGTGGTCTGTGTCAGTGGGCGGGGGCCTTTACCCCCCGCCCACTTTGTTTATGTGGGGAGTCTAGGCCCCGAAGGCTTCCAGTAGGGCGGTGGCACCGGTGGGGCGGGCGGGCGCGGGACCGTGTGGCATCGGCGCGGTGTGCGTGCGCTTAGGGGTGATGGCCCGGTAGCCCTGCTCGATCATGAGGGCGAGGGCGAGCGCCCAGCAGCGCATCCCTTTCTGGCCGGCCTCGCAGCTGCAATGCAGGCGCAATGCGTCGATGGTATGGGTGTGGCCGGGGCGGGTGCGGCTGTCGATCTCGAAGGTATACGCGCCGGTGCGGCGGATCGTGGCCGCGCGGGCGGTGGCCTTGTTCTGGTGCCGTCGCTGTTGCCGTGTCATGTCGTGAAGCTCCTTTACTGCTTCGCCGTCCGTGGGAGCCCTACACCCCTCACACCTTCTATTGTATCATACTCTATAAAGAGTATCAACAGGAAAACGACGCTTTGCTGTAAGCCGTCACATCAGGTGCGCGGGATTGACGCTTGGAACGACATGAAACGTCACATTAGCTGCGCGGGAAACGTCACATGTAACTAGTCAGGTCAGGAAGGGCAGCTCTCATCCTGGTAGAGTAATGCTATGAACGCCGAGGAGACCATCGCCGCATTGCGCGCCGAGTTGGCCACTGCGCAGGAGGCCATCGCCGCGTTGACGGGGCAGATGGCCGCGCTGCTGGAGCGGGTCAAGGAGTTGGAGGGGCAGCGGGCGACGACCAGCCGCAACAGCAGCAAGCCGCCGTCGAGCGACGGGGCGGCGCGCGTGCCGCGCAGCCTGCGCGGCACGAGTGGCAAGGCACCGGGCGGGCAGCCGGGGCATCGCGGCGCGTTCCTGCGGCTGGTCGACGCGCCCGATCGCGTCGTGGTGCGGCGTCCGCTGGCCTGCCCGCGGTGCGCGGCGTCCCTCGCCGGCGGGGCGGTGGATGGGGTGGAGCGCCGGCAGGTGGTCGAGATGCCGCCGGTGCGCGCGGTCGTGACGGAGTATCAAGGCGTCCGCGTGCGCTGCCCCCACTGCCAGGCGGCCGTGACGGGGGCCTTCCCCATCGCCGTGGCCGCCCCGGTGCAGTACGGCCCGCGCCTGCGCGCGCTCGCGGTCTACCTGACGCACCAGCAGCTGCTGCCCTATGGGCGCACGCGCGCCGTGCTGCGCGACCTGCTCGGCTGCGCGGTCTCGCAAGGCCTGGTGGCGGCCGCGGCCCGGGAGGCCGCGGAGCGCCTGGCCACGGGGGAGGGGTCGATCGCCGACGCGCTGCGCGGGGGGCCGCTGCTGCACGTCGACGAGACGGGCCTGGCGGTCCGGGGCAAGCGCTGGTGGCTGCACGCGGCCTCGACGGCGCGCTTGACCCACTACGGCGTCCGCCCCAAGCGGGGGGCGGAGGCGACGGACGCCATCGGGATCTTGCCGGGCTTCCGGGGGACGAGCGTCCACGACGGCTGGGCGCCCTACCGGCAGGACGCCTGCCGCCACGCGCTCTGCAATGCCCACCACTTGCGCGAGCTGGCCTGGGTCGAGGACCAGGACGGGCAGGGATGGGCCGGGGACATGGCCGCGCTGCTCCGACGGATCAAGCGTACGGTGGAAGCGGCGCGCGACCGGGGGCAGGTGGCGTTGCCGGCCCGCACACGCCGGCGCTTCCGGCAGCGCTACGCCCGCCTGCTGGCCGACGGGCTGGCCGCCAACCCGCCGCCCGCCAACCCGCCGTCCGCCGCGGGGCCACCGCGGCGGGGCCGCCGCAAGCAGAGCAAAGCCAAGAACCTGCTCGACCGCTTGCATCGGCAGGACGAGGTCCTCGCCTTCATGGAGGACTTCGCCATCCCCTTCGACAACAACCAGGCGGAGCGGGACGTGCGCATGGTCAAGGTGCAGCAGAAAGTCGCGGGCACCTTCCGCAGCGAGCAGGGCGCGCACGCCTTCGCGCGCATCCGTGGCTACCTCTCGACCTTGCGTAAGCAGGGCCTCCCCGCCCTCGCTGCCCTGGAGAGTGTCTTCCATGGTCACCCCTTGGTCCCCTCTCTAACGTCCTGACCAGTTACCGTCACATTAGGTGCGCCGATCCTGCAGAAATGTCGAGAGTGCGTACTTGACATTGGCACTCGAGCGGGTAGGCACAGAACGGGGTGCAGAGACAAGCATCGGCCCGTGGGCAGAGCACGCTCCACGCGGTGAAAGCGGCTCTTCAGGAGATGCCGGCGCGGCCGGCTTCCACCCGTCGGCACGCGACCAACGTCAAGTACGCACTCTCGAAACGTCACATTAGGTGCGCCGATCCGCACGGAACGTGTTGTGAGGCGCGAGCATCAGAGGAGTGAGGGAGAGGCACATCCACACTCAAAAAGAGGGGCATGGGGGGACGAAAAGGGGTGAGGGGGAGGATGGCGCAGTTAATGTGACGCAAACGGCGCAGCTACTGTGACGTTAGGCGCACTTAATGTGACGCCTTACACGGGCGGTTGGTGGTGGAGGACCAGAGCGGCGGGGGGCAAGGGGTGGTCACACGGGACGAGGTGACCGCTGCATGGGAGAGGGGAGCACTGCGCTTCGCGGTCCGCGGGCCAGGGGTGCGCGCGAG
>JAABUP010007199.1_pt1 | contig 15142 bp, 16 predicted proteins | sample 5559201 | NCBI WGS metagenome assembly JAABUP01 (sample SAMN10711887, study PRJNA513373) | rock metagenome | isolation source: Antarctica rocks | place: Antarctica
TGCAATTGAGAATGCCTTTGCTGTACCACAGCCCAAGAGCCTGCTGCCTTTGCTTTCAGAGGTGTGATAAGGTGGGATATACCCCCTGATGAATGAAAGTGTAGACCCAAGTACTTGAAAGTGTCATGCACCCCTCCAAATGCCTTTTGGTGCCTTTCGGCAGCCGAACCGGCCTTTCGGTAGCCGAATTGCACCGTTCACTTTTAGCAGATTAGTCACTGCTCCAGCTTCTGCTAGCCTGCCTTGACTCGCATCAGCACGGCACATGAAGAAGTAAAGTCCCAAAGATTCGCGCTGTGCGCACCGACCACATGAATATGGGCTGTCCAGCAGAGTTCATTTGTCCGATAACTCAGGAAGTGATGACTGACCCGGTGATGGTCAGTGAGACAGGACAGGTAAGGTCTGGGAGCTGACGCACAGCTCCACCGCATGTGTCTCGAGCCAAGAGTAGTCAATACATCCACGGCCGTTGCTGTTAATCATTGTTATATCGAGAAGCGATCAGACCAAGATCTGGGTCTGACTGGCTGTCTCTTACCGTTTGTAGACCTACGAGAGGGCAGCTATCTTGGACTGGTGGGCTCGAGGCCACCGCACTTGTCCAGCCACTAACACCAGCCTAAACAGCTTCCAGCTTGCTCCCAATTATGTCCTCAAGAGGTAAGCCTGCCTGCTCAACTTAAAAAATGGAATACAGTTGCTGTTCTCTAGCAATTCCTCAAGCAACTGGCTACTGTACTTTTGTCTGTGCAGTCTCATCCAGCAGCAGCAACCAAGCACAAGCTATGCACAATCCCGTCCACAGCAACCAGGGGCTGATCGCATGTACCCAACACTTTCACACCAGCCTCAGGCACATGAGCCAGATCAGTTACAGCAGATCCTCCAGCGCCTGTCAAGTGCAAGCATGCAGGTTCCAGCCTACCGCTCAGGCAGCAGCTACAGCCTCTGGCAGCTCAAAGAACTGGTCAAAGATCCAGAAACACATTCACAAGTCATGCAAGCACAGCTCCTGCCAACTCTAGTAGCATTGCTGCTGGACAGCAGCTTGCTGGAGTGCCAAGTCAATGCAGCAGGCATACTGCGGCGGCTTGCTGTGCGCAATGCGTCCAGCTGTGAAGCAATCCTCAAGGCAGGCGCCGTCAGTGCTCTTGTTCAGCTTCTATCAGCGAGTAACGCAGAAGCCAGAGCTGCAGCTGCTGGCTGTCTATGCTTACTAGGCTGGAACAGCTCCCACGTCAAATCCGAGATCATCTTCACCATGTGCAAGGCTGCCAAAGATCAGAGTGGTCGGATCAGTACCATACATTCTATGCTGCCTCTGTTCAGCAGCAGCACACCATCAGAGGTAGAGGCAGCAGCAGCATGCCTCCATATGCTTTCAGAAGCAGCCTCAGCAGATGTGTTGGCTACTTTTGAGCTCAGAGACAGTGGCATAGCTCAGCACCTCTGCAAGACAATCGACTCAGGGTCACCAGTGGCCACCTTTGCTGCTGCAGAGACTCTAAAGAACCTCATCCAGCTTCCCGCCAATCGGGTGGAAGTCATGCAGCAGCTGCTTGCGCTGATGGAATCTAGCAGTCCTGCTGGTCAAGCAGATGCGGCAAACCTGTGCTGGGAGCTGTGCTGCGTGAGTGCGACTGCTCACAATCTCCACATGACCACGCTCATCAGCTCACAGCCCCGGATGCTTCCCTCCCTCAGCTGTCTTCTGACCAGCACAGACCCTGAGGTGGTCAGAGCAGCCCTAGGGCTGGTGCATGTACTGGCCCTGGAGGTGTCCAAAGCGCAGAACTCGTTTGCAAATCCTGTGAATGTAGATCTGGTCAGGATACAGCTGGTGAAATATACACCAGCTTTGGATGCTATTTTGTCCATGCTGCTTGCGCCAGGCAAGCCAAACTTCTGTCAACACTGCCTTAAACTTGCACACTTCAAGTTCTGCTTGCATCAGTCACATCTGCCTGCAACGCCTAGAGGACACTCACTGACACGTACAGATGCATTGTTAAGTGCAGTCAAACAGAAGCAGCACAGCGTATTTGGAGCTTGTGCCTGTCAAAAGCCTTTGTGGGGTGTTGCCTTTGTGCAGTCTTGCTCGACAGTGATATCAGCTACTACTTTAGAACAAATGTTTGTTTGAACTGTTTGTTTGAACTGCAGATGTATCAGGAGAGGTCGCAGCAGCAAATGCAGCCACCAATCTAGCAGCATTCAGGTCTGGTGTGTGCAACGAGTGTGACAAGTCGTCCCCCAGCTTCAAACAGCAGCCCAGCCGCAAGCGAGACTTCTTCCGGTTTGGCAAGTTGCTTGATGAGTCCGACCCCTCAAGCCCTATGGGTGGGTGCCGGCATACCCCTAGGGGCCTCATGGCTGGGAATGGTATCATAGGCAGGCTGTACACCCTTTTGGAAAGCGGGGATGCTGCTGTCGTTTCTGCAGTACTGACTGCGCTGTACAACATCAGTGCCACTGAGAATCTAGCTGATGGGGTTTTGCAAGATAAGCTGCTGCAGCTGTTAGGTTGGAAGGCATTGTCTCCAAAAAGCAAAGATGCTGCACGCATGCTTCTGCAACGACTTGACATTAGGGATGGAAGGGATGGCATGAGTTTTACGTTTCTCAGTGCTTTTGCTTTGCCTCCAGCTCGCTCAGCAGTCTATCTTGATCCCTGAGGCATTTTCACCAATCAGTATGTTGTTGAATGGTTCTGCTATGCCCGCAGTTTGCTGACTAATGTGCAAGAGCAGCAGTCATGCAATAGCACATGGGCTACTGTTCTGATCATGATGCACCCCGTCCTTCTTGACATGCTGTGCGCAGGACATTTCAATTGAGACCCTTTGTTCAAAGGGTTGAATGAATACACTTCTTCCTCTCACCTGCCATCAGTTTCAGGCGACTGCTTTGCAAACTGCTAAAGCTCAGTCAACCACTTTTCAGGCTGATGTGGCAGCAGAGCAATTGCGGTATATACATGCATTGACAGTTGCACATGTATTGACAGCTGTACAGTCAGCACTGTCTGACATGTACTCGCTCGCAATCCGGTACACCTTCGTCTTCGCCATGAAAAGCACGCTACAGGGATGGCCTGTCACTGTGCACAGAGCCGCTCGCCATCCAAGTGCTGTGTTGTACATTGCTTTCAACATTTTTTGCATGCTTGGTCACAAAATGTGTGTAAAGTGTGTGCGTGTGTGCGTACGTGCGTGCGTGCGTGCGTGCGTGTATGCATTCTCGGGCATCAGGACCGGCGAGTGTCTTGACAGAAACACATAGCACACGCTAGCAAAAGACTGCGTATCACCTGATAAATGCTGAGACATTGACCCTTCTACTAAATTGATTGCCGACAGAATCGCTGAGTCGAGCGTCTGCATCGACATCGTTGAAGGCTTGTCACCCGCTGCTCCGGCAGCTTGAAGAGATTTTGCACCCGTTCGTGTGAGATGTCGGCAGGTGCCATAGATGTACGTGCACTCGAGTGTGACATGCACCGCTTGCCTCATTCGGTCTGATCCTTCTCCCTGATCGTCCAGACACTGTGCAGAACGGTCCTATCACCGTCAGAGCAGCAGGCTCACAACACCGACACGCAAAGTACGTCATTGGCAACTTCCCTTTGGTATGTCCAACCGCATTGTATCTGTTGCTGGCACCTTAGCCTGTATCCTTGTCTGCTTTCAGCTGCCTGCGTCGGCAGTTGGATACTTGCTGTCCGGAAGCAGCGTGTATCACAAGATTGTTTCGCACCACACAGGGGGCACCAGCCATTCTCAAGGAGGCAAGCTCGAAATGGAAGCTTCACAAAGACAAGCCAGAGGCAATTCCCCCCAGGCGCAGCAGACAGCCAGTACCACAGCAAGATGGAACCCCTTGGCTACTGGAGGATGCTGCTGGCAACGTGACGCATAAAGGCCATCTAGAAGGAGGCATTGATACCAGCAACTACTTCCTTCTTGTCAAGGAGCATGGAGCTTTCACTGCCTTGCCCCTGGCTGCTTGGTATAACTTTAGACCACCACCCAGGCGGGTTGCCATGAGCCTTGAGGAGGCTGAGGCTGAGATGGAGAAGAAGCACAACAGCCATTTCAGCGGCACCAGCCGCCTCAGTAAAGCCATTGCTGCAAATGAAGGTGCCAGCAATCAATAAAATCACACAAGCTATCAATGCATACTTGATTGCAACACGCGACCAATGCAGCTGCTTGCTTTATGGTCACTTGTTAAAAATGCTACTGCTGAGTAGCATTGCACATGCTCACTTGGCAGAGCAGTTGCGCTGGACTATAGCAGCAGTCTTTGTGCTATTACATGAGTCTGTTACGTACCCCAAATGCCGTCCCTGAGGGGTTTTTTTGGTATCTTGCAGCTCAAGGAGCTAAAGAGGCTGACCCTGACGAAGGAGGAGCTGTGGGTGCCGACAGTGATGAAGAAGAAAAGAGAGCTGTCAGAGCGCGTGCTGCCAACGCTGACCAGAGCAGCACAGCAGAAGGCAGGAATCAAAGTGCAGCTGCAGATGTAGGTTCTGACTGTTTGACACACATCAACAGGTGCATGCTGAATACAAAAAAACAGATGTGAGTTTTGAGTTTTGACAAACATTCTTGAGTTTGTGCTGGACGCAGATGTGTAATCTGAGCAAGCAGCCAGATGCTCTGGGTCTAGTTGACCAATTGCATCCCCATAAGCTGGACTACAGGCACATAAACCACTTTCAAGTGCACCACAGTGATCACCACGCTATGTACACAGCAGCCTGTTGCTCAATTTGGGGTGCTGCTGATGCTCAAGAGCTTCTGGTTTTTCACACAGCAGCAGAAAAAGTCACATGCATAATCAATGTGTCACACAGCCATTGAGAAACCTGGAGGAATCAAACAAAAACATCAAATGGGAGCAAAGGGAAAGGTATACGCAAAAATTGAGGGCAAGTGGGAAAGTCATAATATCTGTGTTGCTTCCCTCTTCACACGTGCATACTCCTGCTGAACCAAGAGCCGATCCTCCCTCACAGTGTACGGCCTCAGCCTCGGCAGGAATGTAATCTTATGCCCGGCGACCCGGGTTATGCCATGTACAACAGGCCAATCACGACTAAATCAAAATACTTCTGCTGAAGGTGAATGTGATCAAGGGGGACAAGGGAGCAGAGGACTGGGAGTATGAAGAGAATGCTGCTGATGATGACGAGGACATGGGTGAGCAGGATGACCCCTATCAGGGGGATGCCTCACCCCCTCCCAGACAGTGAGAGTTAACCCCCTGTCTGCATCTGCTTGTGTGACTGTCTGTGTGTCTGCCCGGTGTTCTGCCTGCCTGTCAAGCCTGTGTCTACCTGTGCATCAAATGCAAGCTGCCCAAGCTAGCATTTGTTGGGTGTGCAATACTCGCAAATTCAAGACAGATCAAGCCATAAAAGTAAGTTGGAATCAGGTGCACTCTTTTGCTGCATAAGCTGCACCCTGTAAGGCTGCAATATGCAGCATTGACATATTGGCAACTTTGTGACTGCATTCCAAAGTCCCTGCACAGCAATGCATTGCAACATCACTGGTAACCGAACACAAACAAAGGGAGGCATGATGTCTTCTTCAACTCTGCATCAGCGCATCTGACAACATGTGTCACAAGTCACCACACAAGACGCTTGCTGTATACACAGATCGCCAGCAGCAAGTCAGGAGGATGAAGAAGCAGAGGAAGGCAACAGCCTGAGCAAGCATGGGCGAGAGCTGCAGCGCTTGCTCAAAACCACTGGTCTGTCTGAGTCTGATGATGACCCTTCAAATGAGGTCAGATCTATCTTACTTCAAATCTCATGTCTGCCCATTGTGTGCGACATGCATGAGCATCTGCATGAAAAATTCAGTGACAAGGCACAATTATTTTAGTGTCGCACTCACTAAATCATCAAAGCTTCATACGTGTGCATGACTGTGACTACAGGCTGAACACAATAGTCGTGTCGGTGTGCAAAAGACACTTTTGGTCATAGACATTGGATAGGTTGTCCAACAATGCTAAAGTGTTCTTCGGGATGCAAAAGGGCCGCAACGTGAGATCTCCACTTCATGACATCTTAGGTGGTGACCTTTTTGCATCCCCAAGAACACTTGAGCGTCGTCCTATGGAGAACCCAATCAAAGTGGTAGAAGTCTGAGTACAGAAATGCCCGGGGGCTGGTCTCAAGCATTTCTGCATTGTAGGTCTTACATGACATGAGTCTGGCTTGTAAGCATCTGAGGCTAAAGATCAAAGGCATGCATGTAGTATTGAGGACATCGTTTCGGTGTGGCTCTCTATCAAAGCGCACACAAAAGTAGTCCACAAAACAAGACAGTTCCAAATCAAGCTGTGGGCTAAATCATAGGTGTGTCCAATTTCACTCTAGAGTGGATACTCAGACGCAGCTGCGGAAAGACAAGACTTGTCCTGCACGTATCTAGCTCATCATGCGCTTGAAAGCATTTTAATGATGATCATTATTATTGACATTATCAATTACTGCATTTTCATTATGATTATTATTATTGACATTATCAATTGCTGCATTTTAATGTGATTATTATTTATTGACATTTATAATTGCTGCAGGATGTGAAGGAGGATACTAGTCTGCTGACAGACGATGATGATGACGATGACATGGAAGATTTAGATGCCTTGGCTAAGGGTCTTGACCAGGGCACCCCTGCTGCATCCCCCAAGCCTGCTTCTGCACCAGACACAGGTCACACACCCATCTGAATCTCTTTCATTATTGGCACAGCAGGTCAGAATGATGGACACCTCAAGCTCTGCCTTGATCACCAAACCACCATTGGCATTCCCCGATTTTGAGTCTTCGTTGAGGGTCTAGAACCTAGTCTAGTACTTAATAACCCTGAGTAGCCAGGATGTCTAATGAGTCACACGCTCCAGATCGTAAGGTATAAAATGAAATGAGTCGCTTACTGTATGAGGTCCTGGTCTAGCAGCCAAGACATCTTAAGTGGCCCAAGTGAAAGTGGTCTAAGCAGACTAAGACAAAGTGCTTGTGGTGCAGGGCGCAAGAGGTCACCCACACCCACCTCTGGGGCCACCCCAGGACTGGGGGCCAAGCGCAAGGTTGAGGGGGGTCAGCCAGTTGCCAAGCGCAAGCGATCAGCCACACCCCCAGCCTCTCAGGTGCACACAAACACCACTTCTTGTTGTACATCTGATACTACACTTCTGTTACTGCAGTACTGTTACTGTACTACTGTTGCTGTACTACTGTAGTAGCAGTATGCATTGAGCGCCTGTGCACTACTGTTGTATTGCTGTACCACTATTATATTCAGCAAACATTGGCGTCACTTTTGCAAGCGTGATTCCTCACACCTTGCCCCATGTTGGTTGAGTGAGTCCACATCAAGGGAGGGCAGTACTGCAGCTTCATTCCAGCTAATCTTAGTCAGTGTTGTCAGGATATGTTGAGCTCAGTGTAGGGGGTTAGGCATGTGGGTCAGCTGTGCTTTGGACACAGCAGCAGGCTAAGTCCTGTGTCTGGAACATAGAGATGAATATGCAAGCGTTGTTACACTTGATGTGGCTATTTACAAGCTACATTGCACCCACAAAGCTTCTCATTGCATATTACATGTCACAAATCTTGTCTGTATGCAATACAGAAATTCAGACACACAAAAGACGTATTGGCTATGTGAAAATATGTTTGTGTACATCACGACGGCCCCTTCTAGCTTGTTCATTACTGACAAATGAAACATTTTGCAGGCGCAGCTTCCTTCAATCAAATCAGAGGATGCAGCTGCACCCGCCATCAAGAAAGAGCCCACAATCAAACACGAGCCAACCCCCTCAACTGCCATCAAGGCTTCTGGGTTAGTCACCAGTGAAGAAGTCAAGGCCTTGATCACCAAATCAGGGGGCAGCATGGGTGCCACTGCAGTCAGCAAACACTTCAAAGGCCGCCTCAATGTGAGTCTGAGTCCCACCTGCTTCCCTCTACCTTTTTGCTGATTCAGCAATGAGCTGAGCGTTCAAAACACGCCTCGTTCGCTATTTTGCAATGCTCACAGCTTTGTTTTTGCTCACACACCTGGGACCACTTTCAGCTGCTTAGCGCTGAGTTGTTTGTTGGCCGTGAACAAGATGCGTGTACAGTACTCTGGTGTGGAAGCTGCAGTAGCACTGCTTCTGCGTTTTGCATGCGCTCACATTGCAGCGCCTTACCGATTGCTTGGCATCATGGGCTATGTTGGATCAGTACTGTCATCAGAAATTGCCTGCAGCAGCCTTTGCATGCAACGTTGAGACGCCAAGCTGAACAGCAGCTGAGAAGTAGCTTGTCTGGACCTTGGCTTCTCATGAAATTGACGCTGGAAGGTGTAGTCTTTCTTTTCTTTTTATTTCACCGTCTGGATGATAATTTGTGGTGACCTGTGCTGCAGACCAAAGAGGAGAAAGACCAGTTCAAAAGAGCTGTTAGAATGGCCGCCAACTTTGACACCACCACAAAACTGCTCAGCATTATTGAATGACCCAAAACCATGCAATGCTGCCGCCTGGAGGGCTGTGTTCTTCGTCTGCTTTCAGATTGTGGCACTTCAACACGCTTGTAGCAATTACCCACAATGCGTATGTGATGTTTGCACCGCATTGCTGTGTTGTGTGCAGCATGAGACGACTACTGCTTACAAATGCTGTATGCTGTTAAGGACACCAATGCCTATACCACATTGTAGACAAGGCAACACGCAACTTCAGGCATGAATTCAAGAGCATGCCAGCAGGTCATTGTTTGCTGCAGCATACCAGGCATGTTGCGCACAAAAAGCAATGCAGCCTTGCAGGCTTTCGTTTCTTATTGCTGCGGTCAAGCAAACGCTTTTGGGCTCTATGTAAGTGTAGGGCGCCGTGTGTATTCGTCAACAAAAGACGTGATCTGACACAAGAATGGTCTGCAATCGTCCTGGCTGCAATGCTCAAGATTGACATGGAAAGCTCAACTCAACAGCTCCAGCAGCTCATCGTCACCATTGATAGGATTCTTGTCTGAAAGCCTGCAACAGCAGCATGGTTGCTCACAGATCTGATGGCCTTGTAATCAGCAACAAAATTTATGCTAAATTTCACTTTTTGGGACCCAAGCTCACAAAGACCAACATAGAGCAGCCTGGTTGATGGCAACAGTGACTGTCTCCAACAATCACACCATTTCCTACTCTGCAACAAATATGGAATCAAGAGCTGAAGCATGACTTTCATGCCTACAAGCTCTGCAAGAGGAGCGCAGCTGTTGATTCGATGCCATGCTCAACCAAGCAAATGACTGTCATGCTCGATCATGATCAGACAGCAGGATCAAGCACAGCTTGTCGTGCAGAGTAGAGGTGTGTCCTTACTTGACCAAGTCTAGACCTGTTTTGCCAGATGCATTGGTGGCATGCACATTGGCACCAGCATCAATCAGGGTTTCAACACACTGGCCCCTCCCATACCCACAGGCATAATGCAGGGGCGTGTTCTGCATATTCTCTGCTGCTTCTAGGTTTGCTGATGCGCTGATGAGAGCCTTGAGCACGTCACGCTTGTCATGGGCAACAGCGTAATGCAGCGGTGTCCGACCATCACGATCTTGCTCATTCATATCTTTGCCGATTGCTATGAAATCCTCGGCTGCTTCCAGGTCCCCAAACCTGAAGGGCAGAGAACAATACTCGAAGGGCAGAGAACCATACGTGAAAGGGCAGAGAAACATACCTAACGAGCACAGAAGAGTAAAGAACAGCACAGCATGGCGCTTGCGGCTGTTTTTATATCATGCTTACTTGGCAGCCTCCCACAAATTGTTGATCTCAGGCTCTTCTCCAGATGCGGCAGGGCTGGGGGCGCCGTTCAGCTTAGCCATAACTTTCTGAGTCAGTGTGGGATCTGTCAGCATCTTCATTAGATCTTTTGGGTGGCCGCTTTTGGCTTGTTCAAACAAGGGCTTTAGCTCTGGATCCTCCTGTAATGTCAGAAGCAGAGGACTTGTCATTTGTATTTTGAGTCAGGCAGTCAAGTGTTGAGACATTGCATTGGCACGCTGCAAGCAAAAGTTATGCTATTGACAAATTGCCATCAGCCAGCATGGCATGACGTCATGGAGGTTGTATGTGCGCAACCAGCAAGGTAGTCTGCACACAGCCTGAATAAAAGTCAATGCTGCTGCATCACTGTGTGATGATGCGTGCAGAGATACATTAGGGTGGCAGGCATTTCTCAAACAGCATGACACGCTTCTGTAAGCGCTTGATGCATGCTAACAGAATCCAACATGATGCTGCATGCATACCCTGAGTTTCTCAATCTTTGCAGCAAAGTCCTTGTCTTGCATCAGCGATTGTACTTCTTTCATCTGTTCTTGCACTTCAGGTTGTTGCATCTGCTCGTTCAGCGCCTCCATTTGCGCTTTCACCTGACATGTCACGACGTCGGTCAGATCAGTCAGTTTATAGGTGTTGAGCCAGACTACAATGTACGTATACTTGCACCTTTGGATCCTCGGTGTCTAGCTGAGCTGGCTGATCTACAAACGCATGCTGCCGGTGGGAGCATCTTCTGCCGTGCGTCAGGCGCTCAGCACATAGCAGCTTGTGCCTAGTCAAACCTGCATGTGCTGCCGAAGTCGTCGAGACTGCTTGCTGGCTGCATGCCGGCAAGTGGAAAGTCTGCATCGCTTACTGCTTGAGTCAAGGCGTCCCAAGCTTGTTGCAGAATTCAGCTTAGCGGAACCGTCGCACCACGGCGTTATGGATCTGCCACCGATTTTCCGACGGTTCCTCTTCTTGTCGACTCTACCATTTGTCGTACTACGACAGTAGGTGTCTTGAGGCGCAGTTTGTTTAGGAATTTGTTGTCACAGTACGGCAAGAGATGAGGGGCACCGCAGGTGGCAATTGTGGCAGATTCGGGTACTCACTGCACGTCCGTGCTTGTGATCACTTCTGCAGTAACTGAGCTGTTCCAAGTCCCCCTGTTCTGCACACCCGCGCGACCTAGCTGGCGGTCACCGCTACGCAACATTAATCTGTCCGCCATCTCAGTATTTGCAGCCCTCCTGTACCTTTGCGGTGGCGGTCACTCCAACAGTATCGACCAAGGTCCCTGAGGCAAGCATATCATCCCAAGCTTGACAGGGCATGACTTGAGGCGGTAGCTGCAAGAAGGCCTCTACTGCGATGCACGCACGACTCACGTCCAAACGAGCTGCAATGGCTCTGGCATTGCTGACTTTTATTGCTGCTCCGGTTGTGCTTCTTCATTGGGACTTTTGGCTGCCTGCAACCAGCAGTCATGATGGCTCCATCAGCGATGAACTACAGCTAGCTTTACCTGTGGAACAAATGCTGTCCGTTAGGTATGTACCTTGACCAAAGTTTGAGTTAGTGACGTCCATCTGTGCATCCTTGCTGGCCCACGAAGCATGTGCTCTTACTTGTATTTAGCAGCTGCACCGCTCACTTGGGTGCATGTTTATGATACAGCCCACCCATCACTCAATGTTTGGCCCAAACAATACAAGGTGCATATTGCAGTGTCTGCAACAAAAGCCCACCTGGCTAGCCATTTTGTCTCGTCCAACATCTCAGAACCAATACTCTTACCTCAAGTGGTCTGCAAGTCAGTGTGTCTGAGCCAGACCCAGGTGTGTGCCTCAGCCCAGCATGTCTCCTGAAAGCCTGGGTACCTCTCACCATGTATGCACTTGGTTTTGTTTGATGCATACCATTGCCAGTCTGCTCTCATCAGTGTCATTTCATCTGTGCTCAGCATGATTGCAGATTGCTTGGTTCTTTTGACAAGCATCATCAACTACTCACAAAGCCATCTCTGACAGACATGCTCTGCATGTCACATGTGCGCCCTGCCGTAGTATGAGCAAGCAGTACTGAAATGCACAGTCATGAACCAAATGTGGATTTCCGCTACAGGCAGCAACTGGCGTATCAAGCATACAATCCTCAGCTGAAATCTCTGTCAGGTCCTGCACAACAAGCACACAACACTCAGATTCTGCCCAGCCACACACTGGCCATTCTGCCAAGTTTTGCCACACCTCAAACCCTAGCCGCTCCTGATGGAAGCATCGTCTTCCTACAGCCAGACCCATACCTTCATGATGCTCAAGATATCGTCAACCACACAGCAGATACCATCTTTGGAGGCAGCAAGGCAGCGCAGCAGCATCAGAAGAGTTCAGCAATGTTGAGAGGACAGCCAGTGAACATGCCGCAGCCCAAGTTTCCTCCTGTGGCACGCGATGATCTGATCATTGCTTTGACATCTGCAGCTGATAGGTGTGTAGCTATAGCCTGCCCAACACCAGTGATAGTGAGCTCCAGCCACAGCAATAGCATCAGTCTGTCAGCAATGCAACCAGCCTTTTTGTGGTCACAGGCTTGATGTTGACCAGCTTGTGCTTCAACTCAGCAAACTGCTTTTCCCTTTTGCTGCATGCAACACAGTGTTACATTGTGATGCAATGCGTCTGAAAGGACTGTCAGCTGCAAAGGTACCCCAACTTGTGATCTCTAGTCCTCAATTGTTATCCCAAGTTCACAGAATTTCATGCTGTTAAGTCCTGACCCATTGCAGTTGACAGCTCTTTGTTTAAACGTGTGCTTGCCCTTGAATGTACACGCGTCTCAGAGAAGTGAGGTGAGTCATCATGCCTGATAGCTACATCAGAGTAAGCAACAAGATTATTGATTCTACTTGTTGCCCTCTTCTTCTGTCAAAATGCTCAACATGCAGCAGCCGCGGTTATGGGTCAGAATCAGCTAAAAAGATGTGTCAATAATACCCAAGATGCCGACAAACGCAAGCATGAGGATGGGTCAGAACAAGCTCTTCATGACTTGATAAACAAAATCCCAAACTTGTCAATTTGCTGAATGGATCTATGGTTGTTATGCAGGAAGTCCATGATTCAAGCTGGGCGGTCTTGGCGTAAGGGTGTGCGCACACACATATCTTTGGACATTGCCAACCCTTCTGGTCCCCTCTTTCAGGTATCCTTCATGTTCATCATCATTGCTGTACTATGGTCACTTTGCTGCATTGATGTGCCCAGGCATTATCCTAACCACTCACATTGATAGCAAGCTCTAGCAATGTAAAACATCACTACATGCAAAGAACATCCATTTTGTAGTGGGAGGTCTGATCTCAGACGGGCCTGAGAGCCATCACCAGGCGAGTTGACTTCTGGAAAGTGATGCATTTATGCCACATCCTTGTTATTTTGTGCCAAAGGCATGATGTCATCAATACTTAATGCCTGTCATTGCGTGCCAAAGTCAGATTGATGAGAGTGTTGGTAAAATTGGGTAGCCTCACTGTACAGTATGGCAGGTAGCATGTATGTAATTCTGGTGAGCAAATATTCACAATGCTGTAGGTAGGACGAAAGGTGCATAATGAGAGCTTTGGGTACTACAGAGACTTGAACTCCAATATGACAGTCAGCAGCCCAGACGCTCTCAGGTAACCCCTATTCTGCACCCATGCTCATCAACTTTGATCGCTTTTCTGCATATCAGCTAAGCAATTGCAGATTAGAGGTGTCCTATGCTGCATCTGTGTTAGTGGCATTTGGCAGCCCTTCTTGTGCATATCAGTTACATGGCTTGTGATCAAGCTCCCGTGGTGACTCATCATGTGTTTGATGCTGTGTACACTTGCGTGAACTGTGCATGTAAGCAGGGTTACATGCTCAGAAGGCTTGACAGCATACATACTATACTTGACAGCATACAAGTTGCAGGGGACTGCATCTGCAATCCCATCTTGGCTCATGCTGTGTCCATTGCACGAATTGCCTTTGCACGAATTGTGCATGTGAGCAGCAATGCATTCTAGCATTCCATGCTCAAGAATTAGTCTCAGTATCATCAGTCAGAGTGATATTCGTCCAAGGCCCCCTCAAACATCACAACCACATGGTGATCATCACAATCACATGGTGATCATCGCAATCACATGGTGTTAATCTTATCTTCAGGGCTGCTATGACCCCCTTTTTGGCTAACCAGTCCTTGGGAGTGGACAGCTACAAGTGGATCCTGTTTGGTGAAGACGACATGGTCTTCTTCATTAATAATGCAATGAAGCTGCTGGAGCACTTGGACCACAATCTGCCATGCTTCCTGACTGACAACATCCAGTACCCCCAACAACACATCAATGGTAGAGTCCAGCTTCGTTTGATTGCACCTTTGCTGATGTGCATATGTCTTTCATTACAGCTAGACATATTTACAACTATCTGAAGCTGTGAATCACTGTATCACGCCCAAAACAACTTGGACAGCCTTTGACTCCCACTACGGTCTGACTCCCACTGCGGTCTGACATTGGACTCACCGATGTCACTTTAGTAATTTTGCAGAAAAGGCTCAATTTATGACTGAATCCCCCTGTAGCATCCCCGACCTGTTGTGCCTGTCTGTGCAGGTGAGCAGTATGTGGCAATGAACCCCAACCCCAGAGCCCCACGCTGCCTGCCCTGCAACTACATAGACCCTCTTCAGGGCCACTATCACAACCCTCACGGCTTCAATGCAACACCGGCAAGCCTTTCTTGATACATGACTAGCTGAAGCTATCTGCCCTGCCCTGCCCTGCCCTGCCCTGCCCTGCCCTGCTCTATCAACCACATAAATGTCTGCTATTAGCAAGCCAGCATTCAAGCTCACTGCAACAACGCTGTGCACAGCAAGCTTAGACACTCAATGTGGTTGTTTTGTGCTTTTTCACTCTTCAACCATCTGGACACGGGGTCTTTTGGCAAAAAGACCCTCAGCACATCTTCCCTCAATATGCTTTGTGAATGTACAAGAGTCAACACAGCTGTATGTTGACGCAGGCTTGTCCCTGCACTCAAACAGCAGTATGTCAGTCGGACAATCTATGGTTGACAGACCAGCAGTGCCGCTTCAAGTTCAATCCACCCGGCCATGGCTACAACTTCCACAAAGGTGCAGTGGAATGTTACTCTCTGCTTTTGATGATGCAGACCTTGAAAAGCCCCTCAATCTACACACACAGACGCACGCATGCATGCACGAACGCACGCACACACACACACACACACACACACACA
>JAABUP010007203.1_pt1 | contig 15135 bp, 11 predicted proteins | sample 5559201 | NCBI WGS metagenome assembly JAABUP01 (sample SAMN10711887, study PRJNA513373) | rock metagenome | isolation source: Antarctica rocks | place: Antarctica
ATGCTACTGTTAAGGACAGGACGTATGGGAGGGGCTGTCCTTTCTGCTCAGGCGTAGCCATTTGTCAGCATAACACGCTTGCCAGAAAGGCACCTGAAGTTGCACTGTTTTGGGATGCCAAAAAGAATCATCCCATGTCACCACACCAAGTGACTGTCTTCAGCCACATGAGAGCCCATTGGAAGTGCATTGTTTGCTTGCACGAGTGGCAAACTCACCTGGCAACTAAGGTGCGTCGCAAGACTGGGTGCCCCAATTGTGCAAAGGCAAACGGCGGCAGGAAAGCAGATGGCACCAGGCAGAAGCACCCTACTTTTGCAAGGGCAAAGCATGCCTTGCTGCAGCAATGGGATCATGACAGGAACAGAGAAACTGGAAACTTTCCTGAGAACACAACACTACAAAGCGGCAAGTTCATTTGGTGGCAGTGCCATGAATGTCCAAAGGGCAAGGTGCACAGCTGGCAGGCACCAGCTTTCTCTCGGACCTTACAAGAAAAGGCAGCAGGATGCCCTTGTTGTGCTGGGCACCAGCTTTGTGAGTGCAACTCTTTGGAAACTGTCTGTCCTGATATCGCTGCTGATTTCGACGCTGAAAAGAATGGTGTCAGCGCTGCCGAAGTGACAAGTTCAGCACGCACTAAGTATAGCTGGCTGTCAGATGAGCCTGAAGCCAAGAAGCGTTCTGTGGCTCAGCGCACCAACTACACAAGAAAACAGCTTAACACTTATGCTAGGCGCTCTTGACAATGCAGCAAACAGCAATGCTTTTTGTGTGTTCTTTGGCTAGTTTGACATACTGTCAAATGGTTTAAAGCTTGATGTTCATGACTGTGCTGCCCCTTGAGAGATGGAAGGCAGGACAAAGGAAACTTCCATTTCCTGAAGTGCAAGCCCTCTTGTGTGCCGGCCTAGCTATCAGTAAGCTCTACTTTGCCCCCTTCTTGTAGCCATGTTGGGGCGTACTGCATCTGTGATATGTCATTTTGTCATTGCACAACTCTCTCTGCCCTGTGCAGACAATTGTGCCTTGACACGTCTTGTTTATTTACAGGAACTCAGCATGACTGCAATGATGTTGTCACTGTTATTTGCTTTCTTAGCATGTGTCGATGTCCGTACTATTCAAAAGTTTAGTTGCTGCCTCGCTGAATGCTTTCTGAGGGACAGCCTGGGTGACATGAGCTTGTCTGTACAGGAGTATGCGATCTGAAAGATGGTAATGACTCAAGAGGACTGAAGGTCAAGACACATGTGATCACTGTCAAGATAGAGTTTGCATTGCGTGAAGCCGAGCCAAGAGTCCTGGGATAGCGACTGAATGCATATATGTGGTGCAAAGGTAACATATGTGGTGCAGAGTCAAACATACAGCAACATGCCTTGTGTGGTGCTGATGTACAGCTTGGGCATGCTGCAAGTGGCTGTAGCCTCGTAATGCACAGACTGTGCTGCTTACTAGCATCATGAATTGCATCAAATGGCAGATGCAAATCATTCAGTATCTGCTTTGTGAGCTTCGTGCAGCCTGTGCAAGTGGAGCAGCATGTGAACAGTGCAAACAGACCATGTGCAGTCTCTACTCAACAGCATTGCAGCGTCTGCAGGACACAAGGCCACTTTATATCTTATGCATATCAAGCAACCCAACCATCATAAGCATGCATGATGCAGGTTACCCACCCAAGGTACAGCAGCCCGTGAGAAAGATGCTAATGTAGCTGAGAGTGGCAAACAGAGAGGAGGGTGTTTGGCTGGCGCCTCCATTTCTTCACTGAGGGAAGTACTTGGGGACAAGCTGAGCCTGCTGTCCCCAGATGGCCAGCCACTCTGGACACCTCCTCAAGCACAACGTCAAACAGGTGATGCCTGTCAGGCTCTCTTTTTTATGTCATGTGCAAGCAGTGTTTGTTGCAAACAATCTGTAGCTTGTATTGTGTCTGCTTCATCAGCATGTGGTGCATGTGGTGTCTGCCTGACCCTCTGCTGTGCTTTGGGACGGGCTCATAGCAGTCCAGTATCACACTTATATGCATAACATCATTTGACAACACGTCTGCATTGATGTGCATACATGTTTGAGTTTAAATTGCAACAAGAAAACAAGATGTGTGACATGGCATTTTTACGAGTTGTCATATGCACATGCTGATCTGCATCATCATCTTCATTGCACCATGCAACCTGACATTCAGGCCACTGCCTGCCTGTGCCTGCCAGTATCATCTGTATGTGCTGTGTTCTCCAGATGCATGTTGGCTTGCCTGGCATCTTGAGCCCATCGTCATGAAGGTGATGTCTGTGCAGGTGTGCTCTGAGTCCACTGGTCATGCTGAGGCTGTTCAAAAGACGTATGACCCTCAGCAGGTTGAGTATGGTAAGCTGGTGGAGCTGTTGTTTTCCAGGCATACCTCCGCTGCTTCCAACAGAGCTGGCAATGATGTTGGCACACAGTACAGATCCGGCAGAGGAATATCACACAGAAGAGCAGCAGCAGGTAGGACGCTGTGCTGCCGTTCCTCTTCTTGCCTGTAGGCCCTGGATCTAATCAACAGAGCAGAAAGTGGCATCACTCATTGTCAACCTGTCGTTTATTCTTATTGACAGTTATTTGGAATGGTACTGGCCCAGACAGTTCATCCGAAGCAGACTGATGCTGTTCACCAAGTACGTAACCTCAGCACACATTTGTTAACTTCATTCAGTGTGCAATACATAGACAGATGTTTGTAGGCCATGAATACAAGCATTTTTTGCATTGCTTGCTGACCCTCCTGGAGTATGAGCCATGGCAACATCATGCCATCTGTCTGTCAGTCAAGACTGTCAGAGGTCCACACAGAGCAGAGGACTAGGAACAGAAAGACCCTGAGCAAGATGATGGCTTCTGGGCTTGTAGCTTCCTGTTCTGGTGCTGGGGTTCACAAACGACATGCATCTACCAGTTACAGACTACGCCTCTGCTTCAGGTATATAACTCTTTCTGCAGCAATCTTACTGTTTCCTCTGCTGCATGCACTGCAAGGCCTGCATGAGTCCTGAATAGTCTGAATTGTGCATGAGTGCAATTGCAATTGACATGGCCAGTCTCTTGACTGAATGCAAGCATGCAATCCCCAGGTCAGATTGGGCCAGCAGCATACAAAACAGAGTTGGCAAGACCAGCATGTGTTGGTTTTACTGTGTGATCCTGACAACTGGCATCCAGCAGTGCCTGGCCTGTGTTTCCTTCTCTTCTTTTCTGTAGTCATCAAATTTGATATTGACTGCCAATATGTGTGCAGGCTTGTGCATGCTGGTTGTTGATGGTGGACCTGCACATCACTGGCGGGCTGCTGATAGGCATGGGCACGAAGCTGAAGCCTGTAGAGCTTTGCTCAACACTCCGCCACACAAACAAAGCAAAGAGCTGATTTGGTGTATGGTGCACAACAACAGCAAAACCAGGTGGGCGCCTGTTGTCTTCCTGATATAAGAAGCATGAAGGCTAGTCAATATTGTGATTACAATGTAGGTCTGCCTCACAAAGCAAGCTGGCATGCATACATCACACTCGCATGTTTGATGATATCAGCCGGCAAATGTTCTTTGGAAGCAGTCACATAAGTGCACACATCACGCATGCTCTCACTGCAGGGTGTCCTTCCATGCCAAGCTGCGCTTTGTCAGCCAGACACAGAGAGCCCTTTCATAGCTGCAATTCTTGCGGGTCGTCAATGCAGATGCAGAAGTGCTCAGGTTGGCAGTGTGTGAGCTATACCCTGCTAGGTACGGCAGAGCTGAAGATGTCATGACAGCCAGCCTGAGCAGCCGCACACAGCTAGTGTCGGCTGTCGACATTTCAGAGCTGGACACAAAGCTGGTCACAGCCACAGAGAGAAACAAGCTGTTTGGGCTGGTCTACAAGAACTTGTCTGGCATGGCACGCAGGCTCAGTGTGCTCACGCTGTAACCCATCTCATAAGGTACAACACTAATACTAGTGTTGGCATGTATTTACCAAGGTATGCCTGTTTAGGTCAATTTTAGTCAGGTCAACGCTCCTACACTGCAGTTGCTATGCAGGGCATTTTGTTTCGTAGCTACACTTCAACAGTGTTCTGCTTGCTGATGTGCATGAGACAGCTTTATAGCACATCAGACGTTCAAGCGCTTTCAGCCTTTGTTGGCTAAGATCATACTTGTCTTCGACGTACGGCACTTCTTCCTCAGCCAATCACATCACCCAGGCGGTGCTGGGCTTCACAGAGTGCGCTGCTTGAAAAGATGGTCGGGCAGTTCAGGGCAATAGTACTTGCAGTTTGTAGTGATCTGATAGCAAAACTTTTTTGAAATTGCAACCTGATAAAATTTGCTCCTTGGTATGTTTTGCTTGATTTTGACAAACACAATTCTAAGATGGCTGGCGTGTGCATGCTGTCACAGTATACGAACTTTGTAAAGGTCCATTAGGCTTCCAAGCCCAATGCAAAAGAGCGGGACCAATTTGGGAATAAGCTTGCTGCCTGATTTGATGTTTTCTCCAGCATTTAATGCCATGTCATCTGTAGGAAAGTGCTGCTGGACTCCCATCAAAATCTCACAAGAGTCCACTGCACATTTGGGGCCATGAAATTGGTGTGAGCAATCTGATGGCAAGTGACACATGTGATATATTCTGAATATGTCTGGCTTCCCTCATGGTTTTGCCTGTACCAGATTGCGTACTCTAGTACAGCGCCCATGAATCTTCAGAATCTTTCCCAAAGTGATCATCACATCCTTGGCTGCTTGCAGCGCAATGTTTGCCTACAACATACACAGTTTATTTGAGCAGCTTCGGACAGCTTGTGCCGATGGTGCAGGCATCTCTGACCTTTTGGTATGAGTCAACATTCTGGGTGATATTGCCCTCGTCATCCTCAGTAACCTGGCCATACTGCGAAGGATCTCTTGGAAGCAGATGGAACCTCTTCACAAGCGTGTTGATTGCAGTGGTGCGCCAGTGTGTGATTGGAAAAATTTAGTCAGTGCCAAAAAGACTCCATTCAATGGTTGTAAGGAAGGAGGCAGACACGCTTATGGTTATCTCTGTTGACACATTGTCCAGAATCTGGATTTCCTGTTCCTGCAGAATAACTGTGCTGTCTGGTCCTTCCTGCAACATTGCGACAGTAAGAATGTAGAAAACATCTGTGGTGTTAACGCGTTCAGCGGCAAACTTTCTTTGCTGAATTGGAATGCCCGCAATGAAAGACGTCGAATGGCACCACTCTGAGTTTCAACATCACACTGCGGTACTGCGGCGTACTGCGTATACTGCACGCAGTGCCGCAGATTTCGTCGAGCGTACTGCGGCACAACACTGGCTACAAGAGCGGACCTTTGGAACCATACGCTAAACTCCAAACCCTAAACCCTAAACCCTAAACCCCACCCCAACCCCGTTGAGATGCTTTCTGCTCGTTCAATGCAACAACATCAGGCAGCGAATACTCTGCGATTTGATCAGACCATGCTAAACTCGAGTAGTGCGGGAGCGACTCTAGCTCTCAATGCCGGCCATAGCAGGTATGCCACGATAGCTTCTACAGCATGAATGCAAAGATCAAGTCACGCTGTACGACTGCTGCTACTGACAGCAAATCTCAGACCTGTCAGTGGCCTGTTTTCAGGCGGACCTCGCAAGTGCCTCACCGCGTCAGGCGGCTTACCAGCCAGGCACCAAAGCTCCAAAAACGTGATCATTGTACACACAAAAACACGCACGAGACCGTCTGTTTGTCCTGCATAGGTGAGTCTCTTGACTTGGCAAGCTAGCTTGTGCACTTGACATTGCGCTTGAGCTTTTGCTCTTGAATGCTGACTAGCATCACACGTGCACGCTGACCTGCAGGCCATACCTATGGAATTAACAGTCGCGGTGACGGTATGCCACAGCAGCAATGCCAGCAGCCGGATAAGGGGCCCAATACCAGCCTGCTTGCTGACGAGCTGCAGAGACAGTGGCATGAAAAGCTCAACATGCACCTCGGCAACGTTCTCATCAGGCCTGGCAGTAATCGCAAGGTCTGGTGGTCGTGCGACCAGTGTCCAAATGGCCTTCCTCATATCTGGGAGGCTAGAATTAACAACAGGACATATGGGAGGGGCTGTCCTTTCTGCTCAGGCAATGCCATTTGTCAGCATAACACACTTGCCAGAAAGGCACCTGAAATTGCACTGTTTTGGGATGCCAAAAAGAATCATCCCATGTCACCAGACCAAGTGACTGCCTCCAGCGGCATGAGAGTCCATTGGAAGTGCATTGTTTGCTTGCACAAGTGGCAAACTCACCTGGCAACTAAGGTGCGTCGCAACACTGGCTGCCCCAAGTGTGCAAAGGCAAACGGCGGCAGGAAAGCAGACGGCACCAGGCAGAAGCACCCTACTTTTGCAGCGGCAAAGCATGCCTTGCTGCAGCAATGGGATCATGACAGGAATGGAGAAAATGGAAACTTCCCTGACAACACGACATTACAAAGCAACAAGCTCATTTGGTGGTGCTGCCAAGAGTGTCCAAAGGGCAAGGTGCACAGCTGGCAGACTCGGGCATTCCATCGAACCTTACAAGAAAAGCCAGCAGGATGCCCTTGTTGTGCTGGGCACCAGCTTTGTGAGTGCAACTCTTTGGAAACTGTCTGTCCAGATGTTGCTGCTGATTTCGATGTCGAAAACAATGGTGTCACTGCTGCTGAAGTGACAAGTTCAGCAGGCACTAAGTATAGTTGGCTGTCAGATGAGCCTGGAGCCAAGAAGCGTTCTGTGGATCAGCGCACAACTACACAAGGAAACAGCTAGCCACTCATGCTAGGCGCTCAAGATAACGCAGCAAACAGCCATGCCTTTTGTATGTTTGAATCTTGGAATATCTTGATAGACTTACAGATGGCTTGTTGATAACTGTTCATGACTTTGTTGTTGAGGATGCTATCTCTGGAAAGACAGAAGGCATAAGAGGGGTAAATGTGTTTCCTGTAGTGTCAGCCTTGCCGTGCATCAACTTATTTACTAATAAGCTCTGCTAATCTGCTCTTCTGCAGCCATGTTGACTCGTACTGTATCTTTGATATCTCATCTATCATTGGAAAACTCACTTCAGACACATGACCATTTCGAGGTCTTTTCGTTGACACGCAGAGAACATGTCAGCAACATGGCATGACTGCAATGACTGTGTGGTGCATTTCTAGCATGTGTTGGTATTTGTGTTGTTCAAAGCATTGCATGAAGCCATGTTGCATGCTTGCAGAGAAGCAGCCTGGTTGCTGCAAGCCGGTGTGTATAAGAGTGGGTGATTTGGGAGTTGGTGGTGACTCAAGGTGACAGAACGTCAAGGCACATGTGATCACTATAAGACATGGTTTGCATGGCATGAAATTGAGTTAAAAGTCTCAGACCGTGACCGAATATGCACATGTAAGCTGAGCTGTTGATTGCATTCTACTGGGAGAAGATGCCGAATGTCTACATAGAGGTACATCTCACGTGGCTCACCCTGAAAATGCCTGGGGCCTGGCAGGATTGTTTGTTGTGACACACCTGTCTCCATGCTGACTGCCTCCGTTAATCTGTAAACACGGGGAAGTGCTCGACATACACGCAAGCGTAGTGCAACAGCTATAAGAGCAAAATGTGCCTTTGCTCAAGTCATATTCGGTCAAGTCCATGATGCTACGATAGGTACTGCCGTCCGCCAGGCCTGATTGTTGGGGCAACGCAAGTTCAATCGTGATTAGTCAGTCGTGATTAGTCAATCGTGATTAGTACCTGTCCCATGATAGGGCTTTGCATAGGCGAGAGGGCTGCTCCAGAAGCAGAGTGCACCTGATTACAACTCCTTAGGAAGGGGTTGCGCTTGGGCTGCGCGAGTGACTGCACCATGGCTGTGCATCTGATTGAAACTTCAGAAGAGGACAGCTACTTGGCCGTTGCCCGCCACATATCGGACTTGTTAAACGAAGGGCAGGTCAGCCGTCGTTGCTTACTTGCCAGCTCTTCTGTGTCCCCGTCGTGTTCAGCACCTTTGAGGCAGGCTACACTTCCCAGATCTGGCAAAGTCGTTGGCCTCTCGCGCACAGTCGGTCCACGACGGTGCTGTCCAACACAAGAACAGTCTGTCTGCAGGCGCGCACAGCACTTGCAGAGACTCCCGGCTCAAAGTTTACCCAAGACAGCGAGGCCGCTTTGGCCGAAGGCAGATTTGGAGACTTGCTCAATCTTCTCGTGCCGCATTTTGACGTTCTATTTCAAAAGACAACAGGCTCAGGTATGTGTAGCTGCAGGATCAGACTGCTTGCACCAATGCAGAACTTGACATCACAAACTTCATCACACTGTTCCAACCTTTGCTCCTCCTGCAGATCTTGAGTGCTGTGTGAATGTCATCAGCCACCTAGTTCCCAGACTGCCACCACACCAAGTGCGGTCAGCAGCCAAGCAAGTAGCAGATGCTTTGACAGCCACAGTGAGTTCTCTTCCTGTCTGATGAAGCGTCATGACAATAGCCCATTCACTATATGGCTTGACTTCACCTGGGTAGTGATGCTGTCCTAGACTACCCATTGGAAAAAGCTTGCAGGGGCTTCCCAGCCCTGCACTCACAGACTGGCCATCTACTGCTGCTAAGCTGTTGCCCTTTCCTGCAGGTTGATGAACAGGCGCAGCAGAGACTTGGAGGTCTCACAGAGCTGTACAACGTGGCTGATGATGCAAAGACACAGCACATGCTGCTTCAGCAAGCCATAGCATACGCGACCAGAGCCAACCTGGCAAACCTTCTTGGGCCTGTTATCAAGGTAAGAAAAGAATGTTTTTTCGTTTTTTCATCAAGGATAAATTAATTAAGGTGCCCAGCAGGGCCTGCATGCTTTCATAATACATCACTAGGAAGGAGAGTTGTGCACAAACAACCCTTGCACATCACAATATACTGACAAGTCTGTAACCACAAGGCAGAGCTAAAAATCAACACTCTGTGCAATGCATGGTTCTGCCTCCTCTTTGTGTGAAGTCTGTTAGTCTTGGGGTTGCTAGTTGGCAGCTCAGACTGTGCCCCTGGTCTGCATGCACACTCACCACTCATCCCTCACCACCCACCACTTACCACTCACCACTGACAGCAACATCACCTGAAGTGGAGTTTAGTGTCTCACTGGCTCTGCACAGTTGGCTTATATTGTTTCTGAAATAAAGCAAACCTTGTAATCACATTAGACTGCATGTAATGTGAATGTCAGTGTCTGGCGTGAGTTTGGTAGTTGTTGATCCATGTTGTCATTTTGACATTCTGCAGCAGGCAGGAGCTAGTTTCATGGTCAAATGATGATGTACATCATCACATCATCAGATCATGATGAACATCATCAGATGATGATTTACATTTGATGATGACTTTCTTTGGTTTGTACATCATCATTTGATGACGCTGGCTCCTGCCTGCTGCAGAACAGAATTGTTTATGATCATTTGATGCACCGACACTCTGTGATTTGATGTGTTAACATCTCTTTGCTCTCAAATTCATTTCTGGATAACAAGACCAGCTCTTTGCTGCTGCAGAACAGGATAGAGGAGTGGATCAAGGAGTGGCGACTCAGCCCTGCGGATTCCCGGGATCTGTACCTGGACACAGCTGCCTTGCTCCGCACAAACAAGGTCAGCTCCCATACCCTGTCTTCAAATCCCATACCCTGTCTCCAAATCCTGCCTCACTGGCTGGTCAAGTGCTTGCAAAGTCTGCACACCAGCATACCCTTCCTTTGCTGCTGCGGCTGTTATCTGTATGTGCTGCTGTTGTGTGTGGTGTACATGACCCCCAGGGAAGACCATCGTGCAATGTGAGCGTTGCGTGTATGCCTGTATGCTCAACACTGCTGTTTCTGAGGCAGTAGCACCATGGTATGTCTGTTCATGTGTCATGCTGTGTTGTGCACCATGCCGACCTGTATCTGTGAGAGGAAAGAAGTGCAAAGTCTTGCACAACTTCCTGTTGCTACGACGCTTATACTCCCAACTGGCGAGCTCTGCTTTGAGCCTGTTGTATTTAACCGGCGTCAACATCAACATCAGGATCTTATGGGTGGACTGCTGCCTCTCAGTGCTCTTTCTGCTTACCGCGATCCTCACATTCCTTAACGCACACTGCTGTCATTGCACTCTCACAGCTTCTAGCATTTGTTCTAGCCATCAGGGCTGTTGTCCAGTAGGATCAATGTGTGGCAAACAGCATCATGACAAACAAATCCCTGTGTAGATATGGCCTCTTGTACAGCATCTTGTACTTATGCTCCAATCGCATCTCCAGATGCAGTGTGTGATGTGTTGCTTCAAGTAAGATGTAGTTTGTGTAGTTTCAAGTAAGATGTAGTATGTGATGCGTAGTTACAAGCAAGTCCAGACCAACATGATACAGTAGGCATCATGTCACGTGCATCAGCCTCATGACACTGTAGCCTTTCCTGAGCAGCGCAACATCACATCATGTGTCTGTGGCTCACCAACTGCTGCTGCTGCTGCACTGTGGTTTCAGTATCTGTTTAGTTTCCAACACCTGTTTAGTATGGACACCTGTGTAGTATCAACACATGGGTAGCTTTGTACCTGTTTGATTTGGGGAACACATCAGGAAAAGGTGCTCTGCTGTTCCTGGCTTGAGACTGTCACTGCTGCCTGGTGACGCTGCATGTATATCTTGCATTCCTTTTAATGTATACACTCAGTGCCATAGTAATAGTCACTTAAGTACATCGTTTTGTTAACCACATGTAATGGATTGAAATGGATTGTGCTTGCATGTGAAGAGGAGGAAGACAGCACCAAAGGATGCATACAAGCTCACCCTGAGGTGCTTATCTACATTTGATGACTCATCTCCTGAGGTACAGCACAACACAACTGGCTCCTGTTGATACATGCCATTGCTGCTGCATCGTCTTCAGTTTCTGAAAGCTTGCAACAGTCATCAGGTCTGAGGGCAGACTTTTTGTTGTCATGGTCGTGCACATGGTACGTAGTCATTGCAGTGTATATTAACGCTGCACTGTGTTATGCAGCACCTGCTGAATAGATTAGCGTGTTGCTTGACTCTTGATACTGAGTCTTGCTTTTTTATTTGACTAGGGCATATCAACCACTCTGCAATGATTTACTACAGGCCGTGCATATGTCATAGACCCAGCTCTGTATGCTGTAACCAGGCATTGCTGATCATCAGACACTGCCGTTTAATCCTGGGTTGGCTTTCGTCTGGTGCATCATTCCCTGCATCCTGCAAAACTTTCGGCAAATAATCTATGAAACAAATAGTTTTGCAGGAAACTGGGAAAGATGTAACTTAGAAAATAAAAATCTGGCAAAGTTTTGTTTGTTGAGGCGTGCTTTTTTGATTACAGGACGTTGCGACTGTAAAGGACACGGCAGCACAGGCCGTGTCTGAGTTCATCAGGAGCCCAGACCTGTTCCAGTTTGACTTGTTTGAGTCACCAACCATCACTCAGCTCAAGGGGGACTCTGAGCATGGCCACCTGTACCAGCTGCTGGAGATCATCCTCAATGGCAATCTATCGGTAAGCTCACCCAATGGTTATCATGTCAACATCAAACATTTGAGGTGCATCTTCTCAGCAGGTTGCATGCAAGGGTACTTCATCATGCTTCATGTGCACATCCTGCCTCATGACATGATGGCACTTTTGCTGACATGAGATACAAGCAAACTGTGAGGTGTCTCCGTCACAGGCTGCATGCAAATCTGCAACAGCCTGCATTTTACTTTCTATTCATGCGTACAGTATATCCCAATATGAAGCGCTTGACTGGCCTGTCCTTTTCTGATATCAGCTTTTGCCACTGTATCTGTTTAACCATTCTGTACTTTCCAAAAAAACCTTGTTGAACAGAAAAAGCTCAAGGCGTTTTTATGTACATTTGCCTATTTGTACTAAGAATAAGCCTTGTTTTGGGCTGTCCCGAGTAAGTGTCTGGTTGGAAGCCATGGATCAAATGCTGACCTGGTAAAATGTATGGATGCATGCTCAGATGCTCTAGGTGGTTAGGGTGGCTGGCATGATGTTGTCGGTCATGCTGTCCCTTGATTGATCTGTGTCAATGCATTGCTGACATGTGTGGATCAGAAAAGGGTTGATGCATGGCTACCAACAAAGGCGTCTGCGCATCCCATACATGTTTAATTTGAGAAAGATAATGAAAAGTTTTAAAAAAATTGAAAAACAGTAGGCGGTATGCTACCGCTTGTGTATTGACTGGTGTGAGACCGATGCATTACACTTCAGCAGCTCCCATCCACAGGCTTGTGTACAGCTAGGACAAGTTGGGGTTACTGTACGTTTGAGGTCAATTTTGGCTCTGGGCTGCCTGCTTCAGGAGGCTCCCATTATGAATGCCAAAAGGCATAGACATTTCTTCAGTTTTCTTCTCCTGGTACTCTTCTTCTCTTCTCTTCTCTTTGGTTTTTCTTCTCTTTCCTTTCTTTTTTTGCCTATGCAAAATCTCTTATGTTGCTTGCAGGGCTATGAGAGCTTCGACAAGTCCAAGCTAGAGAACACATCAGAAGAAGATGTGCAAACCAAGGTGCGGCTGACAGCCCTCATGACCCTGGGGACCAGATCGACCCACGAGCTCAAGTTTGCGGAGGTACAGCAAGCCCTGGGATTGGGCAGCGATAGTGAAGTAGAAGCATGGGTGGTACGGGCAATTGGCAAGGTATGTAAATGCTGAGCTGACAGTGTATGCAAGCACAGATGCAGCTGTGTCTGAAGCCTGAATGTGGGCTGGTCATGCTTTGGATTTGTAGACATATGTTGGATTGTTTGAACACACTCCTGTGCTCCTGTTGCCTGATTCAACCTACTGGCCCTACTAATGTACAATCTTTCCTGCCTGAGTCTTCTTCTTTCCTGCCTGTTTCATTCTCTTTGTCGCAAGCCATCCAGACAAAGTGCGGTTCTTGTACAATGCATGTATTGGACAGACAGCGTAGTCAGCCATAGTCAGTAAGCTTTAAACTTAGGGTTCTTAGGGTTTTGCATGAGCCATGTTTCACACAGAGTGTAGTTCTTGCACAATATGCATGCCACTGGTATGCACTCTTACCTATCAAGTATGGCAGGTGCCAAGTGCAACACAACCATATCTTGATCTGCAAACAGTGTGGTATGCCATGATGATTCAGCACAATGATTCTGACACCTCTTGTATGAGGGCCCACGTGCCCGCTGAACGAACTTTTGCTTCTGAAGCTGAGCATACACCCACAACCTGATTATAGTCACAAAAAAGAAAATGTTGTGTCTTTTAGTCAAGGCAACTTTTGAGATATACTGGGAGGTAACACACCCCCAATGCACATAACCCAGCATCTGGGGATTAGGCCTTAGGCACCTGGTGGGGGCATTGCATTAGGGATGCGGTGCTAAACAGGCTGGCTTTTTCACGAAGGTGCATGCTGCAGCTTTCTTTGTGGATTCTTGCAAGACTGCAGAAATTGACAAGAGTTTGCAGAGGAAACCTGCACCATGCATAACTTCATGGTAACATCAGCCTGCTTAGCACAGCAACCTTCCAATGGAAGGTGCAAGGTGCCCATGCTGGTTGCCTGCATGGTGGAAAACACTACTTGCTTTGATATGTGACCTTTTATGTGCAATGGATGTGCACATGCATGCCTCATGTGTGCATTGTATGTGCGCATGCATGATACGTGTTGTGTGCATGAACATATGCATTCACTTAGACAGAGTGCAATCATCATCAAATTTGCCATTCAAAGTGCTGACCCTGTGCCTCTGGTTTGCTTGCAATGCAGCGGCTGCTTGAGGGGCGCATCAATCAGTTGAAGCAAACAGTGACCATCACCAAGTGTGCTCACCGCACCTTTGCAGCTGCCCAGTGGCAGGAGCTGAAGCAGCAGCTGGCGGCATGGAAGGTTTGTCAACACAGCGTTGCTCATCACATCTTTTGCCTGAGAGAGCATTGCTGGATCCGACAGACGGTTTCTGATTTATTATTTGCATGCTGTTGCTGAAAGCAATAGTAGTCATGTGTTTGGTTGCCGACAACTGACAGCAGCATAGGCAGCAATCGAGTGTGTGGGAGTACAGTTTGAACCTGTGACCTCCTGATTTAGAAGCCCTTGCTTTGTGTCATCAATGTACGATCTTACCATGCCTGAGATTTGGCTATAGCTTGCTGCCCTCACTGACATGCAGTTAGGAGCCTGTGACAAGTGTGTACCATGCAATCCTTTTGCAGTGAATGCTGCCTGCTCATCATTGTGCATTGCACACGTTGGATGCTCAGCATTTGATCATCCAGCTTAAGCTCTACCAAAAGGCCAGATGACTGATTTGGGGTCAACCAAGTACGCAAGTGGGTAGTAGGCAGATTTGTATGGGGTGCCTTTTGGGTGGCTCTTCGCAGTCTGTCTGTCTTCGGTTTGCGTTCGAGTGTCACTTTGGTGTCGTTTCTTGTATTGGGTGCTAAGAAAGTGCCGTTTCCTGTCTGTGCAGGACAATGTTCAGCAGGTGGAGCAGCTGATCAATCAGCAAATACAAGAGTCAGACTCTAGCAACGGTATCACCAAAGGTCTTGTGAATGGTCCTGCTGCAGTCTGGGCGTAGCTATAGACTAAATGCATGAGTAGTGAAAGTCCTGAGGATAAAGGCATGGATTGTAAACGTACTTGTGGGTCGTGAGATGAAGCTTAATCCAGCTACAATCTTAAGCATATGCATGTAGCTGGTTCTTGCTGCTGAAGTCAACCAACCTGCGTGTCTAGGCGTTCGATGTGTTACAAAGACATTTGTGTCATCAACGAACGGAGTCATTCATGCAGCTGAAGAAGAAGAACAAGATTACAGCCTCTGCGCCCTCTGATATAAAGAGATATTATGGATTGAAACGAATGCAGGAGCTGAGCAGTAGGGTTGGGATGTACGGATGCGTATAATATACGTGTACGCGTATATACCCGCGTACATACGTGTCCACGGTAAATCTGCCCTGTATATACGCCAAAATCCGGGCGTACACGACTGGCGTATACGGCTGCCGTGCTGCAAGCGGGAAGTGATCTTTTTTCTGATCTCAGCAGTGTGTG
>JAABUP010007204.1_pt1 | contig 15132 bp, 20 predicted proteins | sample 5559201 | NCBI WGS metagenome assembly JAABUP01 (sample SAMN10711887, study PRJNA513373) | rock metagenome | isolation source: Antarctica rocks | place: Antarctica
GAGCAAGCACAACAGCTAAGCTCCATGAACAGTGTTGATGTTGTACACGTTCTTGCACTGCTTGCAGCTGAGGGCTAGGGCTCAAGCTCCTCCTTCTGACGTGTCCATACCTGTCCCAGGAAGGCCTGTATAGCCAAGAGTCCTACTTCCCTTTTGTGATACCATAGCCAGCAAATCAGGCGTTGTTGCTCCAGATTTCTGTGCGCTCAGGAAACATTGCTACGCATGATTGCAGTCAAAGCTTGCATATTCAATGATTTGGGATATCATTACAGTTCTAGCTGTGAGGTCAATAGCCAGAATACTGAGAAGCCATCATTACTTCCAAATGTGAGAATACCGCCTGATGCCGGGGCGACCACTGCGAGTCTTAGGCACTCAGCAAGCTCACTCTGAAGGAAGGTGTGTACATTGTGTTTTTGACGTATTGTGCTGTTGTTCTAGTAATGCATACAAATAGGAGCTGCTGATGATATGGTAGATTACCCTGACAGTAACAGCAAGTAGTGCAAAAGTAATGTATGCATATGTCACATTGCAGTACTGGTTTATTGATTGTGACAGTAAATTGTTTTGAGACTGTTCTGTAGCACACATCTGTGCAAAGTGCTCATTGAAGGCTCGACAACATGCAATCCGTTACAGGCAAAGTGTCACAGCTATTGCGAGGTTAGCAGCTGCTGTCTCACAAAGCAGCTGCAGCAATCAAAGATGCACTTTTTTTGTGGCGTGTCATCGAGAAGCTGATGCTGACCGTTAGCCTTGACCTTGGCGGAGACAGAGAGGTTGTGTACTCGCTGAGTAGCTACTATTGATTCTGTCACACAGATCGTCAGAGGGTTGAGTCATCCATTAGTACAGGTAATGAGTGCTTTTACGAAGGTAACATCAGGAATTGAGCTTTGGCGGCAAACAGACAGCAGGATTGAATTCAAAACCCGGGCCGAAAATTTTATGTGCTGTTCGTTTACCTCCCACGCCACAAACTGAATCCACCCATCTGTGGTCGTAGGCGCCAGTGCTCCGCATCCTCGGTCATATTGGGCGTTCGCAAAGGTCGCCGGCGCTTCCGAACGCACATACCCCGTTGCTACCAACTGTACTTCCAAGCTCGTGAGCTCTGCACAGTGCTCGTAAAGGCGTTACACTTTGCCCCGACTCTTGCACAGCTTATGCGCTCCTTGCTGTTGCTGTGTCGTAGATCACTTGCAGCAGCTACCCGTGACGGACGGCTTTATTGCCAAGCTCTTGCGTCCCCTGGGCGCAAAACCCTCTAGGCACCGTTTCGGTCTGCTTCTAGACCCGCAGGTGAGCTGCGCCGAAAGCTCAGGCTAAGCAAAAGTCACTGGGCATCAATTCGTCCGATAGTCACGTTAAAGCGTCCGCAAGGCAGCTGCCCTCTTGATCGGTAGCCTCTGCATGCACACACACGCACACACGCGGGTCGCCCATCTTTGGTTGCAGCAAGCAGAGTTGCTCGTGGAGTGTGTAGCTTCAGCGAACCGCCCGAACGCACGCTCAGTCTATGCCTGGTGCAGGATGGTGAACTTCGGCATGTTTCACCTGCTAGACAGGACTAAGACCGTTGGGTTCGACACAGCAATGACCTGCCTTCTTCAGCAACCTTGGGTCGTCTTCAGCTGTCAGATTCAGAGTGCGTCAGACAAGCAGGTCAGAGTCTCCACTCTGCAGTTTGCCACAGCTGCAGGGGAGGTCTACATATTTGACTGTCTGGCGCTTGGCACCCAAGCCATACATGAGCATGGTTTGGCATGGTTGCTGCAAAGCCCCACTGTCAAGAAGATCATGTACAGCAGCAACAGCACAGCAGCTGCTCTGTGGCGCCAGCTTAAGGTCCAGGTTGATGGCGCTATAGATTTGCAAGTTCTGACAGCAATGCCCCACCAGTGGCCTGCCTTGCCTCCTGGCTCTGACAGATCCGTTGCAGATGCAATGCCAGAATGCGATACACAGGCCACACCCCTACCAGCAACAGCTCCCCTCCCCATCAATAAGTCACCCATGCAACTATCCACACAATCACGAACCTACCCAGACAGCAGCCAACACATTGCGTGCAAAGATGTCTGTCATGTCAGAGCAGATGCCAGCTCACAGAAATCTGGCAGGCGTGGTCATGAGTCACCCCAGGCTGTTTTGGACCTGATCCTGGATGATCTCGAATCTGACACATTGAGCAGCCCTGATGACATTGTGTACCAGTTCTCCAGAGAATCTCCCAGCATGCGTAGATCTGACAGCTCATGGCCACCCAGGCAGGCACGGGGCAGGTGCAGCAGCATGGGCTCAATGAGCCTCTTGGACTCCATGCAGCTCATGGAAGTGCCAATTCTTCCAGGTATGGAATGTCGCAGTGGATTTCTTTCCATACCGTGGCATATACCTGAGTTGCCGTCAGGGCCATTTGGGATCCTACTCAGCCGTTGCGCCTGCCATCATGCCTTTATGTTGCAACTGATTCTGTCTTCATGATTTACAGCCTGTCATGCTTCTTCTCAGCTGTTACACAAGGTTGCAGCTGCCAGCTTATCATATACTTGGCCTGCTTTCCACATCCTGCTGTTGTGTGCAGAGGAAGACGGTAGTGTTGCTGATGAGTATATTGATAACAAGCTGGACGAGGGTGAGCGCTTCAATTGGCTGCAACGCCCTTTGTCATCAGATGCTTTGGACTATGCAGCAGCTGAGGCCAAGACCACCCTGCGTCTGTATCAACAGGTCACAAAGGACAGCAATGCTGCTGGTTCATTAGGTGACATTCAGTCCAGCATTCAGGTGCCTAGTGATGTGTGTGGTCCAGCAAGCCCCTACAAGCAGCAGCAAGCTGAAAGGAGAAGGCTTCTGTCAGAGGGCAGCAGTGGCAAAGCTTGCCCAGTACCTGTTCCTTCAAGACAGGCAGCAGGCAGCAGCACTTCAGGCAGCAAAGCAACTGCAAAGCCTAAAAAGAATAAGATTCCTAGCTGGAGAATGCCATGCTTTCCTTGATGAGCACACTTTCTGCCTATCAGCAAGACACATGACCACTTTTCTGTGTTGCACTGTGCTATTTTGGAACAGCTTGCAACAACTGATCAGTGTTGATGCAATAAATGACATAAGGAGTAGCTCGTTTTCTGTTGTACATCAGCTCAGTTGACCCTTGGGTGAGCATAGTGCACGTATATGGCATTTTGAGTTGTTGGAGAGAAATGGCAGAACTCGAGACAACCTTTTCAGTATATAGGACTGTAGCGGTTGAAAAGGTTGACTTTGAAATTTTTAGAAATAGAGCAATCTTTTGCTCAGTCAGAACATAATCATGACAAGCTTTGCAGTTTTGAATCAAGTGCTAAGCATAGAGTCTATATAATCAAGGGTGTGCTTTGCTCAAGCTGTTTGTTTTCATAAATTAAATGCAGCTACATGTGACATGACAACCTGTCTTGCAGATTGTGTATATGGCCGCTCATGGATGTGATAGATAGCATCACAGCTCATCGGCAGCAGCCTTCTGGAACTCACGTAATGTGAAATTGGCATGATCTAGGTCCTCCTGTAAATCTCTGTACTGACTGGCCAGTTCAAGAAAGTCAGGTCCCAGCTGATCAAAGTGATACAGTTTGACAGATGCCTGCATGACAGGCACTACTACTTGCATGCCTAAGACATGTGCTTCCTTACATGTTCTGTCAACAGATAGGCACCAATGTGACAGTCCAGAAACAGGCAATGCTCATGCACACAGTTCTTGGTGTCAAAGCGTGCAAACAGCGCTCACACAATACAGCTGGAAGCAGACACTTGTGAATGCAAGCCATGCACACAACTTGTGCAGCATGCTAAGATGAACCAGCGCAGCAGAGCACTACTGATGCAGCTAGCTTGACATGCTCTAAGCAACAGGACGGCTCTAATAGATTCAGTGTGATGCAAAGGCCCACAATTGCAGAATGCAGCACACTATGGTCTTGCTGTCAGCATCGAAGAACTGATGTGGTGTGCACACAATTCAGATGGCCAGTGCAGCACACAGCTAACCTGTTTGTCTCTGGCATCAAGCTTCCTCTGAGCTTTGGTGAGATGGTCATCCACTTTACGCAGGGCCGGCATGGTGTCACTGGTATAGGTGAGCACCAGCAGCTGTTCCTCTATCACCTTGAGCTTTAAAAGGAGGGTATGGGTATGTGCTGACAGCCAGGTCTGCTGCACCTCGTTGGTGGCCTGCTCATGCATGCACAGACTGAGGTGATGCGGAACTGTATGCATGTGCTCAAGTCTTGTTGATACATACATGGGTACATACATACATGGGTACATACATACATGGGTGTTCACTACTCCCAGCCTTTGCTGTGGCATTGAGAGATTTGCCTGCTGCTGATTGGCTGCAACCACAACAGTATCAGCTTGCAGCACAAACGTAACATCATGATGCAATGCTGTGGCGGGCTGACCTGTTTCTGATCATTACTTTGACCAACATACATGTTGCAGCCCAGATTCCAATCGGTTGTAAATGCTACCTGCCTTGTGTCGCTGTGTGACTATTGAACAGCTGTGTGCCTTAAATACGGTCTGCTTACTGCAATGCTAGTGCGCAGAATTTTCGGGCACATGAGGATTGCATTGTCTCGGCTGAGCAATCTGCATGCATGCAGCAGGGTGAAGAAGCTCCGTCACGCTCTCTGAAATGCATAAGCTGGTGGTGCTTGAGCCTGTTCAACTGCAGGTCCTGACAGCCACAAGTTCTATCATGGGCCGCACAACAGGATGCAAGGCAGCGATGTGCAAGCAAGCTACATGTCACTTGAGCAACATCACTAGTGTGATACCTGCTGCTTGCCAAGCAAGTGATCTTGAATCAGCTCCATGAGGCTGTCAAGCACCTTTTGCAGCACCTGTAGATACACCTGGCTAGCCTGCTGCTGCTGTTGCCACTGCTGCAAGAGCTCAAGCTGATGGCTTTTGGTGGCTGCCACTTGTGCTGCGATGTGCTGCGGCAGGCTTGATACAGGGCCTGCACCTCCAGAATGCTCCTGGTTGGAAGTGCGGCAACAATGCTATCTTGCAATATTCACCTGTAGACTGCCCTAAGTACACTGCCAATGATGGGCTCAAAATGTGTGTAAAAAGGCTGAACAGCTAGCATTTATGTCACAGGTGAGATTGTGAGTAACAATAGCCATGTGCAGAGGACGTGGAGGCCCTGCGCAAGAGGTACATGCGTCCTGAGTTTCATACTGCTGCTGAGTGTGAGATCACCTTGGTGCTCACATACTTCTGCTAGCCACTGCGCCTGTGCTTTGATGCGGCTCTCTATCTCTGGCAGCAGAGCTTTGCAGCCTTTCTGCAGAGCAACAATCTTTTCATTTCATGCATATTGTATGCTGTCAGGCGTAATTGCAACATGGGCTTGCACAAGTCAGTCAGGCGCAGCTGTACTGTTGAGTGGATCATATTGCAAGAGAAGGAAGTACCTGAGCCAAGCTGAGATCTGGTATGTGAGTAGCAAGCAGCTCATCACCTGTGATGCCCAGCAGATGAGAGGTACAACCTGATGCCAGAGGATTTGTAGCCTTTGAGCGCGATGGCAACTGCAAGACTGGCAGTTGAAGTCGCTGTGCGCTTTTTGCAACCTGCACAATCATATATGGACATCAAGGCACGGCGGTGCAGAATAGGTCCAACAACTGTAGGACCTGGCTACCTGTAGGTGGTCATAGGCAGCAATATACACTTGACTTGCGCATTGAAAGCCCTGCCTCCTGAGTGCCTTCTCCGCAGCCTTGTCAGTGTCAGTGCTGTCTATGCAAGCAAATACTGCATTGAAAAGGCCTTGGAGCTGTTCAACGAAGGCCTGCTGCTCAAGGTACCTGTGGACACATATCAACCTGGGTGTATGCGGTCCAACAGACATGGAGCACCTGCACAAGGCTGCGTGCACACACGTCAAGTGCTCCTGCTTGAGCCGCTTCTTTGCGTCCTGCATCTCTCCAAAGGTCGTTTAGGGCAAACTCGAAGAAAGCGGCGATGCAAATAAGCCTGTCTGCTGTGTGCCGCGTTTGGGCAGACTGGTAGATCACCAACTCTGGCAGTGCCACGGCTAAATCCTGGCGGTGCTGCAGACCAAGGGCTCAAGGTGCATATGGACTAAAGTGTGCATGCCAATTACATGCAACATCTGCTGCGTATCTTCGTGTGATGATAGACACGACATTAGATCAGCACAGCTGTCAGCACACAGGTTCGAACATGCTCCGGCAATTGTTCTGGTCAAACACAGTCGCTTTCACTCTCAGGCTGTTGTCTAGGCCACTTAGGCCGCTTGGGCTGCTTGGGCCGCTCACCAACAGTTGCAGCATATTTGCAACTTATGTCCAAGCGCTGGCTTGGAAGATATATCTGATCAATATACATGGCGAACAACAGTGAGCATAGAAGCGAGCTGCGTCTGCGAACACGCACCACATTGGACAATCTCGAAGTCAAAGACTTATGCAATCAATCCTCCATAGGCTTGCAACGCACCTGCGATCGGTGCTCGACACCGGCGGATCTGTGCTTGGTGTTGAAAGAAACGCTCTCTGGACTGAGCTGTGCCAACACTCAAGCCAGAAAGCTTCGCTACAAGTAAGACAAAAAGGTCCAGCCATTTCACCGATCTGGACCCAAATCCACAGAGAGACGTGGTGTGACCTGCAGAGCTGCAGCTGCAGCAATCGCTCAACGAGCTGCTGAGTGGGTGGGGCCGTCTGTGCCATCTCTTGTCAAGCATGTGCTTGACAGGATTGGACAGGAAGAGCATCAAAGCAATCAGGAAGAGCTGGCAGGCAGGAGGCTTGGCTATGCCTATGGTTCAAAGCCTATGTCCAGGGTAAAGCTCACTGCAATTGCTGGCGTTCAGGGCTGGTGAAGGCCCTTGCTGTGGCAGCTGTAGCTTACAATGCTGGGCATGAGGGCCAGCAGAAGGAGGACAACTGGTTTGGCAAGCTGCTCACAGAGCCTTTGCTCAGAGCTGCTGCCAGGTATTGCGTCTTGTACAAACCCAGTAGCTCCTGCCTGCACCACATCTCAAGCCAGCATGTGCAGCTAAGTCTTACGTCAAGTCACGTCAAGTCCAGCCCCGCCTTGCGCACCTCGTCTAACCGCATGAGCAATGCGTGTGGACAGCAAGGTTGCAGCAAAAAGTTCACAACAACCTTTGTAGCATGCACTAGGTTGTTGCACATGAAGTCGTGTGTGCCAGTGATAGTAAGCAGCTCAAAGACAGGCTGTCTCTGTTGCAGTGGGCCCTCCAAGCAGCGAGTAGCAAGCGGCTGTACCATGGTACATGCCGTACTGACAGCTGTCCTGGAGTGGGCCAACTACCCACCAGTCATATCAGCTTCTGTTGACTGCCTGAAAGTCACCCTCCATTACCTTAATACAGGTGCGGCACCGCCATCATATGCTTGTTTGGCACACACATCACCATGTGGCCAATCACCACAAGATTGTGTTCAAGTGATTTCAGAGCCAAAAGCGCATTTTGGGTCCAGCCTGACAATGACTTGCCTAGACACATGCGTTTGTACGTGCAGAATGCATTGCACGACAGCCGCATTGTGATGTCACATGCAAGTGCAAACATCTGATGGCTGAAAAATCCAGTCTCCCTGCTGTTTTCAGGCTTATTGGTCCCTCGAGTGCCAGAGGTGTTTCTGCCACTCAAGCAATGCATAGAGATCCTTGGTGCCAACCTGCAACCCAGGAGTGCACAAGCCATTCTGGATCAATGCCTACAAGGCATAACGCAGAAGGTATTGATGCACTGGGTGGTGCACACTTGCTAGCAAAGCAGACTATCATGCGCTGGCAAGACCAAAAGCAAGCTTGCAATCATGCAAGTTATGTTTGCTACCATAAGTCTGAACGTGGCATGCATGTTCATAGCCAATGTGAAGATATATTGTGTCATGTTGAGGCATGTGTTCTTTCCCGTATCTGACCACTTTGACGACATCCTGCATGTGTCACATGACCAGGTGAAGCTTTATTCTCAAAAGGCAGGTGCTGGGACCTTGGGTGTGACAACTGTGACTGGATGCAGGAAGATTGGCAGATGCGCAGGCAAGCTGTGGAGACATTCATCACCCTGGCTGCGGCTGTACAGGTCAGCCCACGCCAGTCTTGCCAGGCTGCAGCATTGCAATGACAGACAGATGATTGCACAAAGCACACGCCCACAGCATTAGCCAACGTGTGCACCACCTTCTTAGACCTTGGCTTCAGGCCTCCTTGCTACTGCTAGTCATTACGTCTTGTTTCCAGGTTGTCATAGTACTTGCCAGCTGCCCTAAACATGCTCTGTTATGCAATGGCCAGCACGCAGCTGACAGGGCCAGTCCCTGCCTGCATGTCATGCACATGGCTATTGTGCAAGTCATCCCAACTGGCAGCTTGACACCATTGCGCCATGAATTTGTGATCACTGAATCACCCTGATAAGCACAATCCTCGGCGCAGCCAAAACCCCACATTTGATTGACACAATAGTCAGGGCCATGCAGGTGCACAAGCCTTCAGAGGGTGGTCAGTGGCATCTGGAGCATACCCCCTGTATAGAAGTCCTGGTCAGAAACAAAACAGCAATCCTGAATGCCCTCACAGATGCCAAGTACGACAAAATCACCCATGTCAGGCAGGCTGTTGGCAAAGCCCTTGTTGAAATGGACTGCATCCCAAGCCCCAAACCCGGCTCTAGGCTTGCAGCACCCCCGTCAGGGGAAGATTCTGACCTGGAATCCCTTTTAGCAAACAAGAAGGCAAAGTCAAATAGCTGTCCTTGGTCTGGTGCAAGCACTGACTCAGGAGGGTCCAGCAGGGGCGCCCTCAGGAATGGTGGGGATGCCCTGGAGGAAGATGGGGAGCGTGTCAGTGCCCCTAGCCCCAGGTCAGACATGGGGTCAGCCTTGGAGCCTGAACATGATGATGGAGACAGCCCTAGGGGGGCCCCAAGGCAGGGCCGTGAAGCACAGCCCCTGCATGACAGCTTGCAGGCTAAGCAGGGGTCCCGTAGGCGCTGGACAGGCAATGCCTCATCCAATCTGAACAGGTGAGCTGAGAGATCTGATGAGATTGCTACTGATGTCTATGAATTCAGTATACATTTGTGACTGATGTCAAGGTATATCTCATGTGTGCACGCATGCACACAACTGCTGTCAGCAACATTTGCACTCAAGATACCACATCTGCTGTTAATGGTCCAGTGTTGGACATGGCAGGCACGTCTGCATGTGTAGTGTTGAGTGTCACTCTGTTTGTAGCAGTAGCAACTTGGCAATACATCCTGCGCCGCAGAGGCTGCAATGCAAGCGGCGATGCTGCAACTTGTCAGTAGGGACTCCAAAGGTGTTACAAGGTACCTATGTAACTGACTCAGTCAGGCTCTGACAGGTGCTGAGACCAGCAACACCCACAGGCTTCTGCAGTACCCAATGCTGTTACTGTGCCACGCCTGAATGCTTGAGTTCATATGAAGCATGATGCTGCATACCGTCAGCAGGTGACAAGGGAAATACTGGACGGCCCTAAGCCAACTACATATTTATTTATACAGACCTGATGCCTACATCACAGTCAGCAACAGTGCCCAGCACCACTGTCAGATGTTGTACCCATGTTCACCAATCTGACATCACCATCTGACAAGCACAAATGCTTGCTTGCTTCGTTGCTGCAGGTCATCAGCAGGCAGCAAGGGCACTTCCAGGACGCCCCTGAGCCACGTGAGTGGCTCCACAGGGCTTGGCAAGACTGCACCCCCTGCAGGCAGCAGTGTCAAGCAGCGCAAGGAGAACCTGACCCCCGCCCGCCCCCGCCACTCCTTTGTCAAGCCCAAGAAGCAGGTCTTTGCAGACTTTGGGGTGCAGGTCTTTGCGCCGCTGCCCAGAGCAATCTCTCCTGAGAGGGAAGTGCCTAAGCCAGTCATACCTGATGAGGTATGTGGTCATGATACTGTACCCCTGTCGCCATGGTGCAGGTGATCTACTCGACAGGCGCACGCTTCTCGCTTCTCAAAGAGTGAGAGGCTTTTTGCTGTGTGTTTGTGATGTGCTGAGCATCGCATGCTTGCAAGCTGGTGGCAGTGACTTGATCATCATGCTTCACTATGTGGAGATGTGCTGTCAGCCTTGGCTCAGATTCCTAGATTCAGGGAAGCCTGGGTATACAAACATATCAGCACAGTAGGAAGATCTTCTAGTTTGTACAGTTCGACAGCTCAGAACTGTACAAACATCCTACCAGCTCTTACCTTTGTGTTGTCTGCCTTGATGTGGACAATGGATGTGGACAATGTTCAGCTTGCATGTGCAACAGCGCTGTCAGCTAGCTGTCAGTAGGCAGGCCAAGCTCTTTGAAAACAAAGCTGGTGTACAGGAGGACAACGGTCCTGTGGGTCCCTTGAAGGTGCAGCTTCCAGACCTGACAAGAGACTCTGACAAAGGCCGCATCACTGTCTTGATGGAGAACCGGCAGGATGGGCATAGTGAGCAAGAACCACATGCTTCTGCTGAGTCATCAGAAGAATCTGACCAGCAAGATGGGGCAAGCGTGCTGCCTACCACTGGCGGCAAAGGTATGCAGGCCTGACAAGGCAGAAGTATACCTGGGCGCCTTGCCAACTTGATCACAGCTAAAGTCAGCAGAGCTGTGCAATCTTCACCATACATGAGAGTCTTGTCAGTGTGACTGTGAAACCTGTCATCAGCTTGTAATTGATTGTGCCATCACCAATGCGGTAGACTTCAGAGTCATCTTGCATTGATACTATACAACTGCGGAATTGGCAGCTTGACATGAACTACAGCAGCTGCCAGACACAAACCCCCTTTTTGCCTGTGTGCTGAGCACAACTTGCGACAGCCAAATCTTCACGACACACCACACGCAGTGAACACTGCATGTGAACAATGACATGCTGCTTCACAGTCAATGCTTCCAACAATAGCAGCAGCTGAGGTTGACTTTTGCATGCAGAGCACACACAGGAGGCAGAGGGCATTGTTGAATCTGGCAAGGCTGCAGAGCTGTCTGCCCATACTGGCAGCCGTGAGGCAAATGAGCATGCTGAGGCTGGGCCAGACGTGCATGTTGACAAGCCAGCTGGCATCATTAGCATCACCCATCTCCCTCCTGGCAGCAGGTGAAGACACACCTGCATATTTCTGATATGCAGACAATGCATTGGTGGTAGCATGCGCAGCGCAGCTGTGGAAAACCCGCCATGAGTTGGTACTGCATGGCCTGCAGTGTATGGCAATGCATGGCAAACACAATGGTAACACTGTGCAGTACACAAGAATACACACATTGCATCCTCTAGCCCTAGCTAGCATTTGCTTTATGTCAGGGTGTGTCTGAGAAACCTGTGCTGTCAGCAATTGTGACGCAGCTTTGCAATCATCATAGCTTGTCATTGATCTGCCTATCATTCTGTCTTGTCTGAGCAATGTTGGGTGCTGCAGCATACGCTTGGTTGGGCTGCAACACAGCCTGTATGAGCATCCTGTAAAAGTGGAGATTTCAGCACCTTCTGCTAGGTGCGTTTGTTTGCTTTGGTAATCGTGAGTCTGTTGTACATGTGTAGCAAGTAAGACATCTGTACCAATGCACTATGCACATGGCTTACATTGCATGCTGCCTCTGATACAGCTGGAGGAGTTGATGTTGAGTCCCTATCAGCCACGACTGCTGTGTTGATGGCCCATCTAATCAAGGCTGCCTGTACGCACTTGGTGGTATACATTCATCCGCTGTATTTCAGTTGCAGACTGTGTGTGCAGCTTGTACCCTGCTTCAATCTCTGTCAAAGGCTCTGACATTGCAAAAGCGAGTGGCCCTGTCTTTGCAGAGGAGTGGATCACTTCAGCTACAGCCTGGCTGGTGACAGGGCATCCCATCAAGCCTTGCACGCTGCTCAGCACAAGGCTGACGGATCGCAGCTGCACCCTAGCACACCAAACGACGCATCAGATGCTTCCCCTCAGGCACAGTGTGCAAAGGCAGACGATGCTCAAGAACAGTCCTCCCATACTCCTGCATATGCTGCTGCTTTTGCTGAGAACACATCAGTTGGACAGCAACAAGCTGCTGCCTTGCGTGAACAGCAGACCGGGTCTGATCAGGCACAGCATCAGACTCCCAGTCAGTGGCCACAGCATGCTCAGCAGGTTGGTGCTCCAAGCATGCTTACTCCACCTGGCTCACATGCTCTCAGCAGCTACTCAGCACAGCATGGACAGCATCAGGGCAACAGCCCTGGTCTATGGGAAAGCCCTGGCCCAAGCCAGCAGGGCTGGTCAAGCAGTGGTCCCCCCTCCATGACAAATCTGCCTGGCAGCAATAGTAAGCAGGACCTGCAGCAGCAGCTGCTGCAGCAACTGGCAGCCCAAGCAGGCTTTCAGCTGGTCCCGCCTCCTTCTCAGTCCCCAGTCATGTCCATGGGTCACACACCCACCCACCAGCCTGGACCCCTACTGAATACTCCACCCCACTACCAGCAGCAGCTGCATCAGCAGTTGCCGATGTCTGCTGATGCAGGCTTGAGTCAGGGAGTGCTGCAAAACCTGGGGCTTGGCTTGCAGAGCTCTGCTATGCAAATGGTCCAGATGCAGCAGCAGCAGCAGCAACCGTCTCGCCTGCCTGCATGGGCACAGCAGGCCTTGATGCCTCAACACCACCATCAGCAGCAACTGTCTCCAGCTTTCTCTCCTCATGCTGACTTGCCCAGAGCTGTCTCCGGTCACATGAGTCAGGGCCTGGACCCAAATGGGCTATTTGGGCAGTTTGCTGAAGGGCAATTTGCTGACGGGCCCCATTTTCCATTTGCTGGAGGTGTCAATGCTCATGATCAGTTTGGTCCTGGTCATACAGCAAGCCTCAAAGCATCTCAGGGCGTGGGCAGCTGGCAAGCACCACAGCCGCAGCAACAGGCCTCAATGAATGGCAGGACACCATGGCTGAACCCACATCTGCAGCATCCTGGCACCAACAACTCCATGCACAGTGTGTCAAAACCATACCAGCAGGAGGAAGAATTGTACCAGATGTATGAGGGCCAGACGCTGCAGCAGCATCCCATCAGTGCTGACAGTAGGCAGCCTCCGTGGCAACATGATGCTTGGCGTCAAGGTAACACAACTTCGTTTCTGCCCACCATGCCTTCATCCTGCTGAATGAGCTGACTGCATGCCGAACAGCCTTGCTTACACAGAATTTACAAAGGGACAGAGAATCTACAAAGGGCAGAGAATTTGCAGAGGGACAGAGAGTTTACAAAGGGACTCAGAAATACCCGAGGTGGAGGTTCCACTAATATGCAGAATGTATATGAGCAGACATGATTTTGAACTCTTGCATGCAGAGGCGTCAGGTGGTCTTGAAGCAGACATACACACACCAGTCAGTGTTCAGGGCTCAGCGCAGGGCGACGCGGGAATGCCCCCAGTGCTCAGTGGGGCCTCCTCAAGCTTGAGCAGCCCCCTCAGGGAGTCAGGGCATTTGGAGAGCCTGCTGGAGGTGAACAGCAGAGTTGAGGCTGCCGTGGACAGAGCTCATGCTCAGCTGCAGGCAGGACTTCCACTTTTCCTCTTTCTCTTCTTGCTTTGCTTTCTGTTCTTGCGCTTCGTGTTCCTCTATCCTTGTGCTTTTTTTGCCTCCTCTGTTTTTGTCCCTCCTTCTCTTCAACACCCCAACTTGCCATTGACTGCTGTGCCATGGACTGCTTTGTCCTCCTCCTGCTCTGCCATTGACTGCTTTGTCTTGCTTTTCAATTGATTCTCTTCCATGGCTGCATGGAATGGGGTCTTGGCAGACAAATTGGATTTTGTAGCCTTTGCTTGCCACCTTCTCAGGTGTGGTGTTTGCCCTTCCTTTTCTGCTGTCTGCCTTTTGCGTCCCATTGTATGGCTTGTCAAATTCTGTGCAGACCTCCATATCACAGTTGCGCAAGACGCAACACCTGTTACCTAGTGCTCTTTATGCAACACGTAGTACTTCAGAGTGGTCGGCACCATAGCTGACTGCAAATTGGGGTGGAACTTATGTGCTTTTGTCAGCTTTGTCTGGTTGACACTACTCAAACTTGGTGACGTAAGTGTGTGCACGCTTTCTGTGGCTGCACTGCTCGCCAAAATTTCATTTATGGTCGGTCAAAAGAAGCCAGTGTCTTTGTACTTTGCAGTCACAAGGCATGTCATGGTGCATCAGCAATCATTTGGGGTCGTCAGTCGCACAGAGGAGGAGGGTGCTTGAGCGTAAACACAAGCATTGCCATTGTGACTCCTCAATACATATTTGAGTACTGACAACTGTACACATGGGTACGGTGCAACCACGTTCTGTGCAGACAAGGCTTGTACCTTGCTGAAAGACAATGTAGCAGTGTATTGGCGACTACACCTGTGCTCTGTGTCTTGAGTTTGCCAAGATCAGCATGGCAACAGCATGACATAGGTTGAACAGCCTGCAACAGTGCCTGCAGGGAAGCGGCAGCTCCAGTTGGCCAGCAGCTGATGCATCACATGACAGGGTGTTAAGGCAAAGTCAAGCTGACACACCTTCGCAGGCAGGACAGGGTCAACAAGAGAGTCAGTGTCAGCGTGCCAAGCCTCGAGGTCTTCCCAGCACTGTTCAGAGCACGGTGGACAGGATTGCCAGGTGTCATGACCCAGGCGCAGCCAACACAGGCCCTTCTGCTGCAGTACATGCGGAGATTTCTGCCGAGTCAAGCAGCGCCATGTTTGCACATGCTCAGGCAACAGAAGAACAAAAACAGTTAGCAACTGAAGCTGACTCAGGGCCAGCAAGCCTAGATACAGATCTTGTAGGAACTCTAGCACAGAGCAGCTCCTCAGGGTCCCCTACTAGGGGCCTCAGGGGTCAGCGCAAGCCCCCCTTGAGTCCTGTCCGGCAGTCCCTGCAGGACTTGGCCCTCTCCCGTGACTCTTCTCCCAGCAAAAATGCACTGGTGCCAGTCAGCATTGCGCCAGTCATGGGCATGCCTAAGCAGGACATGAATGTGCACTGCAACCCACTGTTCACTGACCCTCTGGCTGGACAGCCTGATGCCCATGACAGTCCAGCTCA
>JAABUP010007205.1_pt1 | contig 15129 bp, 21 predicted proteins | sample 5559201 | NCBI WGS metagenome assembly JAABUP01 (sample SAMN10711887, study PRJNA513373) | rock metagenome | isolation source: Antarctica rocks | place: Antarctica
ACATTACGAAGTCAATTCGCCCAAGCGCCTTGACGCAATTCTCTACCGCCGTCTGCAGGCTCTCTATACTCCTGACATCAACCGCACCGAGACCGAGGACTTTGGCTCCTCTTCTAGCGGAGGCAATGTCATTAGCCATTGACTCGGTCTTTTCAACATTTCGTCCGACTATGCAGGCATTTGCGCCAAGATGGACCATCGCGCGGACTTGAGCACTACATATCGAGCCTGCTCCGCCAGTGCAGAAGATTACTTCATTGTCTGATACACATTAATTAGATTTCATGAAGAAAATGAATGGAAGGTTTGATACCAAAAATGCCATCTTTCCATACGTCGCTCACATAATCATTCTTAGCTAAAGGCATAACGCAATGTAAAGCTAGAATAACCGGAAATCTGAAATCGCAATTCCCCTATTGATCACAATTTTTAATATGAAAAGGGCACAACAACGAAGGTCAATTGGCAAGAACATGTAGTTGCAAACTCGTACATCTATGATCCCATGTCGATGCCGTCGGAGATCCAATTTACCCGCTTTCACAAGCGCATGCCGAGGCTCAGCTCTAATGCACAGCGATCCTGAGGAAGGATGCTGAAGCTGGGTGCTACTGTAGGGTCTTGATATTGACTTAGTCGCAATTGTGTACACTCATATCATTATTGCAGTGGTCAGTAATCGACAAGCTTGTTGTCACCCTCTGATTCATCGCCCAGATCCTTGCCGCCGATCCGTAGGCGCTAGCGTGACCGCATTTGCTCTTCTAACTACCGCACACCATCCCATTTGGCCACAACAGCACTGTTGAGCATCGTAGACTCATCTCTTGCAGCACAAAAAGCCATGGCCATGGCAGCCACAACAGTGACCCTCTCCAAGTTCGTCGGGACCATCTCCCTCGGTCTCCTAACCGTCCGCCCCCCTCCCCTCCACCCCTAAACCCATCACCCTAACAAACCAGCAGGGCGTATCCTACACCCTAACCACCACAACCCTTCCCCCCATCCTCTCCCTGCCTACCGCCCAACCAGCGTACGCAACATACCAACAGCTCCGCTCACTGACCCACCGCCACCAACGCCTCCTCTCCACCCTCAGCACCAGCACCCTCCTCCTCGCCTACGCCCTCTCGCCCCCCAAATCCCGGCATCCCTTCCTGCTCTGGGCGACCCTAGCCGTAGGCATAGGCTACAGCCGCGAAATATGGGGCAACATGTCCGCGCTAGTGAAATCGTCGAAGGGCTCGAACCATCAGCGGGGGCGAGGGAGTGAGCATGCTGCGGGGGATCGGAGTAATAGTGAGAGTAGCAGTGGGGATGAGGAGTGGGAGGTTGAGAATGGGGTTGCTAGTGGGCATATGAGGAGGAGTGGGGAGTTGAATGGGGAGAGTGTGAGGGAGGGGATGGAGAGGTGGAGGGGGGTGCAGGTTGGACGGACGGTGGCGTTTGGGGTTGGCTGGGTGGTTAGTGTTGTGGGGCTTTGGGGGGATAGGTTCGTTGTTGGGGCTTGATCGTTGTTTGTCTTGGGGAATAAGAGAATCAAGATGGGGGAAGAGAGCCTGCTGACGGGTTTGAGAGACGTTGAGTTTGGCATGAAGGGATGACTTGGAAGAATGGGAGTAGGTGAGGCGTTCTACTCGTTCGTTAGCGATGGCAGCTATCTCTACTCGTTTCAATACGACAAATAAGGAACCCCCCTTTGACATATTCCTGTGAAGTCTTTGGACATACCAGTTCTCTGCTTTTGCACCTCCGAATACGAATGCCAACCTGTAGACGAAATTAGCTCACCATCGCGATCGCTGCGCATGTGAGTACTCATTCGACAAGGTTATTGTGCTAGGAGGGATAACGCCCAATCTAGGTGAGATGTGCTGTTTTCCAATCTACCTCGTGCCGTTTTATACAACCTGCATGTATGCATCAATGTTAGACCCTTCATTACTCCATCAATTTCATCTCATCGCAGGCGATCCAAATCCTCCACCATCTAGTCACCTCCCCTCAAAACCCTTGCCTCGCATGCCATTTCCTCTCCCACCCCGGAAACCATGGACTCTCCTCCAACGTCCTAACCTCCCACCCTTTCTCCGTCACCCCATTCACCTCCTGCTCCCTCGCCCACTTCTCCAGCGCCGGCACCGCCACATGTTGCACATGCCACGTATTCTTATATTCCATCAGGTTCTTCTTCCCCTCCCTCAGCACCTTCGCACACAATGCCGGTATGTACGCTTCGTCGCGGAAATCCTCGATGGGCGTGAAGAGCGCCTTGAAATTGAAGATGATGGCGCCGGAAAGGGGGAGGCGGCGTAGGGTCTGCCAGTCGACACGCATGTGGATGCGGGAGAGGGCGAGGTCGGGGTGTTGGTGGTTGCGGTGCTCTTCGTGGGGGTCGCCGGGAGGCATGAAGAGGGGTTTGTCAATTTCGAGACCCCAGGAGCCGCGTTGGATGGGGCGGTCGGTGGGGAGGCGAGAGAAGTAGCTGCGAGCGATAGAGTCAGTAATGGTTGTTGAAAGGAGAAAAGGGGGCTTACCGGTCCATTGAAAATTCCATCTTCTCTTTGTAATCTGGTATTGGTTTGTGGATTTCCTTGAGCTGCATGCCGAGTTTCGTGTCTACGTTCCAGCCGAGAGAAGAGCAGAGCAGACCAGCGCGGAAGTAGTACATGCCGTCCCCAGGATTGCGTAGCATGATCGCAAAGTCTTCCGGAACATTCTGCAGCAAGACATGCAAAGGATGCATATTCTTGATGATAGTCTCATTATTAAGAATACCGTTCTTGAAAATGTACCCTTTCGATTTCGAGTAGGTCAAGGAGAAGTGGTGAGGATAGCGCACGCAGTAGAATTGAAGAGCGTTCTCCATGATCTCTTTGCATGCTAGCTCACTGCCTGGCAGATAATTCAGGACCAACTTTCCATACTTTTCGAAGAGTCCTTTTCTTTCTACGACACGCTCCTTGTAGGTATTCTCAAGCTCTAGCCACCATTCTGGCTCCAGTCGGGTCAGTGCTGTTACTGGGATTAGCAAGTTATAGTTTCGATATAGACATCAACCCACCCATCGTCTGATGATACGACCATCTGAACGGCCGATACGGTCTCGGAATCGCTGTCTCCACTTTATGCTCGTCGTAAGCTTCGGGCAATGGCACGCCGCTGAGTTTCGAATAATCCGGAAAGTCGCCAAGGGCTTCAACTTCGCCGATTGTGATTCCCATAGGAGTGTATGTTGAGGGATCGGCTTCCCTGTAAGCTTTCTCGAAAGGAATGACATTCTTGGATGTAACCACTTGGCTGATCCCCGCTTCGCCGTTCGTACTTCTCAGGCTCGCTATAAGCGAGCTCCATGACTTGGTCCATATTGGCAAGTTTCCGCGTGTTGACGGTGGGAATATCTCTTTGTATGCGGTTGGCGGTGGTATATTAATTGGGACCTTCTTTTCGGGAGACAACGATCGCGGTGGGGTCCTTGCTGTCGATGTACGCCTTCCTCGCGAGGCACCGGACATCCATGCCTTAGCTTTCAGCCGAATGTCTCTCTTCTGACTCTTGGTTTGCACTAGGTATGAGACTCCCGTCAAGAGCACACCAATCGTGAGCAAGACGAAAGATTGGGTTGACATTCCGAAAGACATTTCGGATTGGGCAGATAAGCTTGACCTAGGTCTGGATAGAAGTGAAGATGATTGAAGGAAAGAGAAGAAAAGCTGTTGCTCGAGAAATTGGAAAGATTATGAAATGCTCAGTGAATGAGACAATTGCCGGCTCAAGGGGAAGTTGACCCCTTGCTTTTCAACGAGAAAATAGGGGTTGAAGTTGCAATAGCGTCTCTGCAAAGTCCCGTTGGAGAAGCGAATGCGTATAAGAAAATGCCTCCAGATATCTCAAACTGCAAAAGACACCAGCTGCAGCTCTTTCAACCTCTTGACCAGCTACAGCGGCCGAACTCGCACGGAGCTCGCCCCAGTATCTGATGGTATTTGAAGACTATCAGCGCACACAAGAGTTCTTCACGGAAAATGGGAGCTGAAGCAGGAATAATATGGATATCGAAGCGCTGAAAGAGAGAAGCGAAGTAAATGCAGAAAGTTCACTTGCTCTATTTGTACCTGTGCATCCGTACGCACCGATATCTCATAGCCATTTCCTGCTGATAGACTCTCCGCCTCATCCATCGCCGCCCCACGGCTACAAGGAGGATCTCTTCGCCATTTGAAGGTAAACCGCATACCCCAAGAGGTTGCCCTAGCCGGAATAGGCAAAAATTACCCCACATTTCATCTCATCTCAGCCCTGTGGGATTCAGATATCGTATCATGCTATGGCGTAATGGGCTCAACCGCCATGTTCGTAGCCCCGTGCGTACAGTATTTCGAGACTTGTCATTCATGGGATTGCAGATGGGGGAATGATTGGACCCCGTCTTCCGCCCCCAACGACATCGATTCAGGGGCAGCCGGCGCAGATACTGATAGCATCTTCAATAGTGTCTCAGACTCTCAGTGGAATCGCTTGTTTCGACTCCATGTTTCAAACGCCCCTGGACATATTGAAAAAGGCTGATGCTTCTGCGTAATGGTTTCTATGTTGGTCGCTCAATGTATCTGCATCCAGGACATCGGAAGTTGCTCCTTTCGCTCTCTAATGCCATGGCCTTTCCCCTACCTCCCCTGGCCGTAAATACCGTCAATGGCTCCACTCCGGCCAACGTGTACGAGAACTCGTCCGCGAGCGTACAAAAGACCCAGGCGCCCATCATCACCAGCTATTGTACATAGTGTTAGAAAACCAAGTAAGACTCGATCGCTGAAGATCGGTCAGTAGCCCAACGCCGTTCACGCCCTTCCCGCGGGAGGGCGTGTATGCACAAAATATGCGGACGAAGAAAATTATCACACAGTTGTGTGTATTTGCGTAGTCGAGAAGGGGCCGGGCGATTCGTCGACCATGCTGAATATGATTTGGGAATAATTAGGGTTGGTAAGTATTGTAACGCTATAATCAAGGAGATGCGTCACTGGTGGGTATCACTGATTGTTAAGAGGATCGGTCAAGATGGACGTCGGTATGTAGGAAATAAGGTGGCGGTATGTGGTGATCTATTCGTCAGGGTTTGCAATCTGATGGGTAAATTGGTCAGCAGTCATACAAGGCGTGTACAAGGCGTGATGAGATGGAGGAAGGCCGAGCTTACTCGCAACATGCGACGTGAATAGTCTTGATCATCTCGGAAAGACCGTACGCTGACATGGCTTCCATTGTCGTGCAGAGGATTCCATAGTGCTGTGGGTTCCAATCGCTGGTCCACAACGCGCGGGTAACTACTCCTCCGATCTGCGTTGAGTGTATCTGCAGGACTCTTTTCTGCGCTGGTGCCTGGACCCCAGCCACTTGTCTGAATGCTTGGTACTGTAGCCTGCCGCTGTACCCCACCGATCAGACCCATTTGGCTAAGTCTGCTCGGACGACGTTGTGGTGTATTGTTCCCCGTGGTTGACGGGATTGTTGCAGTATCTGAAGGACGTTTCCGTCGGAGGAGGAAGAATATGATTGCAGCTATGATGGCGATGATGGCGAGCGCAACCACAAAAAATACCCCGCCCACTTGAGCTTTATTTGACCAGAAGCCACCACCATTATCTTTCGCGGCTGTTGCGATGGTCGTCGCAACTGTTGGAGGAGCAGTTGGTGTAACGGTCAAAGTCTCGATTTGTCCAGTCACTGTCATTACAGACTCGAAAGGAGTTGGCGTCCATGTGCTGGTCGATGATGAGCTTGTGCTGGTAGATGTGGTAGAGGGTGTAGTCGGTGTGGTTTGAACGGTGGATGTGGTGGGTGTTAGAGAAGTCGAGGTCGACGGTGTGGTAGGCGGATTGAGTGTTGTGGTCGAAACAGGGGTAACTAAAGGTGTGGGTGTAGTACTAGTAGTCGTAGATGTCGTAGAAGGCGTCTATGACTCACTTGTCAGCTGATTATTCTGATTGTAATTGACTGCACATCTAGCACTTGGAAACGTTGTAGCTCTCGGTGGGGAAGGACAGGGTAAAGGCATACTATAGATACATAAGAAACTTGAATTGGTTGAGAAGCTGTCACTGTATCCTGCACAGTTACAGGGCTAGGGTCAGGCGAAGTGTTCTGTACAGATTGCGTCAAAATGTGAGTCTCAAACGAAATTGGGGTCGAAGGTAGTAAAGTAGGAGGCCCGGGGAAAGGCAAAGAAGGCCGCAGCACAGGAATGGTGCTGCGGATAGGAGAAGAAGCCAGGACCAAGGCAGACGAAGGACCAGATGACGCCTCGAGGAAGGACTGGGTACTAACCGCCTGAACTGTGGGCTGAGTAGCCTGCGTGGCCTCAGTGGCAGAGGGAGTCTCCGTTGGCGAGCTACTGGCCACCGCCCCTTGTGTGCCGAGTGGAGCTTTTCCTAGGGCGACGTAGCCGAAAAGACCAGAGGACTCATCGCCGCAGCTTTCGTAGGGATAGCCAGGACACGCCACGCTACACGATCCTGTAGATGTAGTATCTGCTGGAATGTTATCCGAGCACCAGCAGCTCTTGTATTGGACAACCGCGAATGCGTAACCGGCACAGGACTGCGAGCAAGCTCCATTGGATTGAAAATTGTTTGTCACTGCGAGCGCAACCAAAATCAGCTGCGGTGACCCTTCGAGGGTAGCGATCGGATTTCACATACCGACAGCAGAATCAGACCCGGTATTTTGAGACGAGCAGTACTGCTGAGAAAGAGCGGAAGCTGTTCTGGCCGTGGTTGCCAGAAGGACTGTGAAGAAGTTCAGGAGCGACCATGTGCCACCCAAACAGTCGTTTGTCAACGTCATTGTTGTGGGCTCGAGAGGAGATAAGTAAGCGAGCGACAGATCTTGCGATACCTGCGATGGTGGAATATTGAGGAAGTTGTTTAGTTTGTGCGAGCTTGGTCGGTTGTAAGGCAATTGTATGTTGGTGGAATTGTCTGTCGATCGCCGGCGAGGTCTGCAGTGGTTAGAAGAGAGACTTGGCGGGCATCAAACTCATTACTTGATACCAGCACTCCTCCCGACTTCTCGGCACTCTTGTATTGCAAGCCAGCGACAGATCCTCAGCTGTAACTTTGAATTCCACCCTTCGCTACCCAACGTGTCCACCAATCTATCCCCTTCTACCGCGACCGATAGATATGATGCATCGGAGACCTGCTATTCGAGTCCCAGGGACTAGCAGGTGGCTGCTGCTGTCATGCGAAAAGAATGAAAGGTCGACGACAACACAGAAGGATGGAGGAAGTGGCAATTGACAGAAATGAGTGATGGTGGAGAGTGGTGAAATTGGCTCGCGGTTGGCGAAAAAGCCTCCTGACATGGCGGCTTGGCACGGATATGATTTCATCAAATCTTACTGGCATTCAACTTCCACGGCACCACTGCTCTCGCCTACAGAGGAGACTACGCGTCTACAAGCTCTAGAGATCATCGAATTATATCAAACATCCATTTTGAAATCGACAATGTCTTTGGCGACAGATTGAGGTCCATCATTTTCCTGGCGCCAAGGCAGCTCCCAACAACAAACACGAAGATCTCCTGAAACGGACGAAACTTTTTCAGGCCTTCTATGCGCAGCAAACGTCTTATTTATTGCAACACATACATGGAGGCATTCCTTATTCCTTCATACTTGCTCTCTAATCTCAACGCCTCACATGACAATCTCCTGCCTCTCCTTACTAAGGGCACATCCTTCCTAAGAATAGCTTTTCCTGCACCACAACCCGTGGGGCCCGTCTCCGATGCACAATTGCCTCTTCGCGCTCCTCTCTTTTCCCCAAGAATTCATCCAGGTCCATTTCTTTAGTCTCCTCACATTCCTCTATTTCTCTCATCTCAAGAGGCCTGCGACTTCACATCGACACGAGCATTGCCCTTGTGAGTTTCACCAGTTGCGGCCTTCCTGTTTCGTCCATCTGTCGAACAGATGTGCATAAGCTTGACAGTCAATTGGCGGTTGCACATGGATAAAGGAGGTAGAGAACGCGTTCTCATTGGCGCTTTTGGATGTCCTACCAAAAAGCTTGGTTCAAGCCAGCCGCCCTGTCCTTGGCCGGCTTATCTTCGGAGACACCGTCAGTCGCATGAATTGCCTTATTGCACGCACGCACGCTACCTGAAGAAATTGACAGAGTCTCATAAGCTACCGACCGTGCTGTCGATTAACGTGGCCGCACGGGCTAGAAAGGCTGATGTTTTTTGTGGGCGAAAGCAGCTAGGTCTGCAGTGTTCGGTCGACGAATTTAAGCGCTAATGTTATGGCAGCAGAAAATGAGTAGCTGTGGTTTTCTCCTAAGTCCTGCTATTGGTACTGAATGTTCCAGGTTGGCGCTTGATGCCAGTGTCTGCTCAAGACCAAACCATCTCACGACTTAAACCCAGTCTTGAAGAGTGGACTTGGGTCAATATGGCCGTCATCGCGGCGATCGATGCTGGCTCAAATATGTCACCTCCCCGAATCCCACTGGCACAGTTTCCAGATGATGGTGCCGAATCCAATAGCAGCCGAAGTCATGGCCCACTTGGACAGGACCAACATCAACCTGAATTCTCTGATGACCACATTTACTGCCTCTCGCTCCTCACCTGTCCAAACAGGCTTCTTGCTAGAGGCGTCCCTCATCAGAGGATTGTCCATCTTGGCCAAAGCACCCCAGCTTACCGCTGCGAAATTCGTACGTTCCTGCTCGAGCATTTCTTCGCGTATGATGTGTGGGCACTCTAAATATGATTTGGGGTCGTGGCGATTCTTCATCTGATACATCGCGATCACACGAATACGGTCCACGTAGGCAGGGTTTCTAGGATCGTGAGAAAGGCTCCGTCGGCACTCGTTGTTGATGCGGGGCAAGTGCGGTGTGATTATCGCCGCTCTTCTCCCTAGTAGAGCTGATTAGCCTCGCTACGACGAATACACTAGGGGCGATGAAGTTCGACGGAGGGCGCCGTACATCCTGGGTGGAAGTGAAATTTGAGAATTGAAAAATGGCTGCGTTGGCCTAATTTGCGCCGGTAGCAATTTTGTGTGGTCTGTTGACATTTTGGACCTTCATGTAAGGGGACTCGTTCCTCTTGGCTAATTGTTGCCACGCACACTCAGAGACTTGGTGCACACAGCTTTTCAAGAATATCAAACACTCGATCTAGAGGTGTGGATTACAATGCATCTAGGGTGTTCCAGAGTGTGGTGTCCTAAAATTGCATCCCCTCTAGATAATTCCTCGAGATGTTTATTAGACAGCTTTTCGTGCCCAGTTTGAGTCATTGTAGTGTAATGATTGACTTCTCTTTTCAATACTTTCACAATAGGATAGACTTCGCTTACATCCTTTAACTTGTTTCACAATTCGATACAAGGAATGGCTTTCCTGTCCCTATATTGAAGATTTGTTACCGTAATGACCCGACACTTGGTAATGCTCAATGATAATGATCAGACCTAAATGGCATTACTTATAGAGGTCTTACGTAGATGAGCGACCCTCCTAGTCACTCATGTCCTCTACAGGTATTCGATCCTCCGACCCATCGCTTGAGTCGCTGTCCGATTCAATTGCTGTACGCGGGACCTGACTTTGTTTTTCCGCCGCTTTCCCTTCCTTGTCCTTCGCTTGGTTCACAAGGTCTTGCTCCGCCTTCTCAATCTTTTCCTTTTCTATAGATTGGTCCAATACGTCCTGCTTCAGTTTCTCGATCCGCAATAACATTTCTGGTACGGCATGATGTGCGAGCTCAGATGCAATGGCATAGTCTTTAGCTTTCTTAGAATCATATATTCTCCTATGGATGGTCGCGAGTTGTTCCGTTGCAGCTTGAAGCTCGCTTTTGGTACGATTCGCATCGATTTTATATTTTGGCCGCGCGCCTGAAGTCGAGGGGTTTATGCTCCTATGGGGTAGAGTAAATCTAAGTTCCGAGGTTGCTGGTTTCTCCTCTGGGTTCTGACTCGGAGGTTCTCTAAAGGCAGACATATTTCGCAGCTTAGAGGCTCTCTCATCAGTACCCGGCTCGTAAGATCTAGGTTCATTGTCAAGGTCTGGCATTTGATATGGCACATATGGATGTCTGGTTTGATCCGGTGGTGCATATGTTCGAGGGAATTTGGGAGGTCCACTTGGATACGCTACAGATTTCGACGCGGAGACAATTTCACGCCAACCTCGCTTGTCTATTATCTGCCTTGAGAGATCCTCAAGCAGCCGACTATCGGCTTGGTAAGAAAGTCTGACAAGCTCCTCAATTTCAGTCTTGATGGGAAATTAGTCTACCCCATACAACGATAATACGGGGGCTAGGTCACTTACAAACGCAAGGTCCCTTGAAATACGGAAGTTGCCAGACGGCGTTTCGATACACGAATAGCCAAGTAGATCGAGCGCTGCTCTGCGTACCCATCCCTTGCCAATGTCTGTCCACATGTATGTTGAATCGGAGGGGTTGAGTGTCCAAGGAACGAGATTGAATCTATGGAATTGAATTCCGTCCACATAATGCGATTGCTGAAGATCATTCCCTTTTATGTATACGATGCCACCATTCATATGCCTCAGTGCGTGTAGCATGTCATCCCCAATATATCTTGCTGGCCTCTGATCGAACGTATGAGATGATTTCCATACGTCCGTGACCGGCACGTAGCCTCTTCTAGGATAGTCGGGGTATTGGTTGCTGAGAGGTTCAGGGAACACACAAAACAGGTCGTCATCAGAAGAATCATTTGGCATCAGATGGGGCCGATATATAGGTACGCTACGATCAAAGCTAGGCAGTCTTTGGCTGTATCTATGTGGATCGTGGCTGGGAAGGAACTCAGTCAATATTGAACTGGGTAGAGAGGAGTGACTTCCCCACCTTTCCTGAGGTTTCTTGTCAGCGTTATTATCCAGGATCTCAGAAAGCGATGCAGAGCCCGAAGTTGTCCATTTATCGAGTAAGAGACGAACACTCCTTGTTGCCTCTGTCATTGCAGGCCTCGGGTCAGTTTCTTGGACTGGAATACCACCTGGACCGGCGGAGATAAGACGGTCTGTTGTATCAAAATTCGACGGAGTTGGGGCACTCGGCCGATAGGGAATCATTTGAAATAGCAAGGAAGAGGTTCGCGTTGGGCCGGGACGCACAGCACCATCGTAGGCAGATAGTAATTGGACAGCTGAGTGTTGATGTCCTTTCTCTGCATTAGGATCATCGTTTGAAAATTTCACATGTTTGTTCTCCCTTTGATCTTGCGACAACGTACTACTAGCGGTGTTTCTAGCGTTTTGATCAGGCTGTGAGCCTTCATTGTCGGATTCAGAGAGGTCCGAGGGGGTTGAAGGAGAGACCGGGACTTCTGGAGAGGGATCATCCATACTACCAGCAGGGAGATACGACTCAGGATAAGCATACGGAGGCAGAGGCCCATGGGGCATGCCTTGGGCTGAATGGCCAGTTTGATTATCCTCAGCCTCTTCACGTTGCTCGGCACGCTGTAACTTTGTCACGTTGTTATGACTTTCTATGATCAGAGTCTTTAATAGTTCGATTTCTTCTCTGAGGCCCGAGATCTGTTCAGAGTCTTCTTTCGACCTTCAATTTTGAGCAGTATCCCTGTGGAGGCCAGAGCTCACTTACTTGGACTGCATGTCTCCTAATTTAGATACTGTGACAGTATGAATCATCACTTGTAACATGGACTGCTCCGAATCGAGTCTTGACTCCAACTCTTTGGCTTTAGTCTTCTTAAACAGCCATCGGACGGGGACGAAAGATCGAAGTCTTTTGGACCTGACAGTCGCGTTAATCTCCTTGAAAGTTGCTTTACAAGAGCGTTTGATTTTTCGAATTTCGCGAAGCAAGTCCTTGGAGCAATTGCCCTTCTCCGATTCGAGTACTCTTCCCAAATGTCTAAGAACCGCTGTGAATTGGGCGACATGTTTCGCCATACTAGAGATCTGCTGGTGAGCATGGATCATGATATCCGCAGCCTCGTAAAGGCCCGTAGCAACTTTCGTTCCAAAGGAAGCGACGCCAAAGATGCTGGCGATAAGACCAATCTCAGCCATTGTGAGCACAGTCCGTCAACGGATACAAAAACTCAAGAATTGTAGGATCATCAATGGAAGTCGTGAAATTCGTTGCCTAGAGTCCGTAGCCTTGCACGGTGACTCAGGCATGTAGTTGGCTTCTCAACGGCAACATCGCCTAGGGAGCTCGTTTCATCAAGGCGTCCTGAGCTTCCGATTCGCTCAATATGAATTGACCTCGTCGCTGATTGATCAATTTTCTGCGGGCGTCCAGAAGTGCATACTTGATAACAAAAGAGCCCTCTCCAGCAGAAACTCAAGATATATCGGAGGGCCGCTAAATCCGTTTATCTCCGAGGGGTGATAAGCGATCCGCACTAACTCTACATTTACTATTGTGGATTCACCAAGTACAACTCCATAGACATCCTTCTCCAGAATCGCCCAGAGGCAACCCGATCGTGTCATAATCATTACCACTCTGTCTATTCACCCACCATGGAGAACGACCGCGGCGAGCTCGTTGATCTGTATGTCACTCTAGTCCTCTCCACCCACAGCCGTCCTTTGATGAAACTTGAATACCCACGAAGACTACAATCTGACGATTTTGGAAAACAGTTACGTTCCAAGAAAATGTAGCGCGACCAACCGCCTTATTACCTCTCAAGATCACGCTTCGGTTCAGATTTCGGTCGGCAAAGTGAACGAGAACGGCCGGTACACAGGTGAAACTCAGACGTATGCATTGTGCGGCTTTCTGCGAGCCATGGGGGAGAGCGACGATAGCTTCAATCGGTTGACTCAGAGAGACGGGCTTTTGAAAGGGGTGTGGAGCGGTTCACGATAGGAGTTGGGGTGAAGTCGAAAGATACAGGAGATGAAAACATGGGTATGCGAATACACTTGCCAGGCTCTCAGGAACGATCCATGCTGAATGATGTTGAAGCCAGCTTGTTGAAGATGGCTTGTGAGCGATGACTGGACGTCATGGCCATCATTGGTGATAATTGTTGAAGCTAGCTCTTGGCTTCGTCGAATAGTCAACACCTTCATCAAGTTCTGTATCTCGATCAACGTACGTACTGGCACGAACCAACCCCGAAGAGTTCTGTCACTCAATTTCTCCCCTGATTTCAGCAGTCGTTGTCTACGCAGATGAGTGCCGAAGAGCTGTGCATTCTAGTCTCAAATTCGATTTGAGATATTTAAATTCGGAGAAGACTGCCCTCAGTCCATGATGGCTATCAGATCTGCGCCTCGAATTGATCTCACTCTTCAATGTATCTTTTGAATTGCAAAGTCAGAAAGCTCGTCACTGCCAGACTGTCACAATTAATCGGATGCTGAGGTGTAGCGCTCGAACATCCGGCTTCCTGAAATCTATCTAGTTGTGACTGTTGGCAATCCTGAGTCTCCTGTCCCCTTCCAGGTGCAGGTGCCTATTGATACGCGTGATGACTTGTTGACGCCTGAGAGCTGCGAACGCTTCTGCATTCTCAAGCTCTGCTACCAGGTCATTCTAAATGTGATTATCACTAGTCAAACCTGCCAAATAGAAAAAACCCTTCGTTTCATAGAAGGGTTAACCCCCTAGCTGAACAAACCCCCCAACCGAACACCCCCTTTGTATCTTTATAACCACGCGAGATACTGAAAATTACTTCATATAAAATCTTCCTAAAATCAAAATTTACATAAGTTTTATATATAAAGTTTTCTTATAAAATAACTTCTCAAAAATGATGTTCTAAACCACAGTTCAGCCCTATAAGATGTTCATTTGGGGAGTGTGTTCAGTTGGCGGGTTAACCCTTCTACATCACTCTGCTGTAGAACATCGATGAATAGTCTGTCCCAAAATGAGATTTCATGGGATAGAAATCGTCCATAGTCTTGAATAGAATATTATCGTACCTATAAAAACTCTGTTATAGCGCGGTTTTTTCCCGTCGGCCCCGCAAACGCACACCAAAATTCGGGATTTTATAGCAAATTGACGAAATCCACCTAATTGCTTAATATATAACTAATTACCACGTCCTAAACGGTTAAGTTTAAAGCTATATAGGTAACCTTCTTGCTATATTAATTTCTCAGCCCTACACCGGCGCAATGGATACACTACCACCTATATCACCGTCGCCACTAACTAGAGGCCCTAGGGTAGCTATACGCCTCTCTATAGGTGTCTCGAAGAAGAAGACTAAGGTCGTCGAACCCCCTATTACTACTAGAGCCTCTAGGAGGAGGCCTATAGCGAAGAAGGCCCCCGTAAAGCCTCCACTAAAGAAGGCCCCTCTACTAAAGAAGGCCCCCGCAAAGCCTCCTACTAGGGGAGCTCCTAGCGAGAAGACCCTAGGTAAGAGGCTAGAGGTTCTAGTCGGATATTTAGACGATAACTCTATAGATAACGATAAGGAGGTCCCTAGCCCTAGTACGTAAGACGCTGCCGCCATCTTAACTAATATAAGGAAGGAAATCGGCCTATCGCTAGCTAGTTAACGAATTCGAGAAGAAGAAGAAGCCGAAGACCGTTAGATTACTCGGGATATAAAGAAACGTTAGGCTCTCGAGGCCGCGAGACTATTAGTTATTAAGATAGAGAAGGAGAGGTCTAAGAAGGAGTTCGATAAGTCGTAGTATACTATTATCTATATAGCTAGGTTTAATAACGATAAACCGTACCTCTATAAGGATACTACTACCTACACCGTTATAGGCGAAGGTAAATGCTTCTACTCTATCCCGTATTAGATTATCGTAGCTAAAGGCTAGGAGTACGCTAAGAAGACTAGTAAAAGCTTCTATATCGCCTCGATTATTATAACCGTGAAATAGGGTTATAATATTAACTTTACTACTAAGGCGAACCTCACCGATAAAGAACCCTATAATACGTAGAGCGAGGTACTTAAGGTTATAAGGAATAAATATAATATAAGGCCTAATACGAAGAAGTTACTAGGGTTTACTATCTCTATAGACTTCTTCTTCTCTAGATTCCGTAATAGTATTATTCCTAAGTATATAAAGCCTATAGTAGCCCTAAGTTAGAAAGTATAAAAAT
>JAABUP010007209.1_pt1 | contig 15115 bp, 21 predicted proteins | sample 5559201 | NCBI WGS metagenome assembly JAABUP01 (sample SAMN10711887, study PRJNA513373) | rock metagenome | isolation source: Antarctica rocks | place: Antarctica
ACTCCTGCCTCCTCCCCCCCCCCCCCCTGCAATCTCCCACGTCATCCCATCCTGGCTTCTAGACTTCTATCACACCTCTGATGTCCCATATCGGCAACTTTGCCTTCCTAAAACCTTCTTCCTAATGTATAAATGCATTTTTACCGTCCTCAGGCGCTTTTGAGTTTGGACTCCCAGTGTAGGGATGAAATTTCTGAGTTGAAAACTCGTTTTGGAAATGGAAAGAGCTTATGTCCTTCACTTGTGTATCTACAGGCAGCTTGGGACGGGTTTGACAGGGGTGGGCAACACCCAGGGGGGCTGGCACCCCCCCAAGATTTTCCCTCCTGGCTGCCAGACTTCTTCGAGGTCATCTTGGCGGCCACCAATTCAGAGCTGCGGTGGTGTGCCTCAGTACTGCCAGACCTACACCCACAGCTGGTGCTGCACCTGCTCTTGGCGCTGTTCAACAAGATCAGCAAGAGCTTCAGAAGCCGCCTGATGTCTGCTTGTGCACAAGGTATGGGTTTGGCAGACCCTGGTCCAGCCTGGCTGAAACCCTAACCTTCAAACTGTACACATAGTTGCCACATCCTTGTCCAGCACGGCTCAAACCCTAGACCATGAAACAAACATCCTATGCCGGTCATAAAGCTTGCCAGAGTTTGTCAGAGTCAGCAGCATTGTCAAGGTTGTCACACCATCATCATACCAGACCTGGGGCCAGCGCTGCATCTACAGATAGTGCTGACTAAGATGGTCTCCACACGACACAAGCTGCTGCCTGTACATAGCATAAAGTCTTGACTGTTTGATGCACTCCAGCAACTTGAATTGGCCCATGTACCCAACAAGACGCTGCTGCCGAACCTGCAGGCATGCAACAAACTGACGCTAACTTTGCCTAGCAGGCTCTATGCATGCAATATGACCGTATCCATAAAATATAGTGTGGCAGTGTGACAGTCACCATGCAGTGTGACAGTAACCATGCAGTGTGACAGTAACCATGCAGTGTGACAGCAAGCATGCAGTATGACACCATCCACGCAGTATGACATCATCCACGCAGTGCAACGGTCTCCATGCAGTATGACATCCTCCACACAATGTGAAGACAGTAACCATGCAGTATGACAGTGTTCATGCATTATGACACTACCCATGCAGTATGATAGTACCTCATGCAGTATGATAACATCCACGCAGTGTGACAGTGACCATGCAAGTATGACAGTGTCCATGCATTATGACACTACCCATGCAGTATGATAGTACCTCATGCAGTATGATAACATCCACGCAGTGTGACAGTGACCATGCAAGTATGACAGTGTCCATGCATTATGACACTACCCATGCAGTATGATAGTACCTCATGCAGTACGATAACATCCACGCAGTGTGACACTATCCATGCAGTATGGCAGTATCCATGAAGCATGATAAGATCCCCACAATGTGACAGTAAACATGCAGTGTGACAGTAATCATGCACGATGGCAGTATCCCATGCAGTGTGACAAGTATTTCTGCTGCTGTGCCTGCAGGCATGCAGCACAGTGGCCAGGTACTGTCTGTGTTGGTCAGCCTCAAGGACACTGCTGAGAGCTTCACCAGAGAGCTGCAGCAAAACCTAGCCGGCGTTGATGCAGCAGAGCTACAGCAAATAGCTGCTGCAGTGTATGTTCCCTTTGAGAGCCAAGTCTCCAGGTGAGACATTCAATCAATCAGTCAGTCAGTCATTTGTTCATTCATTCAGTTCTGAGTAGCTCAATGTATGCAGGGAAGGTATCTAGCATGTAGGACCTCTGAGACATACTGCAGCTAGCAGGCATAGCCTGCTTTCTGACCATGCACTGAGCCATTTGCATGTCATGATGACTCTTTGAAATAGCAAACTCTCTCCACTTCAGTGGATTATGACCCATCATTGAGATCACAAGATGCACTGCAGGATTGCCTGCGACACACTGTCTCGGCAGACCTCTGCTGTCAGATTTTGATTCTCTGCTGCGTGCATTTGTCTCCATGCATATAATAGCCACTCCAGCCACAGATGCATTTGCCAGAGGATGAAACTGCCTCCCAGAGGCACAATAATGCAACGACAAAAAAGCTGTCAGCGCCAAGGTGTAGCATAGGTTCTTATCAGTAGAGTGCATGCGGTTTCTGCTTTGCAGGTATGGGGAGCTACAGCAGCCTCAAATCAGCAGCCAGATGAGCGCCATCCAAATCCCTCACGCTCAGCAGGACGAGATTGACACCGTCCTGTCTGTCATGCAGCTGTCTGTACCTCAAGCAGTGCAGGTGGGCTTTTGCAACCGCTGTCAATTTCCATCTGTGTTGTCCCACACACCTGGGCAGCCCGGTATAATACTTGGCTTCTCATTAAATTGACGCTGAAAGGCGTAGTCTTTTCTTCTCATTTCTGTTCTTGTCCCACACAAGTTTGAGTCACGTGTCATGCAATGCTGTGTAGCTAAGCACAGAGGTGGTAAAACAATGCTCAGAGACTCATGACTTTTCTTTGCGCCGCCTTTTGAGCAACCCACCAGAGTGGGTCTGAGCAACGTCGCATGTGGCAATGCTTGTATAATCTAACCAGCTCTCCTCTCTTTTCTTCTCTTCTGAGTGGTGTCTGTACCATGGTGTAAGTATTTCTTCTTTGTTGTTCTGAATGGTGTTTGGCAGTGGTGCAGGTGGTTCAGGAAGCTCAGCGGTGGTGTTACAGCGTGACAGGTGGCACTCACTTGCCCACACTACTGCACCTGTCAGATGAAGCCTTGAGCCACTATGTCACATCTCTACAGGTACCATCTCACAATCATGTCAACTTGTACAATGTCCTTTGGATTTTGAAGATCTAATTTCAAAGATGTCAGGAAAGCTTGTGTCATGAAATGAAGTCAGAAGGGTGGTTTGATATCGAGTGAAGTGAAAAGAGCTCAGACCTGTTTGCACCAGCTTCAGTCAACAGTGACCTTTGCATACTAGTCTCAGTATCAAGGTGAAAATGCGCTGCGACACAGTAGGCATCATGCAATGCAGTGCCAATGCAGCATGATTTGTCTCACTATCCTGTGATCTCCTTTTAACCAATCACGGTCATAGGTTGACATATCAGGCCAAATGTCTCAGCTGCATGCGAGCTATAGACTCCCTGAGAGCTGTCTCCACAACCCCAACACGGGAAGTTTACAGTCCTTCTGTAGTGAGGCCTCTGGTCATCAACCAGTCAGTACATGCAATAAGCATTTAGGGCTCAGGGTGTTGCTCATATCGGTGGTAATGTTTGCCTGAGGGGCTGTATGTTTGATTGCCTAAACAAGACTCTGTTGCCCTAACAATTCAAGTCCGTACATCATGCACATAAGGCTGTCAGAGGGTGCTGAGGTCCCTCATCTCCAAAAAGTATATCAGCCCCCAAAGCCTCAACACTGGATGTCCCTGCATGTACCTAGCTCATCAGGAGCTGGAAAGCAAATTTATTATTATTACTAATATTATCATTATCATCATTCTTATTGTTATTACTGGATCACTCTGCATAGGGTGTTGTGACCTCACTCAGAAGCCGAGCTCTGAAGTCAGAGGGCCAGAGTGCTCTGGACTCACGCAGACTGAGCAGAGAGCTTAGTGAGCTCGCCGCGACAGACCCTGGCAGAGACAGCGCCTCTGGAGAAGCTACAATGATGGAGGACCCGACTTTGGTGGTGGGTCTGCTCAACATTGCAGGTATGTGTGTATGGGTATTAGGGCATGGCTCTGCTATGCATGGCCAACTTGGCTTGCAGTAGAGAGATTCCTGTTGCTCTGCCCTGCTCTGCCCTGCTCTGCCCTGCCCTGCCCTGCCCTGCCCTGCCCTGCCCTGCCCTGCCCTGCCCTGCCCTGCCCTGCCCTGCCCTGCCCTGCCCAAGCCACGCAATGTACTTAGCGGAGTTCTCCAACCCATTGCTTCTTGATATGCCAGTCTGTTGACTCAGCACAGCTATCTGACCGAACCTGGTCTTGGTTCCTCATCCTCAATCCTTGACACTTTGTCTGTCCTGCATGCGTAGGTGCTCTGTCAGCGCAGCTAGCTGCCCTGGAGAGCTCCCTCCACACTGCTGTGCTCAACCTGACTGATCTCATAGACCAAGCCATTGGCTCTAGTCAGAGCCATGCATTGACCATGGTAGCTCTACGGCTGCAACAGCCACAGGTGTGCCCTGTTCACATGACAGCACCCTCACATCATGTGTTTACATCATGGCCTGCATGTGCACACCTGCATGGTTGCAGCCTTGAGTCAAACCAAGGGTTGACGTTTACATGGTAATGACTAGGCAAGTAGATGGTAATGAACATGACCATGAAGGATGCTTCACCAGGCTAGGCGTCAACAACAGCCAGCCATGTGTTTCCTTTCTCCTATATCGCTGTTCCTGCATGTCCAGTGTGTGAACGCATGCAAATTGCCAAGACCGTGCATCTCGCTGCTGTGCTGTTCCCTGCTGTGCTGGATGCTGTGCTGGACCCTGCTGTGCTGCGCCCTGCTGTGCTGAATGCTGTGCTGGCTGCTGTGGTGGACCCTGCTATGCTGTGCTGGCTGCTGTGCTGGACCCTGCTATGCTGTGCTGGCTGCTGTGCTGGCTGCTGCGCTGGACACTGCTGTGCTGGTCCCTGGCATGTTGGCTGCTGTGCTGTGCTGCAGATTGTTTCACTTTCTGCCGCTGCGCTGGCTGCTGTGATGCACGCTGTTGTGCGTGACACTGCTGAGCCTCACACTGCACACTAGGCTATGCTGCACGAACTGGCAGCACTTGGTGCAGATCCCTCTGCAGATTTACACCACGCCCAGCAGTGGCTTGCTTGCCTGCCAACCCCTTCTTGCTAAAAGCTTCATCTGGAAGGCTACTGTTACTGACAAAGAGAGCACTTTGTCACACAGCAGAATATTCTAGACAGTGCAGTCCGTCATGAAAGCGGCAGTCTTCTACAGCTGACATACAGCCCAAATCGTCTGAAAGTCCAGGTGCTTGCTGCAGTTGGACCAATTTGCATCATCTTCACAAGCAGGTAGTATCAACAGGAGGAGAAGCCTCTTGCCCCTCCCCCCGTCCGCCCCCCTTTCAAGGAAAATCCCTGTCTGTGGCCTTTACGCAGTGGATCAAATTTGACAACCCTGGGTTTACATAGAATGCAGAGGGGGTTTCCAAACCAGGTGAATCATGCCTTGTTGCATAGGGCGAAGCCCTACAAATGGTCCAAGCTGTGGTGCAGCAGGCAGTTGCACAGGAGTGGCGACCTCTTCCCCAGACCATGCGCAAGGCAGCTGCCTTCCAAGACAGCGTCAATGCCTTGGTCTTTGACGTGCTCATGGACAAGGTGCGTTTCCCAACTGATCAAGTAGTAACAATAATACTTATAAATATAAGTATAAATATAGATATAAATATATATATAAACAACAACAGCAATAATAGGAAAAATAACAATGATGATGATACTGATAATGATAATAATTAAAAATCATAAAAAATATTGTGTTATATAAGATTAATAACTTAAAACGCTTTCCAGCTCAAGATGAGCTAGGTACATGCAGGACAAGTCTTGTCTCTCCAGAGCAGCCTGTCTTGTGCATCCTTGTAAGGCAACAGCAATGGCAACATTGCACATGCACCATTGCATATGCACCAAATGACAGCACAGATCACACAAATCACTGGTCCCAAAGCGCTGCATGCAGCTGTGTGACCTTTCATACAGCTCTACAAAGTTATTGAAGCAGACCCTGAGCAGCTATGTGCATACTGTGGCAACCGGACTTTTGTTGCTGGTCAAGGCACAATTTGCAGGAAAATGGATTCCTGGCATAGGTCAGAAAACAAACTCCAAGTCTGACCTCTTGCCATGCCTATTGCATTGGACCTGGCATTACAACCAAACCTCCAAGTGTGGTTGGGCGTCCCTGCTGACAAAGTGACCACAATGTGGCAACATCACACAGCACAATCAGGCTGTGCACATGATAGCACACCGACGTTACATGTAGGTTGCTGTGCAGACAGCTCAGCAACACATTCCACTAGCATCACCAGGCTGCGAGGTAATTCACTGCTTTAAAGTGGACAGTGCTGCAGTAAAAAGAAAGATAGCAACGGCTGCTGCAGGTGAAGGTTCCGCTGAAGGGGAATCGTGCCTTGCCAGGATGGTGGACCAAGCCAATCATGTTGTGACCACAACAACTTCAATAGCAACAACGACAATGATAACAAGACAAGCAATACATCATAATGGTATTCCCAACAACCATAGGTAACAACAGCAGCTGCTGCTTCAGGTGAAGGCACAGCTGAAGGGCACTCACACCTTGGCAGTATGGGCGGCCAAAGAGCCTAAGAGCGCTCTCACCTTGCCTTCTTTCAATGTCAACAACACAAGCAACATGTCACAATGATATTCCCAGCAGCAATAGGTCACAACAGCAGCTGCTGCTTCAGGTGAAGGCACAGCTGAAGGGCACTCACACCTTGGCAGTATGGGCGGCCAAGGAGCCTAAAAGCGCTCTCACCTTGCCTTCCTTCAATGTCAACAACACAAGCAACATGTCACAATGACATTCCCAGCAGCAATAGGTAACAACAGCGGCTGCTGCTGCAGGTGAAGGCACAGCTGAAGGACACCCACACCTTGCCAGTATGGTGGTCAAAGCCAACCATCTTGTGATCATAGCAACTGCTGCTGCAGGTGAAATCACACTTGAAGGACACTCACAGCTTGGCGGTATGGGCAGCCCGCGACTCTAACCCACCTTGCCTTCCTTCAATGTCAACAACACAAGCAACATGTCACAATGACATTCCCAGCAGCAATAGGTCACAACAGCAGCTGCTGCTGCAGGTCAAGGCACAACTGAAGGGCACTCACAGCTTGGCAGTATGGGCGGGCCAGGAGCCTGAAAGTGCCCTCAGCTTGCCTTCCTTCAATGCCTACCCACAGCTCAGCGTGACAGCAGCTGGAGAGTATCTCATGATGCTGCCTCAGATGCTTGAGTCCCTGCTCACTGACTCTGAGGAAGGGGTGGACACTGAGTGGCTAGATAAGGTGGGTCACCTTGTGCTGAGTGATTGTGACGCTGAAATGTAGCTGTGCGGCCATTGCTGCATTTGAACGTGCTGGGTGCACTCTGTGTCCATGACAATGCAATAGAAAGACCTCTGATGCATAGGTAAGCGAAAGGTGCGTTGCTGTGGTCGAATGACCTGGTACTACGCTAAAGTGCACCTGCGCTGCGCTGCGCTGCGCTGCGCTGCGCTGCGCTGTGCTGTGCTGTGCTGTGCTGTAGTGTGCTGTGCTGTGCTGTGCTGTGCTGTGCTGTGCTGTGCTGTGCTGTGCTGGCAAGACTGTTGGCACAGTAATCTCAATCAGGCTCACCTGGCCATGTCATGCCATTTTGTGCTCTTTAAACGTCAGAACAGGCATGATGACTGCCTGCACGTTCCCTTCCAAGCTCTGCAAATTTATTCACCAGCATTCATGCAATTCCAGCTCTTGGTGCCATGTCCTTGCAAATTAGCTTGCACAACACAAATGAATGCCCACTGGTGCCAGTTGAAGCACCATTGTTCTGCTTGAGGACCAACTTTTGACGATGTGTGGGAAGACTGAGGGGCCTGCCCAGGAATGTACAATCAAGATTGAAGCCTACAAGCTTGGCCAGTCGTGTTGACACCTTTGCAGGTGGCAACTGGTGCAGCTGAGATGTACTCAGATGAGGTGCAGCAGATACACAATTTGAGTCATCATGGCACCCAGCAGCTTTTGGCAGACTTGGAGTACTTCTGTAATGTGTTGGCTGCTCTGGGCGTCGCTCTCCCTGCAGGTCTCAGCACATGGCAGGTAATCACTCATCATGTATTGATATGGGTCACAGGTGTTGAAGCATTGTTTGAAAACACTAAAGGTGTCTTAGCAGATGGCAGGTGTCGCTAGTCAGCATCCATGTTGAGCAGCGGATGCAAGGCTAGCAAATCACCTGCCATTCTTACAAATCGGTCAGCATGCCTTAGTCACATGCTGATGGCCTTTGTTTGTTAGCATCTGCCAGCACAGCAACATATGTGTCGATGCTTTGAGCCACTCTGGAAATCACTGATCGAGGTTTCCAGCAATTGAAGTTTGTCTGATGTGTACATGTGTACAGGTGGCACTGGGTTGGCCATTGGAAAACTTCTCTTCAGCAGCAGCAGAAGCTTTGGAATCAGGCTCAGTTGATGTCAGCTCGCTACAGAAGCTGGCAGGGGCTCGGCATGCTCAAATGACAGTAGCTTTGTGATGCTCAAATGACGGTACCTTTGTGATGAACTGTGGCATGAAGTGCAGAGAAGCACTTCGTTCAACAAACGACATGTTGAATGTCAAGGCTGCTGGGTGTGATGATGAATTGAAACAGACTCAACCAAAGCCAGTCAAGCAAAGCCAGTTAGTAGCCCTGTATTGCCTTTCTGTATGTGACATGATCACCTGATACTTAGCATATGCATTGCGTTACTCAGAGGCACAGCTCTACACACAATTTCAAGCGCTGCCGCACTAGTTACTGATCTGCCGTTGACGTCACTTGTGAGCAGCATTATGAATGTGGCACCCTGAGGTGCGAAAGACAGCAACATTCACGAAACCCAGCAGCTTGGGTTCATAAAGTAACAGGGGCGCTGAAGCGTGAGTGTCATGATCAATGGCTTGAGTACCGTTGCGGGCTTGATCTTGCAATCATACTTGTAGCCAGACTTGCAGCTGCGGAAAAGTGATGCACAATCACCGTGGTGTAGTTGTATCATTGTGGCACTGAATTCAGGCAACACCTCTACGCAACAGGGTGCAGCAAAAACTTTGCTTCATCACACAAGACAACTTGTAAATAAAGTCAGTACTGCTAATACAGCTTCACAAGCTGAGACTGTGCATATCACAGTAGCCAGGCAAAATGGTATGAATGATGATGGAAGGCATTAACATGTCAGATGCGACGCAAACCTTGCAGCAGTACATGATAAGGTACCAGAAGTGAATATGCATGAAAGGGAAGACAATGACAACGACGGCATTGATTGAGATAAAACAACTTTGTAGGAATGACTTCCTGTCACACAGCTGTCTGCAGATGGAGTGCTGACAACTGTTTGAGACTCTCTTACAGCTGCCAGCAGACTGTGTGTGTTTCAGACAGCCGAAGCGACTCATACATGCTGTACAGCTTCTATATCAAGTCTGCCACATTCATTGGCTGCACAAACAGAAGCAAATGTCAAAATTAGCACAGTCACTGATGGCATCATAAAGAGCAGCAAACAGTTCATGGAATCATGAATACAAGTATGCTTACCATCTCATCTACTTGTGTACTGTAGTATTGCTCAATGTCTCTGAGGATCCTGATGTCATCACTCTTGACAAAGTTGATAGCAACACCCTGCAGGCAGGAAGCTGTGTCAGCACAGCACAACCCAAAGTTTGACATGATTTGTGCCCTGACAATGCAGCTCCATGATCATCTGTACAACACACAAGCATGCATGACTGACCTTGCGGCCATATCGTCCTGATCTGCCTATTCTGTGGATGTACAACTCACGGTTGTTTGGCAGATCATAGTTGATGACCAATGAGACCTGTAAGCAAGAAAGGAATACCTTGTTGACCACTGCTGTGTGCAGTTCAATGTGACTGAGACTGACTATGCACCAGTCGATGTCAGGGGTAGCAACGAGTCTCTGTACTACTATACTATACGCATCATTGTAGTGAGACTTCCTGCAGATCACTATGCCCAGCACGCTTCTGTTGCGTGACACACATTCCATGCCCCTCATAGACATCTGTCATACATCAATAATGGTGTCACAACACGCAGGTACTGACCTGTTGTACATCAAGACCTCGTGCCCACACATCTGTAGAGATCAGGACACGCGCATCACCACCCCTGTTTCAACACAACCCAGAGCTCACTTCGCTGCTGAAGAAGCTGCTTGGTACAACATGCAGCTTGGCAAAAGTGCACAAGCCAAGCAGTCAAGTAAGGCAGAGTCTTCACAAGCCAGCTGAGCCCACTGCAGCAGAGTACTGCTCATGCTAGTTGAGCCTGCTGCAACAGAGAACTGCTCATCCAGCACAGACGCATGCAAGCCACGTGTGCATCTTTGTCTCGCCAGGTGCATGCTGCAGCAGCAGGGCAGCGGCTGCAACTGGGGCCCACGAAACAGACCTGAAGCTCTGCATGATGGCATCCCGCTCCATCTGCGGCATGTCTCCATGCATGGACGCAACTGTGAAGTTGTTCTGCTGCATCTTCTCTGTCAGCCAGTCCACCTTTCGCTTTGTATTGCAGAAGATGACTGCTTGTGTGATGGTCAGGGTGTCGTACAGGTCACACAGGGTGTCAAACTTCCACTCCTCCTTCTCGACTGCCACAAAGAACTGCTTGATGCCCTGCAAAGGAGGTGCCCACCTTGCTGCCGCTATGTGATGTCACCGTATGTTTATGTGCTATACAGACTTAACATGCATACATCATACGGCAGAGTATGACAACGCACAATGCGTCGAGCTGAGATCATGCTTGCACAGTGGCAGGTGGACAATTCAGACATACCACTACAACAAAAAATCACATCACGCGCCCTGCTGCCAGTCAACTTCTTATACTTGGCTGTAGCATATTATACAACCCCATAAATGAAGTATGTTGAAAGGTTCATTCATTGAGAGATGACATGCAATGCATCATTTTTGCAGTGGCTTGTGTACCTCCAGTGTCAGCTCATCACGCTTGACCAGCACTCTGACAGGATCTTGCATGAACTTGTGCGTCATCTCCAAAACATCGTGAGGCAGTGTAGCAGACACCAGGATGACCTGGATGTCTGGAGGCAAGTATCTGTAAACATCATATATCTGCTCCCTGAACCCTTTGTTGAGCATTTCGTCAGCCTCATCCAGAACCAGGATCTTCATGTCCCGTGTGTCAAGGGAGCGTCTTTTGATCATGTCAAAGACTCGGCCAGGAGTTCCAGACACAATCTGAGCTCCACTTTCTAGCACTCTGATGTCGTCTCCTGTGAGTGCACATCACATGCATCAGTCAACAGATAAACACACAATGCGATGTGATGTTGTGAAGGGTAAGAGCTGCTGTGCAAAAGGTACGGAAGATGCCAGAGTCTGTCAGCCGTTGCACTCACCTATGCTCTTGCCACCAATGCAGCAGTGCGACTTGAGCTTGAGGAACTCCCCAAGCGCCCTGACAGTCTTGTCAGTCTGTGTAGCAAGCTCGCGGGTAGGAGAAAGGACAAGAGCTTGAGTCCTTCAGGAAAAATGGCCAGCAATGAGGAGCCAGCACCCACAACCAAGACAAAGTTTGCTTGTGAAGCTTTTCAATATTGGTTGCATGCCACCGCAACTTACTTGAACTGTCGGTTCTCGACCTTCTGGCATAATGCCAGGGCGATCATAGATGTTTTGCCTGTGCCTGACTGAGCCTGAGCAATAACATCCCTAGTGCCAAGAATTGGACCAATTGCTCGTTGTTGTATCGCTGAAGGCTTTTCAAAGCCGTACTGATAGACTCCTCGGAGCAAGTCAGGTTTCAGTTCCATGTCATCGAAGCTCTTGACCGGCTGGACTCCTTTGCTAGTCTCAAAGTTGAGGCCCTCCCCAGCCTCATAGTCACCCTCAGGTTCTGCCTGGGCAGGCCTGCAGTATCACCAAGCTCTGTCATTATGGCAGAGGAGTTACAGCCAATGTGGTCACGTGTGTGAGCGTAACCCACCGGGCGCTCATCCTTCAAGCCAACAGCGAGATCGTGATCCTTTGGCCGACCGACGAGACTCTGCTCGATCCTGTATCTTGAAATGTATCACCAGTTCGCGTAAACCTCAGGAACGCTGAGTTTCTCACTCGGTACCGGGACTGCAGTGCCGCAAGTGAGCTCGGACGCTGTGCTATGCTCTGAGCCTGCCCTAACAATAACCCTAGAAGCTCGGACTGTAGTACCTGGGTCTGCTTAATAACTGGACATGCTTGGAGGTCACCGAGTCACTCAAGGCTTGCTGAACCGTTTTGTTCCGTTTCATTTCAGTGTCTGCTGAGACAGAGTTCTGTTCATGCTAATTAAATCAGTCAAAATAAACAGCCGAATCAAGCACTGGAATGTCGCTGGCAGGCGATTGAAATTTCGTAGCCATGAGACCAAGGAGCAGCAACATTGTTACTATGGCAGATCAACGCCTAGGCGCCTAGCAATGACTCGAGTCCTCGTTAGGCCAGGACTCAATGCCGAAGTGTTCTCACTCATGCACAAGACAGGTCATACAAAGGCCACGCAACAACGCAGAAGGTTCAAAATGCATTTGAAGTCAGCGCTAACAAGTGTTGCACATCGAGCTTGACCTCAAAACGACTTGAGGCATTCATGCATCACATGAAAATAGTCGATTGCACTGTGGCCATGCTATTTGCCAGGCAAGTCTCGTTTTTTGGTTTTTGCGCAACAAGTTTGAGGCGCAGAGAGCTGACCCATCTGTGACATGTCATGGCATGCAAGAAGAGATGCCATATGCTGTCAGCAGTACATGTGCAAATGTAGCCATTATCAAAATACAGGATGACTCTACCACTAAGTGACAACGGTCAGCAACTTGACAAATATATGATTCAGGGACAGAAAAAGACCAGACAACCCACGCCGGGACAGGTACACCATTGCATATGCTTCATATGCCATTTGCACTTCGTTCCTGGCAAGACTACCTTCAAACCCAGCTCACAAAAAGTAGTCTGGCGTTCTGCGAGTGACCTGCAGCAGAAACAAGAACCACGCTCCAACTGGAAACAAAATTAGAGACATGCTAGCTGAAATACGCAAGACCATGCCAGACAACAGGAGTCATGCAACTCCATATCATCAAAGAACCACAACTGTGTGTATGCCTGTGACAGCTTGTTCATGCATTGCTGCCTAATCTCTGCATATTCCTGGAAAAAACTTTGGCTCCATGATGGTTGATTTGAAACTTTACATTTCCTGACACGAACAGGTGTAAATGCTGAGCTGCAGCTTTGATACTGCAGAGCATGCATGTGCAATGCAGAAGCAAAGCTCACCTCAGGTTCCCCTCTTCTAGGCGCAGGCTCAAACTGCAGGAACTTCTTGTTCATGGTCTCATTCACCTCCATGATTGCTGCCATGTTTCCTGCAAATCCAGGCATGGACCAATCAAGTTTGCTTGTTTGGTGCAAAGAAAACATCATTGTTGTGTGTCATGGCTGGCTAAGCAGACATAAGTGCAGCAGAAAATGCTAAAGCAGCCTTTGCAACATGTCCTGCAACTGCTTGCTTCTGAACACTTGCATGAGTGGCAATCTTCAAAGACTCATTGTAGCCAATGAGGGCGTCATGCTTCATCCAGGCTCAAAAGAGAGTTGCGCAATGCCCAGCACGTCTCAAACCAACTACTTGTCAGATGCCAACTTCCAAAACAGAAAATCAACTGTAAGTTTGACACTCACCACATCTGTAACAGTAGTTGGGTGCGCTGAAGATGGTGACAACGTTTTGGTCATGGCACCAGTTGTAGCCCTCCATGACCAGCTGATGCGCTCGAGACACCAATGTCAAACCATTTGTATGGTTGAACTGCTCAGATATGTCTTGGCCAAAGGTGTAGCCTGCGCCTCTTGGCGATATGCCCCAACCACATCTGTCATCAGGATCTGACCACAGGAGATCGCACATGGGTCCTTCGTGAGGAACCTGGACCACACAGAAGGTATGAGTACTTACGCACCAGGTATTTACGCACCAGGTATTTACGCACCAGGTATTTACGACCAACAGAAACAGTGCAAAGACATGCATGACATGCGTGTCATGCGTGATGCAAAGACAAAATGCATGCGCAAACTTGTAATCTTTGTACATGCAAGCATTGGTTTAGGCACAAGGCAGCTCTTGTTACTGCTATGGTATGCTAGGTTGTTGTATGCATCCCTGTAAGCCTGAAGTTGATAGCAGAGCTGTTTCTGGTGGTGCGGCAAAGCAACACGTTGCCACTGCTTAAAAAAGATGGCGCGCACCTCTTGCACTCTATCCAGAGCTCTGATGTGATCTAGCGTGTCAAGGGTGGGTGACAAACCTCCATGAAGGCAGAAGAACTGCAGAACACAGTGCCTGGATCAGAAGTCATCAGCACAGCAAAATCAGGCGGCAAATCTGAAGTCGCTGCTGTACCTGGTTCTCAACCAGTGCTGTCAGTGGAAGATAGTCAAACAGGTCTGTGAAGAACTTCCAGACATTGGCGTTGCCATACTTCCTCAAGCACTCATCATAGAAGCCATATCTGCACAGATTTGTGCAGCAGAGACTGTCAACCCTGTATCTGCCTGGAGTGCAAGCCCTTTCAAGTGATGCAGGACAGGCACTCACACTTGTGTGATTTGCCTGCTCTCGTGGTTCCCTCTCAGTATTGTTATTCTATCACGATACCGGACTTTGAGAGCCACTAGTAGAGAGACTGTCTCGACTGAGTGATAGCCTCGGTCTACATAGTCTCCCATAAACAGATAGTTCGTGTCTGGGCAATTGCCTCCTATTCTGAACAGTTCTAGCAAGTCTGAGAACTGCCCATGGATATCTCCACATACTGTGACGGGACACTTGACCGGCTGAACGTTGGACTCCTCTACCAGTATTTCTCGCGCCTTCTCGCACAGAGCTTTGACGTCTTGCTCAGCTAGAGGGCTGCATTTCATGAGCTGCTCAATCTGTGCATCTAGGCTGGCATAAGGGTGCTCGGACCCAGCCTGAGCCATGCTAGGCCAGGCTGACACTCCGTGCTGCTCACTCTCTGATGCTCAAAGAGCCTGATGCAGAAATTTCTGAGACTCGATGCAGAGAGCAAGCAAGCGCGCGATAGTTGTCTTCGCCGAAAATTGAATCGGCAGGCAGCGTCGACGCTACGCAAGGAACAAGCAATCAGCAGGTGTCTGTTTGATGAGCTATGACTATGACTTATAGGTAGGGTTTTAAAGTAGTAAAATGGTGTAGTAATGTGCTTTCACAGTGCGCTTTCTCACTTTGAAAGTGAGC
>JAABUP010007210.1_pt1 | contig 15114 bp, 12 predicted proteins | sample 5559201 | NCBI WGS metagenome assembly JAABUP01 (sample SAMN10711887, study PRJNA513373) | rock metagenome | isolation source: Antarctica rocks | place: Antarctica
CAATGAGAATGACAGATGAAGCGCACAGAACACTACACACTGAAGATGTAAAAAAGACATTATATCCTCAGAAGAGGTGACCCTATGAATCTCAACGCAATTGAGAAGCATTGTGAGCAGCAATCATGAGTGAAGCAAGAATGATTCATGAGCAAGCTCTATAAGTCTCAACCTTGATGAGCAGAGACTCACAAATGTTATAACTGTGAAAAACTCAAACACCTTGCAAGGACCTGCAAGAAACCTCAATGAAAGAGAAAAGAAGTTGCAGCAACAAATACACGCATAGTGCATGATGCTCTGAGCTGAACAGCCTGCTATGACAACATGTGCTGAACACATATGAGCAGCAAAGATGAAGCCAAATGATACTCACAGAAACCCAAAAAGAAACAAAACGGTTACAACACAACAGGTCAACTAAAGGGATTAACTATTTTAAAAAAAAGCTGAGATCAAAGAAATCAATACTCACGAAACTCAGGTAGAAGAAGACTACAGCAATAGCATCTGAATAGCTCTGAATTTGAACGCAAACTCAAAGAATGTCAACAACTGAGAAGTTGACATGAGACTCAAAACAAGATATGAGCACTCTAAGAATCAGCATCAAGAGATGCGTCAACAACTGCTAAAAAGACAGCAGAAAGAGCTCAAGAAGAAAGTCAATGATCTTAAAAAGCAACAAAAAGAAACAGAAAAAGCAAGAGCATGCTTAAAACTCAACAAGTTGATGAAAGATGTATGAACAGCAATCAACCCAGTATTAAAACAACTTGTGTGAAAAACTAAGAGCCACAAAGTCAAGATTCATTTATTCACAGAGTATCTGACATCAGACAGTGATTGATGAACCTTTTCAGAAGACTACATGTCACCTGAGTTTCTGAAGAAAGTGAAAGCACTTCAGAACCAGATTCAGTGAGAATATGATCAGTATAAACTGCACCTACACTCAGAATGATATATTGAGAAAGGCAGCAAGAAATACATACAACTGATCATACAAGAAGTAGAACCTAAATGATTTCAGAATCTCTGAAGAAGAGCAAGCAACACAGTACAGTTAAAAAACTGCAAGCTTCCTCAAAGAGACTAGAGAACAAGAAGCTTTTAATGTCTTAAAAGAACAGCAATGACCACAAGATATGAGTTGACGTTCAGGTTGAGTGAGATAGACTTCTTCAAGCAATGGTAGACTCAGAAGCAACTGACAACTATATTTCACAGCAAGCAATAAGAATGCTAGAACTAACACTGCAGTGAGCGCTGAAGTCTATGCAGATATATATGGTCAACGGAGAATCTGAGTGGATAACAGACCAGGTTCACATCAAAGTCATAATACTAGAAGATTCACAGAAGTTGATGTTTGATGTTCTCAATTCAATCAAGTATGACGTCATACTAGAGATGCTTTGATTACGCAAAAAGAACTCAAGAATTGATTGAATCAGCAAAGAATTATACATCACAATAGATGTGTATGAGATTCTCAAACAATCAGAAATGAGCTTATCAGAGCATAAGTCATGAGATCACAAAATACCGCTATTGAATGACAAGCAGTCAAAATGAATGCTGCTGTACTCAATGAGTGAAGATCAGCTCAAGAAAGTCAGAACTTATCTTGATGAGAATCTCAAAAGAGAATTCATCAGATCATCAAAGTCATTGACAGAATATTCAATCCTGTTTGTATCAAAGAAAGATGGCACAAAGCAACTATGTGTCAACTATAGACAACTCAACAAGATAACTAAACAAAACAGTTAACTCTTATCATTAATTGAAGAGTTGCAAGATCAGTTAAACAGAGTCAAGTGATTCACAAGTCTGAACTTGAAAGAAGCCTATTACTGAGTACAAATGAAGAAAGGCAAAGAATGAAAAATGACGTTTCAAACAAGATACAAACACTACAAATACACTGTTATGCTGTTTGAGCTCAAGAACGCCCTTGTCATCTTTTAAAGGTTAATTAATGACACATTGAGAGAATACCTTGATGATTTTGCAATCACATACCTTGATGACATTTTGATATATTCAGATGACCTTAAAATGCACCACAATCATGTGCACAAGGTACTGAGAAAGCTCAACAAAAGGGCTTTGTATGTGAAGAAGTCAAAAAGCAAGTTTGAAGCGAAGAAAATCAAATTCCTTAACTATATAATTCAATCTGAGCAAATTGAGAAGAACTCAAAGAAGACAGACGCAGTCAGGAACTGGCCTTCGCCAAAATGAGTCAAGAAAGTACAAGCCTTTTTAAAGTTGATGAACTATTGTCAGAAGTTTGTACCTAATTATGCAAAGATTGCAGAACTCCTCACACAATTAATGCAAAAGAACAAAAGATGACATTGAGATAAGAAGCAGAAGAATGCGTTTCACACATTAAAGAAAAGCCTTAGTGAAACGGCACATCTGAGGATACTCAATTTAACATGCAAAAAGGTACTGAAAATCAACACATCAAATTTCACAGTAGGTGCATGCTTGTATCAGATCAAAGATGAGCAACAGAGACTCATAGTCTATCAATCTAGAAAACTATCAGAATTTAAGAAAAGATATGAGGTTCACAACAAAGAACTTCTTGTGATAGTGAAAGCACTGCAAGATTGAAGATCTTATCTTGCAGATACTGAGAAGCTTATTCAGATCTACACAGATCACAAGAATTTGAGGAACTTTGCAACAACAAAACAGTTGAATCAATGACAGGTTTGCTGAGTCAAACAGTTAGCCGATTATGAATTTCAAATTCATTACAAGAAGAATAATGAGAATGATGAAGCAGACACTTTAAGTAGACAGTCTGACCACAAAGAAGTGAAAAAGATTCACGCTGAAATTCTGAGTGAAGACAAAAAGAAAATCCTCACAAAAGGCTTAGCAGCAATGTACAAAGTGAAGCAAACTTTCTTGACAGATGAAGAACTGATACAAGTATGTCACAATGACAGAGCTGATGAACACCTTGAAGTCAAAAGAACTGAGGACCTCATACAAAGAAGACACAATATCAGCAACCTTAAGGATCAAATCACTGAGTACATTGTCAGATGCAATTCATGTCACAGAAACAAGATTCAGAGAGATAAAAGATATGACAGAGTAACACAACTAAACACACTGAATGCGCCATGAGAATCAGTTACCATGAACTTCATAACAAAGTTATCAACATCAAAGAATTTGGCATGAGGAGTGAAATTCAACAGTATATTGACTATAGTTGATAGACTGGTCAAGTACACCATGTTCATTTCATTCAAGAAAACCACAACAGCATCAGTATTGATGTACACCATACTGCAAGAATTGATTAACAATCACAGGCTATCAAAGGAATTTATCATTGACAGAAACAAGCTGTTTACAAGCAAGTTTTGAGAAACACTCACAGCAGAACTCAGAATAAATCATAAGATGTTGACAGCATATCACTCACAGATGAATGAGCAGAGCGAACAAATGAACCAGATGGTTGAAATGTACTTAAGACACTACATCAATAAAAACCAGAACAACTGAGTACAACTGTTGTCAATGACACAGTTTGTGTATAACAACACACAAAACAAAATCACAGAAGAAACACCATTTTGAGCAAATTATGAATATAACTTAAAGGTATGACAAGAACTGCAAGCGCACAAATCACAAAACCAGAAAGCAATACTAGACATCACAGAGATCAAGAAGTTGCATAAGGATCTGATGAACAGAATTCAACAGCAATCAAGACAAACAACAGAGATAAAATCTTTCAAGATTGAAGAGAGAGTTTATCTAAGAACAAACAACATTTATGTAAAGCAAAGAAGCAAGAAGTTGAACAACAAAAGCATAAGACCATTCAAAGTCAAGAGAAACATCAAAGAATTAAGCTATAAGCTAGACTTACTCAAGGAAATGCAGATACACTCAGTATTTCATGCATTCATGCTTCAGTGTTGCAATCAGTTCATACCACTTCAAACCATCAAAATGTTTGTCAAACTCAACAAAGAATACCAAGTTGAGAACATTTTAGAAAAATGAATGATTAGCGAAAAAGCCCACTATCTCGTCAAATGAAAGGGGTATGACACCTCTGAAAACACATGAGAACTCATAGAAAACCTCAACAGTTGCACAAGAACACTTCAGCAGTTTGAGAGAGGGGCTCAAAGTCAATAAAGAAGCTAGAACTCATTGACTTCAGTAAGAAATCAAGATTAGAAGAATCAAAGGAGTTTTTCTCATCCTCAGTTTCATCATTATCATTGCTCAGTTCAGAAGCAACACAGCGAACTTTGGCAACTGTGTGAGACTCATTCTGTTTCAAAGTCTTGAAAAGGCAAAGAACCTTCACATTCAGCTTGAAAAGGTGCTCAGCCTGTTTCACATGCTCATTCATAGCCATCTTGAGTTCAGATTTTAGCTGAAGGTGAGCACAATTCAGAAAATCTAACAATATCAGCACACATGAACAACCATGATGAGTGCACTCAGAATACTTTGCGTGATCTACCATAATAATACAGAAAGAAATGACAGCTGAACAATGATCACAAGCAATGAGAGAAGTGAAGCTGAAGATTGCAATGGTTTTCACAAGACAAAGACAATTGTGCTGCTTATGAGAAGACATGACAGTGAGAAAGCTATCTGTCTTTATACTCTCACTTATATAGACACTAAAGAACTAGCGCCTAAAAGAGAAGGGATTGTGTTACAGTCAAACTGTAACCAGCTAGTATGTTCTAGGGAATACACAAGAAAAGGGTATACCTGAACATAGGCTCACACAGCTCTATATGCTCACAGCGAGCTCAGTGAGATGATAGACCCTTAGTAGGTCTATCAGCTCTATTGCTCTATAGCAAGCAATGTGAGCACAACAATTCTATAGTATATAGTAAGACCATTTTCTCTATGAAAATGGGTTGTGTTCAACTCAATACAAGTTACCAACTACTGGTTTACCCTACACTGCGCACTGAGACCCTTATATCAACAAGCACAAACCTTTAGCCCTAATATCTGAGGCATCTCAGATCAGAATGTAACACTCAATTAATCAGAAAGAACAAACTCTTTAACTGAAAATTGAAGCAAGAAAGTGCATTTTAAGTGTTAAAGCATGAGCTTGTGAAAGAAACATGATTACAAATACTGCAATTAGAACTTAAGAAGATACTTAAGATAAACACATTAAACTATGTAGTAAAAGCTTATCTATATTAAAAAGAAGACAGACAGCTCAAACTGATAGCATTTCAATCACATAAGCTTAGCAAACCTGAACAACAATATAAGATTCATGATAAGAAACTCTTAACAATAGTGAAAGCACTTAAAGAATAAAGATCTTATCTTAAAGAAATTAAATATTCAATTTAAATATATACTGATCACAAGAATCTGAAGAACTTTACAATAATTAAGTAACTCAATCAATGACAGATATGATGAACTGAGCAGTTGACAAATTATGAATTTCAAATTTAATATAAAAAAGATAAAGAAAACCTTAACACAAACACACTTAATTAAAGATTAAATCATCAAAGAGTTGAGAAACATCACTGAGAAATACTGAAGAAAACATTAAAAAAAACATTAATTAAGAAATTAAATGCAACAATATAAACTCAGTCAGTATACATGACTGATAAAGAAGTCATACAGAACTGTCATAACAGTAAATGCAGCAATTATCTTAAAGTACAAAGAACTGAGAAACTTATATAAAGAAGATGACATATTTTTAAGCTACAACAATGACTAACAAAGTATGTTGCATAATGTGAGATATGCAATAAGAATAAAGTCAGTTAAAAGAAAAGACACAATGAGCTTATAAGACTATCAGTGTTAGAAAAGTCATGAACATTGATAATAATGAACTTTATAATAAAGTTATCACTTTTAAGAGATTCTGTTACAGAAGTAGTGTATAATGTTATTCTTATAATTGTGAAACAACTTATAAAGTATGTCTTGTTTATACTATTTTTAAAGAAAATGACAGCACAAGAACTAGTACACACAATTCTTAAAGAAGTAGTCAGCAGATTTGAACTATTAAAAGAGATAATATTTAATAGAAATAAGCTGTTTATGAGTAAATTTTAATAAACACTTACTGCAGAACTCAGAATAGCAACAAAACTATTAACAGCTTATCATCTACAAACAGACAGACAAACAAAGTGAATAAACTAAATGAAGAAAATGTATCTACAGCATTATGTTAACAAACAATAAGATAATTAGATTCAGTTGTTGTTAACAGCACAGTTTGTCTACAATAGTGTTTCAAACAAAATCATAAAGAAAACACTGTTCTTTATGAATCACAGATATTACTTAAAAATTGTGAGAGAAGTTAAAGAAGAATTGTAATGATTATAAGAAGCATTAATTCAGATTGAATAATTATGCAATTTAAAAGAACATCTACAACAGAGAATCAATGAGCAGTAAGAATGAATTGCTATTACATTATAATATAAAGAAGAAGATAAGATCTATCTTTATATGAATCAGATTAAAATTAAACAGACAAGCAAGAAACTAGATCACAAAAAGATTAAATCATTTAAAATTAAAAGAAATGTGAAGAATACAAACTATAAGCTAAAACTACTGAAAGTGATGAGAATTCATTCAGTATTTTACATCACACTGTTAAAATCATGTCATTCAAACATATCACTATAAAAGAAATCAACATCAGTACAATTTGACAAAGAATATAAAATCAAGTCAATACTGATAAAGAGAATCATCAGCAGCAAATTAATGTACTTAATTAAGTGAATAGAATATAATATCAAAGAAAACACATAAGAGTTACAAAAAAATCTCAATCACTGCATAAGAACACTTTAAGAGTTTAAGAAAAAGAGATAACAGATTGTTAAAAGTTATTAAAAAGAATAGTAAAGAGGTCAGAAGAATTCTGAGAAATTTTAATCTTTACATCATCACTATCATTTAACAGTTCTTAAAGAAAATAAGTGATCTTTTTTTAACATAATTTTGAGTTTAACACAGTGTTTTATGTAATTGATTCAGTTTAAAAGTGACATAAGTCTGCTCAGTAAAAAGACAGAACTGTTCTGTTTTAATCTGTTATATAAACAACTTCAGTTAATCATGAACATAATTAAAAATCTCTTATGATGTACTCACATAAGAGTGATCATAATGAGTGCACTTAATATATTTTTTATATGAATTTATGATGATACAAGAATAACTCTGAGACAGACAGTGTTAATAAAACATCACTATAGAATAGTTGTGAATGTGAATTTTCTTAAAAGCATAAAGACAATTGTTTAAAAAAGAATTTCTTAAATATAACAGATAAAGAACATCAGCAGCATATATATTTTTACTTAAATAGACTTTAAAGACTAAAGCTGCAGAAAGAAGAGAATAATGTTATGATTATATCAGTTTGAGATGAATAGACTACATTAAAGATATGTAAAAAAGACATATATAGAGATATAAGACTTAATAAACTTAACAGATGACTTAATAAGTTAACTGATTGAGTAGTTGACTTAATGCATAAGATAATTGAGTTCTTAATATATAGCAGAATGAATTTCTATATGAAATTCATTATATTTAACTTCTATTATCATCTGAGAATATTAATTAAACAATAGTATTAAAATCTTTTTATTTACTTAGTTAAACCCTTACTCTATATAGAGCTCTGCACTATTAAAATGTAATATTAAACTGTCAGAATTTGAGTCAAGACGCTAGTTTACTTAGTGTCATTTACATAGATAATGCACACAGTGTTTGGTTTAATAACAACAACATCAATACTTTCAACAGGTTATGAGCCTGAATTGCATCTGAACTGCACTCAAATCTGCTTGTTTGTTGTTTTGTTCTAGACTACAAGAAGTTCTATGCATACTCACAGTTCTTACCTCACTGTTGTCAATATTGTGAGTTCTAGCCCTATCACACACAATGGCTAATGTCATCACCTTCACAATTTCTAAACTCACAGAGCATAACTTCATGAAGTGGCTTGTTGATATACAAGCTCACTTACATCAAAGCAAGCTATGAAAGTACACTCAAAAGAATGTTGATGTGATGGCTAAAGAAGAGTCAAAAAAGATGAATAAATGAGAGAAAGCAGCAAACCTCATGACATCAACACTATTTGCTGAAATCAAAAGGAAATTGACAGAGAAGAACTTCAACAATGAGTACAAAATGCTCACAAAACTGAGCCACCTTCTGCAGTTTGATGAAGACACTCAGTTTATGCATCTCATCTGTGAGTACTACACTCTTTAATTTGATAACAATGAGTTTCTTTCTGACTTTCTCACACATGTGAAAATTCTTGAAGAATGCATTGATTTGATCAATGTTCAAATGAACAATGATAAACAAACCCTTCTTTGCCTGTTAATGAGTCTGTCAGTCAGGTATCACTTTCTCATACAAATATGAAGTGCAACTGATGGCATGACGGCAGCAAAAGCAACAAAAATGCTACTAAAAAAGAAGCAAAGGTTAAAGAATAACAATGAATTGAATGAAGAAGTAGTCATGCTGACTATACAGTGTGAAAAAAAGAAGATGAAATGCAGTCACTATGAAAAGACAGAACATGCAGTGAAGACATGCTGAAGAAAGCACTCAGAGCAAGCATCATGAGTGTAGAATAAGAAAAAGAATGAGCACTCAGAGATTCTAAATTTCTAGGGTATGAGGTCTATAAGAATGTCATTTGAAGCTGAATTAGCAGACAATAGCTGTGAGAGGTTCACAGCAGTCAATAGCTAATGCATGTCACATGAGCAATAGCTATGAGGGTCATAGCAGTTAATAGTAAGCTAAAATACGTGAATTCAGTGAGCAATAGCTATGAAGGTCATAGCAGTCAATAGCTGAGTTCATGAAGTCACAGGCATGGTTTTTGAGCTGTTTTTAGCAGTCACAGCAGTCTGACTCAGAGGGTGTGTCAGAATTTGAGTCAAGACACTAGTTTACTTAATGTCATTTACATAGATAACACACACAGTGTTTGGTTTAATAACAACAACATCAATACTTTCAACATAAACATATCACTATAAAAGAAATTAACATCAGTATAATCTGATAAAGAATATAAGATTAAATCAATACTAATAAAGAGAATCATCAGTGATAAATCAATGTATTTAATTAAGTGAGTAGAATATAATATTAAAGAAAATACATAAAAGTCACAAAAAAATCTTAATCACTGTGTGAGAACACTTTAAGAGTTTAAGAAAGAAAGATAACAGATTGTTAAAAGTTATTAAGAAGAATAATGAAGAAATTAAAAGAATTCTGAGAAATTTCAGTTTTTACATCATCATTATCATTCAACAGTTTTTAAAAAAGATAAGTAATCTTTTTTTTAACATAATTCTGAGTTTAACACAGTGTTTTGCATAATTAATTTAGTTTAACAGTGACATAAGTTTACTCAGTAAAAAGATGAGACTGTTCTGTCTTAATCTGTTATATAAACAACTTCAGTTAATTATGAATATAATTAAGAATCTTTTATAATGTACTCACATAAGAATGATCATAATAAGTGCACTCAGCACATTTCTTATATGAATTTATAATGATACAAGAATAACTTTGAGACAGACAATGTTAATAAGACATTACTGTGAGATAGTTATAGATGTAAATTTTCTTAAAAGTGTGAAGACAATTGTTAAAAAAAAATTTCTTAAATATAACAGATAAAGAACATCAGCAGCATATATACTCTCACTTAAATAAATCTTAAGAATTAAAGTCATAGAAAGAAAAGAATAATGTTACAATCATATCAGTTTAAGATGAATAGACTGCATTAAAGATACACAGAAAATATGTATGTAAAGATATAAGACTTAATGAGCTTAACAGATAACTCAATAAGTTAATGAATTAAGTAGTTGACTTAACACATAAGATGATTAAGTTCTTAGTATATAGCAGAATGAATTTCTGTATGAAATTCATTGTGTTTAACTTCTATTATCACTTGAGAGTACTAGTTAAACAATAGTATTGAAACCTTCTTATCTACTTAGTCAAACCCTTGCTCTATATAAAGCTCTGCACTATTAAAATGTAATACTAGAGTGATGAAATGCAAACTGCATGCTGTTCTCAGAGATCTTATACATACACTAGGTAGTACATTAAGATAGATTTCTTTTTAACCAGTCTGAAATAGACATGCAGTTCAGGTCAGGTAACCCAAACCTGACCTGGTGAAAACCCGCCCATCAAGTTGAGTTGGGTTCAATTATTCAACCCGGTAAGTCAGGTTGGGTTCAGCCCAAGAACCCAACCTGACCCACCGAGTTGCCAAGACTTATAGCGATCCATAGTGTCCTTCATAGCTAGCTAGCTAGCTATGGAGGACTCAATTCGACGTGTATGGAGGACTCGATTCGACGGCTAGCTAGACAGCTAGAAAGGACTCGTTGCGACAGCTAGCTAGACAGCTAGGAAGGACTCGATTTGACGTGTATGGAGGACTCGATTCGACGGCTAGCTAGACAGCTAGGAAGGACTCGATTTGACGGCTAGCTAGACAGCTAGGAAGGACTCGATTTGACGTGTATGGAGGACTCGATTTGACGGCTAGCTAGACAGCTAGGAAGGACTCGATTTGATGGCTAGCTAGACAGCTAGGAAGGACTCGTTGCAACAGCTAGCTAGCTAGCTAGCTATGGAGAACTCAATGTGACGGCTAGCTAGCTAGCTATGGAGGACTCGATTCGACGTGTATGGAGAACTCGATTCGACGGCTAGCTAGACAGCTAGAAAGGACTCGTTGCGACAGCTAGCTAGACAGCTAGGAAGGACTTGTTGCGACAGCTAGCTAGCTAGCTAGCCGTTGAAATGAGTCCTTCGTAGCTGTCAAATTGAGCCCTTCATGGTCAGACTTTCTAATGATATTTCTAACAATCTTCTGAATCAGGTTAGTGTCCTGCCTTAAGTAGCTAGACCGGGTTTTTTTCACAAAACCCGCCCAACCCGGTAAGAATTGAGTCGGGTCAAAAATTAACCCTATATCAGACCCGACCTGACCCGGTGGCATGTCTAGTCTGAAAGAGGTTCAGCTTGTAACATTGAAAAAGAAGAAAGTCAGAAATTCATCAAGAGCTTTAACATCATTTTCTGTTCATGATGCAGATTGCTTTCTATTCTCATTTCTTTTCTCTAATAAGAGTCTGTCAACTTTCTAACTCTGCAGACAAGACAAGCACAGAGGGGTTAGGTTACCTACCTACTCTTAAATAGATAGGTACTCTGTAGTTATTTATCTGTAGAGTAGCTGTCAATCTTATCATAGTTATCTCATTATAGGTAGTTTAGGTAGGTGTGTTCTGAATGTTACTTGTAGGTTAACCTAAAAGCTATAAAGTATTTAAAGGAGTCATAGGGGTTCCTACAAGTTAGGTCTTATGTGAATATGATATATGCTGCTGTTGGTTGTGTGGCATGACATCACCCAGGCCGCTCCCATTCTCCAACACAACCCTTACACTCGCCACGGCATGCTACAATCTGGAGGAGGGGACGGGTCGCATGGATACTTTCCGTTTGCAAAGCCCCCACCCCAGATAGTGTCGAGCGGGTCTACCTCCCTGGCTCCAAGCTCCCGCAGCACTCGCACGACATGATTCTGCCGAAAAGCCATTGCCACGATAATCGGAGGAGGACAGTCGTGTCGTGCGTAGAGGGATCCATCGTTCACGGTGACACCATGCTGAGCCAGAGCTTGGATAAAGCCTATATTCCCTTGCTGGCAAGCTAACCCCATAAGACGGACTACGCAGCCCTCTGCCTCCTGAGGATTGTCATCGAGCTTGTGGATGTCGAAAATGCCGCGATCGAGGAGCAGTCGGCCCAATTCAGCAGACCCCACGCGAGGGGCGGCTACGTCGAGTATGCTCATCCGTCGGCGGGGCTTCAGCTCTACGCCAGCGTCCAGGAGTATGCGTGCTGCACCGACATGGCCGCCCCATGCCGCTGCGCGCATGGAAGAGCAGTATTCTGGTTCCCAGCCATATGGATTTGCACCTCTGGCGAGTAGCAAACACAAGACTTCTTCCTGTCCGATCCATGCGGCTTGCTCGATGAGGCTAGGTACGTAGTATGTGCGGCCGCAGTCAAAATGCTCATTGACGTCGCCTCCATGATCGAGCAGCAGCTGGACGATCTCGACCATTCCTCGTCTGCAGGCTGCGCGAAGCCCCTCGCTGAGAAGATACTGACATTCGGAAAGCTTGTCCGTCATACGTTCTAGCAGCAGATGCGCCACACGGGGTTGATTAGTATCACAAGACCTGACAATGGCTGTTTCAAACGCTCTGCCAGAAGTAATGTGCCCGTAGTGCGGCTCGAGCAAGAGACGAACAATTTCTTCATCTTGATTTTCAATCGCTGCCTCGAGCGGTGGACCCTTTGTGCCTGGTCTTTCCATGTTAACATCGGCACCGCGCTGCAGGAGCGTACGGACTAGGTCACGATGTCCCATCTGCACTGCCGCATGCAAAGATGTACCAAAAAACTCGCTCTTAACCTCTGCAAGGTCCATCTGCTTGTCTTCAAGCATATGTTGAACAACGAAGGACTTTTCTAGGTATATCGCCGCTATAAAGATGTGGTAGCGGTTCTCCACACTAGACACCGGACGCGTTGTTTGGGGGAAGATGTCGTAAATGATACTGTTTAAGCCCCGCTGGCGGCTGACGCTGTTGCAGAGCGTCTTCATATATTGATACCGCAACTGCTCTGGTCCACCGTCATCGTCATATTTTACCAGCTCGTCCACAACATAGTTGATCAGGGCCGAAAAGTTGCTGTTCGTTGGCGTATTCTCCGTATGCGGCCGTTCGAGCAGGTATCTTGCCACAAAGTCAGCTTTCACCTCTGGACGAGCGAAGAAGCTGATTTTGTGAAGGTTGAGAAGTTCAGTCGTCGCATAGGCGCGAATGGCCTCGCGATCAAATAACCCTGACGATGTGAGACGCGAACGGTGTGTGGAAGATGGCATCCGAGCACTCACTGTTTACCAGACGAAGTCTGGTAGCGTGACGAAGGCCTAAGTCGACCACAGCCAGCCTTAAAATTTCGCGGAAAATTTCCGAAGACAGAAGAAGCAGAGACATTGTGATAGTCGCCGCGCTGAAAGGGTCCGGCGGCATGAAATTGGCGGGCTTTGAATGCTCCTTTTATACAGTACCCAGCAAAGGTTTCCAGGCTGGCTGATATCATGCCTCCTCCGCCGGCTCCAAATTCACAATGCGCGCGCTATTTTAGGTGACAACATGCAGCCCCCGGCTGAACGCGACTCCCTAGGCTGGCTGACTGCGCACGTTGAGGGCACAGTGAGGCGTAGAATGTTGGTGCTATGATTTTCCTGTTGGCGGTGCAGGGGCTCAACCTCCGAAGACCGACCTGCTCGGGTACTATTAGGACGTCACTTAAATGGCTGGATGTCTCCATCATAAGCCTCACTAGAGTAGCGACATTTGGGTAGAAAATAGATGCAGTAGGGGCCAACAATGATGGCTGTACTTCGTATGAAGCTACATACCTACAGATTTGCAGAAGCTCGATATGGATTCCCCCTTTGCCCAAATTTCAAGCTCATGTTGGCCGCGTGGTGTTACGCTGCAGCAGAGAAACTGCTGGCAGTCGTGATATTTCGAAATTGAGTTGAGGAATCGGGACCGTTTTCACATGGCGAATCTCAACGCAACTCAGCAATGCACGATCTGATCTTGATGCGAATCGTATGGGGTACGTATGAAGAGCGGTCGGGTATTTGATGTATATTTCAGCAGGCAGTTCAACCGCCTAGATCCATATCAGTAATCGCTTTTTGTCGATCTGTTATTGTGGAGACCTTCATATGTATGATGGTTGTGCTCATCTATGACATCGGCAGTCATATACAACCTGGAACCATATGTCCGCCCCCATGAGCCGTGACTGCAATGGTAACAACTCTGATGATAATGTTGTCTGCTCAATCAAACTCCTCCTCATTCACGCCTTACAAAATGGGCATCTTCACACTAACATGATAGAAGAGGTTTTGACAAATGCACACTCAAATAAAGGAGTCATCATTTGATAACAGACTTCACAGGAACTATCAGTCATTTCATTCAATGCCTCTGCTGACACTACACTTCTTCTATCCCTGCCAGTGAACGTGAACCAAATCAGCAATACAATGAAGATGGTCGGTCTGGCCAGTGGTTTCCTCACAGCCATTACAGCTCACGATCTACGGGGGGTTTTCCGCACAGGATGTTGCATATCTCTCCTCCAGCCCCAGATACTTAGGAACGGCAATCATGTATGATCTAGACATACCTCACTCTGTGCTATGGAGTACGCCAAACACTTAGGATCCAGCAATCACGTATGACCTAGATATACCTTGCTCTGTGTCTATGGAGTGCCCCAGATACTTAGGATCGGCGATCATTTACGACCTAGAACTATAAGCGTTGCAATTCGTATTGGACTTCCATAGCCATCATCGTTTATTTCGTGCTCTCCAGTAGAACCAGCGCAAGGGGCTCAAGCACGTCCTCTCCATGGTATCTAGGAACGTCTGAAACGCGAAACATGACGCTAAGTAACGCCTTGTGAAACACCGCGCAAAGCCACTCCACCTCAAACCGTGTTGTCATCGTAAAAAAACCGAATATCTCTCGGCCTCTGCGTATTCCTCCTCACAAAGTCCTCGTCCCCCGGCGGTCTCTCGTTCTTCGTGTTGCCCGTCAACATACTCTGGATACTCATACAAACGCTCTCGACGTTCTGCACCGGACTCCAGCCCTGGCTGCCCAGCAGATCGAGGCAGATGATCCCGTTGGAGTAGATGTGTGGGTGTATGGGTATGGGCCGGTCGGGCGTTTTTTGGAAGGTTACTTCTGGTGCTTCTGTGGGAGAGTGAGTTGGTTAGTAAAGGGGGGTTGGTGGTTGGTGGGATGAGGGGTGTGGGCGAAGGGTTGGAAAGGGGAGGGAGGGGGGGCCGGGGGGGGGGGGGTGGATGTA
>JAABUP010007211.1_pt1 | contig 15113 bp, 18 predicted proteins | sample 5559201 | NCBI WGS metagenome assembly JAABUP01 (sample SAMN10711887, study PRJNA513373) | rock metagenome | isolation source: Antarctica rocks | place: Antarctica
GTGCATGATGATCACACTGACTGGGTCACGCAGGTGCAACACTACAGCTCTTGGTCATGAATGCACAAAGGACTTCCCCACCGTGCACTGGCAAGCAAATATCCCAGCTGTGTCTCTGATCAAGTGCAGGGGTTGCTCATGAGGCTGTGAGCAAGTTCAAAGTGTCTGCATGGCGTTAACTCAAAGACCTCTTGTAGGCATTGGTCAGACAGCGCATTAGCCTCTACTGATGAGCGCAGCTGCTGCAAGATACCTTTTCTCCCCTCTTTTTGCCTCGTCATGGCTTCTTTCTCATATGCTATTCACTCCTCAAAACACTGCTACTGGCTGGCTGCATCTGAAGTCCACACAAGTCATTTCCATGTCGTGTGTGATCAGCCAGTCAAGTGTGCAAGTACATGCTAGTATATAGCAAGTGTACTAGACATATAGAGACATTGTATACAAGTGTATACCTACCATATATGCTGCAACAGGTGTCCAACATACATGAGCTGGGCTTGGTGACGTGCTCTCTGGATAGCACACTCAAGATCACAGACCTGTCACGGTGTAAAGTCCTGCACACAGTGACTGCACACAGGAGAGGGGTGCACTGCTTTGCCCATAGCAAGGCCTTCAGCCTGTGCGCCAGTGGGGGACTGGAAAGGGACATCCTGCTGTGGCAGGGCAGCACCAACAGACAAGTGGGGGAGATGACAGGTCATGCAGCCTCCATCTCCCACATTGCCATCGACAACAGGCGCTGCCAGGTCTGTTCCACACAGCATGCATGGTGCCACGTACAACCAAGCTTGAGTAGAACATAACATATTGAAAACACCCTTTCTTTCTTGTTTCTACAAAGATTTGTTCTTGATGCGCATACAGAAGGAAGTCATGTACTCTTTGCCAAGACGTGATCAGCACATGAGGCTGATGCTTGATGCATTGCCTTGGGCTTCTGCACATGTGGATGGATAAAAGCATGTGCAAGGAACTAGCGTGATGTAGATGCTGCCGCTGGCAGCTCCAGGCTGTTCCAATGTGCTGCTGTGAAGTGCATCAATTCAATTGGTGTCCAGTGAAGTATGGTGTTCAGGTGGTGAGCATGGCAGCAGACAATGTGATCAAGGTATGGGACCTGCGCAACCACCGATGCATTCAGACCATTGCAGATGTGGACTGGCCCTCCCAGGAGGACGCCCACCCATCTGCCATGATGTACGACCCAGCTAGGTGCGCTGTCTTGCTCCCTTCACACACCTACAAGAAACTACCTACACCTGGGCAAGGCAGGCTTGCAGTGTACATGTGATTGGGTCAAATCTGTTCTTGCAAAGTAGAGAAAAGTCTAATCTTCAAAAGGGTCGTATGCAGTCTGCATGGTCATCTTGTTGATGGGAAAGAACAGTGCATTACGCTGCGATCAGTTGCATATGTTGTTGCTTCCTGGTCAGCTACTTCAGCAAAAGTCCTACACGCCACTCGTTGCTGACTGTTTCACCTTTGCGCACTTTGCCTGTGAGTACGCTTCTGTCTTGCCAGACGCTTGATGCCTGCTGCCATAAAGTACCATGACAAGCAGCAGAGCTTTGCTGTCATACCCTCTTGCCTGCCTGTGTACCCTTGCCTGCCTCCTTACAAACCTGTCTGTCTGTTGCTTTGTTTCTGCGTCCTCTGCTGAACCAGCAACATGTGACACAGGTCGCGCATGGTGACAGCCTTCCATCGGCTGGCTGTCTGGCCGCACATGTGTGTCTCTGATGACAACGCTGGCCATGAGGAGCCCTTGGTGGCAGCCCTGTACAACAGTCTCTTCCAAGTGGTAAGCCTTCGTATGCCCAGCACAGCCAGCACACGCATCATCACATGCACACATAGCTGCTGCACAAGCTCTTTGCACTCCTTTGGTGCATGAGACATATTGCCTGAATGCACTGCGGGAGACAGTGCCAATCCCTTCATGTTCTGTGCTGCAAAGACTGCATGCTGCAGATCAGTGGAGAGCAGCGTTGGCACAAGGCCCACCTGCAGACTGTTAAGTGCTACAGGCCCAGACGTTGCAGTAGTCCTGACTGCAGCTGGCCCTATGTGATTGTCAGTCCAAGCATACCCTCCATTGCTCACTCACTCAATTGCACCCTGAGCCTGACAGCTCCTGGCTCAAACCCTGGGCACCAGTCTGTACGAGCAACATCTGCCCAGGGGGAGCGCATCACCACTGTCATGCTCAGTTTCAGCAGTCTAATGTGGTGTGCTTGAGCCCTGCCCTTGTTGTAGGTTAAAAATGAAAAGACTACGCCTTGTGGCGTCAGTTTGATGAGAAGCCAAGTATCATACCGTGCTGCAGGTCCTCAGCGGCGATGAGAGCGGCACAATCTGCATGTGGAACATCCACACTGGGGAGCGCATTACCATTGTCATGCTCAGTTTCAGCAGTGTAACCTGGTATGTTGAGCCCTGACTTGATGCAGGTCCTCAGTGGCGATGAGAGCGGCACAATCTGCATGTGGAACATCCACACAGGCGAGCGCCAGGGCCACTTCAAGCGCTGCCATGGCAATGGGCGCTTGACAGCGATGACGCTGGACGCCCAGGAGAGGCGCCTGCTGACAGGCAGCAACAGTGGGGAGCTGAAGATGTGGAACTTCAACAGCGGCAGTCAGCTCCGGGAGTTTGCACATAGGGAGGAGCATGTGGAGTACAGCGCGCTTCGCTTTGTGCATGATGCTGACAGGCAGTCTAGCCTGGTACGACTCAAACTTACAGTTACATACTTGCATTTGCTGGTCTGCATGTGCACAGCATGTCCTGCCATTGTTGCTCATCCGGTCATGTGGCTTTTCAGCTCACACCAGCATGCCCTCAGTACCCAGAAGCAATGATATGACTGCCAGGCTGATGCAGATGCCTGCATGCTGTGACCAGTATCCCATGCTGCACCTGCATACCCCCTGCATTACATGACCAGCATTGCAGGCTGCACCTGGAATGCTCCTTGCATCACAGCACCTAGTTTGGCTGTGTCGACAACAAGCCCCACTGCAAAAGCACATGATCAGCTGGACAGCACATGTTTGACGCAGCAGCCTCAAATTGCAATGCTGACATGCGGCATGCATCACAGAAATTGTCAAACACTCACAAGGCAGGATGTCAGGTGCTGACAAAACAGATAGTCCCTCATATAGGCAATTCGACTGGTATGGTGCATTGGCAGGTTGTGGCTACTGGATGGAACCACAAGGTCCTTGTGTGGCAAGATGAAGAAGCAGACACGGTGTCTGAGTACCGCATGTTCTCAGGTCACAGGTGTGCCCGCCACCATGCGCAATGTCCAGCTACAGGTTCACGTAGCTTGAGTCCCTGTCCTGATGTCGCAAATAGATCACACAACCTGTTTCTTTGATGTGTGCTGCTGCCAGAAAATCTCATGGTCAGCTTACTGTTCTCTGTTTTATGAGAACAGAGTGCTGCTAGGATGGGTACGACTGTTCTCATCAAACAGAGAACAGTCATACCCATCCTAGCAGCACTCTATATTTTGTTGCATGAAATGCTGGGGTGCAAAATGCGTTGCATTGAGTGAATTTGTGATGCAAAATGAGTTTATGTCGGAGTTCTGCAGCTAGAGCAATGTGCTGGCCCAGCAGCTGTAGCTGTCGCATGTAGACATTCACGTAACAGATAAACATCCTGACAATGCCTTGACTGCACAGGCCTCGACATTTGCTCCAGCGCTTGATATCGCCCATCTTTACAACTTGAGCAACAAACACAAAGCTGGTCCCCAAAGAAGGGCTGACAGGTGTGACAAGTGGTGCATCCTCAGGGCAGACATGAAGTGCATGGTCTGCCCTAAGGGTCAGGGTTTGCCTGAACCCATAGTGTGCCCTAAGCCCAGAATGTGCCCTGAACCTAGAATGTGCCCTGAACCCAGAATGTGCCCTGCACCCAGACTGTCTCCTGCCCCACGCTACCCCAACTGCAACCCAACAGCAGGCCCATACCAGCCAAGCCATACCCTCATTGATGAACCTGTCTGTCATTGTGCACAGACCATCAACCATGATACAAAGCCTGTATCAGCAAGCAAGTTTCTCTGTGCAGGGAAGATGTGCAATGCATGGCGTATGCAGCGCCCTACATGCTGGTCACTGGTGACTACGGTGGTCGCATCTGCATCTGGAACATCTTCACAGGGGAGAGGCGCTTCACCCTGACCCATGAAGCAGCTGAGTACCAGCGTGGGGTGGAGCAGCTCCTGTTCCTGCGCCCCCATGACCCCCATGCCTCACCAATCTTGCTGTCATGCGGAGGTGCGTAACCATGCGAAACCACTTGGTAACATGCCTCATCAATCTTGCTGTCATGCGGAGGTGTGTAACAATGCAAACCCCACTTGTCACAAAGCAAGGTGCATGCAGCACATCTTGTTGGGTTATGATGCAGTTGCACAGCATCATGCTGACACAGCAGCTGTCTCAGATACAATGCAGACCAGGAAGCATCATTGCTCTTGGAGCAGCTGTCCTGGCTGATTAAACTAGGGCAGGAAAGCAGACTCTTAGCCTGCGTAGTAATAACACAATCAACATTGTCCAGCGCAATAGCTTGCATGCTATCGTCAGCTAACCAGTCAGCCATTATGGGTGCTGCTGGCTTCAGCAGATCTGCCTGCAATGCCTTGCAACAATCAGTGCTGTTGTTCATCTCGCGTTCACCTTGTAGCCACCTTGCAACTACCTATCTTTGCAAGTACCAAATTGTGATGCTGCTGCTGCTGCAAGAGACGATGCCCCCTTTTGGGTTAGGGCCTTAGCCTTGGCAGGAATGTATGCCGGCAACCATTGGCGTATGCCATATACACTAGGCCAATCACGATCAAATCAAGATGCTTCTGCAATGCTGCTGCTGTCGGTACAGGTGATGGTGGCATGCGTGTGTGGAGGTTGAGCAGCACGCCAACGCTGATGTGTACCATCAGGGCAGCAGTGAACCGGCTGGACTGCGTCAACAGCATGTGCTGTGATGCCCAGCATGAGCATGTGGTGGTGGGGGATACAGGGGGGCACGTCAGGGTGTGGAAGCTTGATCCCAAGCTGTGCTCGTCTACAGGCGCTGCTGCTGAGGCCTGCTTCACACAGGTTGCTGTGCTTAGTTACTCTCCCTCCAGCATTGGGTTGCAGACGCATCGTGCATGAGACCCAACGCAGAGTATGGGAATTGGTGACAAAGAAGAGTCAGAACATGGCTGGGCTTGCCAGGGCTACCTGAGCTTTGGGCTCGTCTTGGAGCAGCGCTGGCAGCACTCATGCAGTATTGGTTGAGTCATGTTCAGCAATTCTGCACACATGCAGACAATGAAAGCTATTTTTATTGCTCTGTCGTGTTGAGTAGAATTGGTGCAGCACCTGCATTCATCATGGCACCTGTTGAGCCAGTCTCTGTGATGCTGTGCACATGCAAACCCTGAATCTTTTGTGATTGATGTGCTTGTAGTCAGGCCGTGTTGAGTAGAAAGTAAGTAGCAGCATAGAGCAGTGCACTGACAGATTGATGAACCAGCACACTTTTCTGCTATCCCTGCCTCAAGCTGCATCACTCAGTGGAAAGGACAGCACTCGTTGCTTTTTTTGTGTGCTGTTGGTGATACAGCACCTAGGCAGCCCAATAGGCTTCTCTATAAATTGAAGCCAAAAGGTGTAGTCTTTCCTTTTGTTTCTTCTGTTGGTGATACAGCGCCTTGAGCTGACTGTATGTGTGTACGCAGCTGGCTTGTTGGCGTGCACATCCAGTAGGCATCAGCAGCGTGCAGTGTGCTGGGGTGCATGGGGTAGCAGGGGGGGACCTGCTGCTGGTGGCCTCCCAAGACTGTACAGTCAGCCTGTGGAACCTGCAGGGGGGTCTGGTGGGGGTGTTGGGCAAGCACACCTGGACCCTCCCAGACACTGCCACCTGGCAGGATGCCAAGGTTTTGCCGAATCTGACATTGTATATCCATATGGAGATGCATGTCTAGCTATTCTACATCATTGCATCTGCTTGGAAGCTGGGTCTCTTGTGCTTGGAAATGTGCAATGCTTTCATGCAGTTTGCTTGAATGCATGTATGCATGTGCCTTGCAACCATTCATGCGCCTCCTTGCAGTCACTCACCTCCTCATCCTTGCTCTTGTCAACTCACTGGCTCTGGTTTTCCCTAAACAATAACTTCAATATTGAACTTTTCCCAACCAAAAGCAGAGAAAAGAATGTGATACCGACCCCTAGTCTGATACCTAGTCTGTCTTGTGTGTAGGGCTTGCGCACACCAGCTGCCATCAGGGAGACTGGCGAGGGAGCTGGCTGGCAGGCTACAGACGCAGACACTCTGGACGAGTCCTCTACTTCAGATGATGGCAATGACTTTCAGGTCTACTGCTGGACAGATGCATCAAAGACGTGTCTGCACTCACAGATTGTCTGCGCTGCGCAGCAGCAACATATTGACTGGCAACAACAGCAGTGACCAACACCAGCAAACATCGGTAATCTAGTGTGGTAATCTAGGTTACCTTGGTAACCTAGCGTGGTAAACAGGACAGGCCTTCAGGGGGTGGACGACACTAATGACTGTGGGTGATGCTGCAGGAATGGGCTAGTCCTGCAGACCAGGTGCTGGCCATGAGACGCATCAGGGGAGACAAGCATGCCACCATTGCAGCCATGCACAGGGCCGTTGATGCAGTGAGTCCTGTTGCATCACCTAGCCATGTTCTGCTTTGCTAGTTGTGGTCAACGCCCCTCAGATGTAGTGGCATTTTACGCTTCCAAAAACGAGAAAGCGTTGCCCTGACTGTCATGCTACAGAGCTTGCATTGTAGTGAACATCCTGGTTGTCGGCTGTGTGTTTCTGAATTGTTGACTGCAAGAACAAACCTGCAGATGCACTGATCTGATGTTTGGTCAGCGATGTGAGTGTCACACACCGGCAATTTGCAATGGCGGTTTTTAAATCATCATTGACCGCAGACCTTTCAAGATAGTTTGTCACTTGGTGTTAATGTCTGCAGGGTTACTCAGCACTTACGCTCCATGATGCCTCGGCATTGCCTGACAATCCAGTTGACAGGAAGATTGCTGTACACTCTTCCCCGACAGTAGTTAGCAAAGTTGCACTGATGCCGCCAATATGACACAGGCGTAGAGAAGCATCAATAAAGCACGCAGATCTGCATTGGTATTCTGGATGCTTGAAATGTGTGTGTCATGTTATCATGAACTACTGTAACATCACGCAAGTGCAGTATATGCAGACCAGAGGATGAGTGCTACAGGGTTACGTCAAAGACTGTAGTTGCCGTCTTTGGTGCATTCAAAGTGTTTGTACCGGCATCGAAAAGCTCTGCCATTTTGTGTAGCGGAGTGCTTGAAGCTTTTTAGCATGCCTTGTTGGTTTGCGTGGCCATGTGCTCTCAAGAAATATGTCGTCAATAGGTGCTGGCATAAGTCGACCACATACATTCATGTACGAGTGACAAATGGTTGAGGAACGCCTGAGACAGATACATTACAGCTTGGTTGAAATGTGTTATTGTTGCTCAGTCACAGCTATTGCTATCGTTAATTGCAGTATGACAGCCTCGACAAGCTGTACCAGTCATAGTACGCTGCACCAAAGCACTGTGTGTCTCAGTGCATGCACAAGTTAAGCTGATCAACTTGAACTGGGCTGAATGCAGTAAAAGCCGCCCTGCATGTAAGTTCAATAGTCTTCTCAGTGCTCTACAATTTCTCATACGTCCAGAAACCAGAAAAACCTGCAGCATTCTGTGTTGACCACCCTATTTAGCACGCAGTGTCCATTCAGTTTCGAGGTGGTCTACCAGACTAGCATGCCTTGACATAGATTTGAATCTCGACCTGTCTTGTAATGTGTTGTGAGAGAATCATTTGTGCTCTTTGATCAGTGCCTTGAGTTCATCAATCTTGGCTCCTGTCATCTCAGCCACCTGCACATGGACAGTCATGTGGACGCCCAAAACTTCAAATGTATACAGTTTTGTCTTGAGTGCATGCTGACACAGCAACCCCCGACTTGGAACACATTAGCTCAGCAATGCAATGATGGACATGTGTACCAGGCAAAACACATGCTTGTCTGCCCAGATTGCACCTGAGGCACAAGCTGCATGAGGCTTATGCCAGACTGCAGCAGACACCCACCTTGTTCTTGTTCTTATACAACTGGAAAGTGGGTGCAACTTTGACATTTAGCTTCACGCCAAGCTCCTTATTCTTCTTGTTGCAGTTGAGCTTGTACACCTTGATGTCAGACTGCTCCTCCTGAAGCTTCACCAAAAGAGGCAGCATCACCTTGCATGGACCGCACCTGCACCCAGCCACACAACAAATGCTGATGTGTACTTACCTGAATGGGTGTAGGAAACATACAACAAAGGAGAACTGTCCTTGCAGAAGCAAGCTGCATGCATGGGCAACTATACAAGACATGGATTCCCTGGGATATTGCCCTTGAATTTGTTGCACCTGACTGAGTTTAAGCCAAGATTAGTGTGATGAAATACCATCCAGGATGTGCACCACAGACTACACTAGAGGTTGATGCAGCCACTAGGCATCAAGCCTATGATGACAAGGCAGCGGATACAGACGCAAAACAGATACAGAGAAGATCATGCTAACATTTGTGCAGCTTACCAGTTGGTGAAGAAGTCAACAACCACAAGTGTGTCACCAGCCTCCTCCAGAGCTGAATCCCAGTCATCGATGGTCAGCTCACGCAGGTCAGCTTCAGTCTCAACTGCAGCTGCTGCAACACGGAACCCTGGCACCATCAATGCACAGGTAAGAACATGCTGCGCATGCGCAGCAAAGAGTCCATCTCTCGGAGGGGTACTTGGAAGCTGGAGATTATGCACTCTACTCACGTGAGCTGCCAGCATTCTTGCTTTTGCTCGACTTCAACTCCTGCTCATGGTCTACCAGCCTCTGCTGTAGGCCCTTTTTGAACTCGTCCATGCTCTTGAGAGCCTCATCATTAGAGCAGGCTACTTTGCACGACTGCATACAGAGAAACAGTTTGAAAAGGAAAGACTTCAAGATGGTTCCCTTGTTGCATCAGGTCACAACAGGTGTGGTATAGAGAGAGGGGTGGTGTCACAACTTACTCGACGTGATCTGGCAGCAGGTGCAGAAGCCGGTGCACTCCGCTGGTTAAACGTAGCTCTGCAGTAAAACTGACTTTGATAAACTTTTGCAGTGAAAAGTGCAGGCCGCTTTGCAGGGACAAGCGACCCCGCGGCAGTGAGCATAAACGGTAAGTCAAGATAAGGTCAGACCAAACAACCGTGCTGACAAGCCTGACCTGCACACTGAAGTCCGGGATGCAAGGGCGGTCTGCATTTGGTCAGATCGGTCGGTGTGAGAAGTGCAAGCGAAGCGGCTGAACCGCAAGAGCAGGCTTAGAAGCTTAGATCTTGTCGCTCGTTGTGGAGTTTTAGAGCGGAGCTATGGACGGGTCACAAGCCGCAAAGCAGATTCGCCTCAACTTGTCGCGACGTGTCACAGGTGATCACAATGTCCTGATACTATATTCGCAGCGATGCCCATTTCCAGTCGAGCTCGAGCTACTCGGGCCCGCCCTAAGATCAGGGCGAAGCCTCAAGAGGCCCTGACCTAACGACATGCACCTGATTCTGGCGCATTCTAAGCCAGGAAGCAGTTCCGGAACGTGCTCCGACACCTTTGCTCCGACTTTGCCAGCCACGACGATACATTGCTTGACTGTGTGAAAGTGCTATTGCAAAGAACGATTTGGCAGGCTGTATTCTTGTACCTCCGACTTTGCAGTACGGTTGTGAGTATCGACTCATACACACAGGCGCCCCTGTTCAAGCAGAAGTCTGACAATATAGCCCGAACCTCTTGTCCCTTCTGCGTTGGTCACAGTGCTCGTATAGGCCTGTCGTTGCAGGCCTGACCTGGTCCCTATGACAATGGCAGTTTGCATGTGTCACTCACGCTTAACAATTAGTCGCACAGACTTTGCTGGGAGAAAGGCTTTGCGCACGTCTGCCCTGCCATTGCGTCAGCTGTCTCAGATATCGAGAGCCATTGGGGCACCAACACAGTGTCGCAGACGGCCCCTTGTTTCAGCAGCAGCTGGATCAGCAGCATTTGACTCACCTTCACAGCAGGAAGTGCGCCGGAAAGCAGCTGCTAGAATCACAAGCCAAGTTCCAAAGCCGGCTCAGCTACCGCCCCCTCCAAAGAGCACCAGTTTGTGGCATGTGCTGCCTTATCTTACAAAACTAGCCTTATCAGATGCTCAGCTTTACTGGCGCTTAGGACTTGCTTTTGTGCTGATGATTGCATCAAAAGCTGCAGGTCAGAATCTTCTCTCTGCGGCTGCATGGATTACATCTGCATGGTAGTGATGATTGGTGACAACTCATGCATGATGCACTAAGCAAGATTCCCAGGCCGATATGTTCTGCACTGAATCTCATCCCACTCTTGTCAGTGCATGTGACATGCTCTTGCTTTATCTGCGCAGGTCTGATGGCGCCTTTGTATTTCAAGAAGGCAGTAGATGCGCTTGCCACTCAGACGCATGTAGCAGCCCAAGCTGCAGTCGTAGCCTTGCTGTGGTCGGGTGGCTGCAGAGTAATCAATGGCCTGGCCAAGGAAATGCAGCACCCAATCTTCACTCCAGTTGCTCAGGTATGGTCTTTCATGTACCATGCTGGGTGTGTCAGCATCACAATCTCTTCCGCCTGGGTGACATAATAGCCTCAACTTTCTATGCATGCTAAGCCATGTTTTAGTATCACAATGCACCCAGAAGGTGTCTTGACATGAACTTTGACGATGTCTTTTGACATTGACCAAATCACAGCCAGTTCAAAGCGTCGTGCGTGGCGGTGCATAGGCAGCTGGGCGTCGAGTGGCATACCACACATTCAGCCATGTGCTAGATTTGGATGTTGGCTTCCACTTGGAGAGGCGCACAGGAGCATTGTCACGCATCCTTGAGAGAGGTTAGTCGTCTTGCACAGCCACTTCCAAGCTATTGTGACTCCATCATTACTTATCATTACCCAAAATCCAAGTTCTGGCATATGGTTCATTCCACCACATCAGACAAGGCAGCACAAGAGCTGCAGCAGTAACTTTTCCATTGAGTATCAATACTTGCCCATTCGCCTGCTGTCACCTCAGGCACCGTCTTCTAGACAGACCTACTGCTTGAATCACTTGCTGGCTAAGCTCATCAAACCAAGACGTTTGCCCTGCAGCATGTGACACGCAGTATGTCTGACCCGCAGCATGTGGCATGCAGTATGTCGGACCTAGTATGTCTGACCTGCAGCATGTGACACGCAGTATGTTCGCCCTGCAGCATGTGACACGCAGTATGTCTGACCCGCAGCATGTCACTGCTGCTAATTGCATTGACTCAACAAGTGCGTGCGCAGGGACACGCAGTGTGGGCATGATGTTTAGGGCGGTGGTCTTCACCTTCATGCCAACAGCTATTGAGCTCATCTTGGTGTGCACGCTGCTGGCACAGCGCTTCAAGCCGGCCGTTGCCCTAGCAGTGCTTGCCACCTTTGTAGCCTATGTTGCCTGGACCACTGTTATGACAAAGGTATGCCGTGTAGCCTTTGTGCCTGCTAATGTACCACTGCATGGATAAGCAGGGCATAAGGTGCCTTAGAGATAGAAAGGGTGACACTTATAGCACCTAGTATGGCACATCTTATTGCCTTATTCAGCACTCTTGTTGCAGTCTTGGTAGCAGTCCTATAGGGGAATTCACACATGCAGTCCTACAATGGGATTTACATATGCAGTCCTACAATGGAAGTCACACATGCTTTTGTACACATAACTTTTGATGCCTGCTCCACAGACTGCTTGATCAAATGCAGTTTTGGACAGCACAGTCTCATGCAAGCAGCACATCAAGCTGCAGCAGAATTGATTGCAGCTTGCCTAGCATTTTCAGCAATGTGTGTGTGTCTGGCGTTTGTCATGTAAGCTTGTTATGCCTGATAACCAGGACAAGCCAGCCTGGCAACACAAGTCTCATACCACACACCCCTGACATTTGCTGGAACTTGTAATTACGACACGTTCCAGCAAACGCGCATGTGTACTTATTGTTACTGTCACTTATATTGCTATCATTGTTGTCGTTGTGGTTATTCTTAGTCCCAATACCAGATGTTCAGTGCAGTTTGAAAGCCCTGTGACTAAGCACAAGAAATGAAAATTGATTGATTGACTGATGCAGGCTGCCACAGAAGTGCGAAAGGAAGTGAATGAGCTTGATAATCTGACAACAGGCAAAGCCGTCGACGTGCTGCTCAACTATGAGACCGTGAAGCTCTTCAACAACGAGCAGCTGGAGGTGGACCAATACGATGCCTACCTGCTGGGCTTTCAGGTACCAAACAAGTAGCAAACCCATTGTTTTACATTGTCAGATGTCATGTGTACTTGGGGAAACTGCATGACGCATGTGCAAGGACACACCAGGACACATTTGGCCTGGGAGTTATGTCACTTCTCATCCTAGTAAAGTTCAAGCTTGTCATGCAAAGGTTGGTAAGATAAAGCTGCGCGTTCCAATGCTGTTGACCCAAGACAATGTTTAGTGATGACAATGCCTGCCTTTGACCCAGTACTGTCTCAAACACTGACATTGACTGCTCGTGCATAGCATCACTGACTGGACTCAAAAGCCAGTGTCTCTGTATCTTGTATCAGCAACGCACAAGAGTGAGCGTGTGTTGCATGCAGCGCAAAAGAGAGAGCATGTATTGCCTCAGCAGCGCACAACAGTGAGCGTGTGTTGCATGCAGAAAGCATCAGTGGCAACAGAGCGAGTGTCGGCCACCCTGAATGCTGGCCAGTCTCTGGTGCTCACTGTTGGCCTCACTGCAGTCTTGGCCATGGCCGCCTCTGGAGGCACAGGCGCCGGGGTCACTGCAGGCGACCTGGTCAGTCCTGCTTTCACCTTGCCTGCAAAGAAACAAACTCTCACCTTGTCTGCAAAGAAACCAAGTCTCACCTTGTCTGCAAAGAAACAAACTCTCACCTTGTCTGCAAAGAAACAGACTGTCACCTGTTTCTGGGCTAGGTGGTCCTATGGGACAAGTCTCTTCAACAAATCAAAGTTGGTAAAATATTATCATTATTCAAACCTGTTAAAGTTCTATTGTTCTCTGTGGATGCCAAGATCATGGTCATGTATGCTTTGTGTCCACTATAGTGCTCTTGGATGGGTTCTGCTGCTACGCTTGTACACCCTACATGCATTGTATACATATAAATACGTATATGTATGTGAGACATGTATATATATGTTATTTTATATGATTCTTACTTGGTATCATGTGGTACAGGTGATGGCACAGGGGCTGCTGCTGCAGCTTTGGGGTCCCCTGCAGTTTCTGGGGTGGTTCTACAGGGAGGTCAGGCAGTCATTAGTGGACATGGAAGCCTTCTTTAGTATCCTGCAGACTGTTCCTAAGCTGCCAGATGGCAAGCAGCTCCTGGACGCCCCCTCTGCAGCCCCCGGGGGACTGCAGGGGGGTGCCCAGGAGGGTGCTACAGGCAGCTCTCCTGCATGGCATGATGGTGAGAGGGGCCAGGGGCAAGTTAGCCCCCCTGTTGGGGCTGTTGGTACATCTGGCAGAGGAGTACACCTGGAGCTGAAGGTAAGATAGCAAACATTCTCATCACCATCTGTGGTTTGCCACCTGATCTATTTGTTTTTGGATCGCTGCTGTGATTTTCGTGGTCATACATTCTGCAAACTTTTGTTTCGGTAGTAACACACACAGACCTGTAGATACAAACATATGAACAGAATCCCCCTTTTGTTGTGGGGATTACATGTTGCATTCAGACACACATATGTCAACATTGATGTATATATCTATCTTGTGGAAAAGGGTGCCAAAACAGCATTTCATGTGTGCTGGCAATGCCAGGGACAGCTCAGCTCATGCAGTTTGCAGGCAGCAGCAGCAGCAGCAACAGCAGTTTGGGCTTGATGTGCAGGATGTACACTTTGGCTACACTGGGGAGCGAGAGGTGGTTGGTGGGGTGAGTCTGAGTGTGGAGCCTGGGCAGAGCATTGCTCTAGTTGGTCCCAGTGGCAGTGGCAAGTCCACCATCCTGAAGCTGCTCATGCGCCTGTATGATGTCAACAGCGGCAGCATCCTGTTAGATGGAATAGACACGCGAGACTTGCAACAGGCAAGCCTACATTCCTCATGTCATTTCATCTGTTGACGCATGCTTCCCACCATTCTCAAGCTGCTCATGCACCTGTATGACGTCAACAGCGGCAGCATCCTATTAGATGGGATAGATACACGAGACCTGCAACAGGTAAGCCTACACCCCCCATGTCACCATCTCTTCAGGTATGGTTCCCAGGTGGCCGGCGTGGTGAGCAGTTGGTGTACATGATGCTGAGTAGGCTGGACACAGGTGTTCAACATCTGAAAGTCAGGTCGCTATTCTGCAATGCAGAATAGCGACCTGGTCATGCATATGCAGTCCATTGAATGCATTGAGGCTTGCTGCTGGTAAAAAGCAGGACACAGACCTGGATGTGCGTATGCAGGTCAAAGGTCTAGTCAGAGTTGCCTTCACAGCGCAATGCTTCTTCAGCTCATACTTCCCAGTGATCATCACTTAGTCACACAATTGCATCTGCACTGGTTGCAAATTGCATCCGTCTTGGTTGCAAACAGCAGACCAGCCTACTTCGGAGACACAAGATGCGCCCTGCCTGTACCTAGCTCATCATGAACTGTCATGAAACGTCATCATTGTGATTATTGTTGTTCCTGTGATCATTTCATGTTGCTGCTTGCAGGCCAGTCTGAGAGCAGCAGTAGCAGTTGTCCCGCAAGACACGGTGCTCTTCAACGACACGCTTCTCAGCAACATTGCGTACGGCAAGCCATCAGCAACAAGGGAAGAGATCGTGCAAGCAGCCGAGATGGCACGACTCACAGAGGCCATTGGGCGCTTCCCAGATGGCTATGATACCATGGTGGGTGAAAGGGGGCTGAAGCTGAGTGGGGGGGAGAAGCAGAGGGT
>JAABUP010007212.1_pt1 | contig 15108 bp, 18 predicted proteins | sample 5559201 | NCBI WGS metagenome assembly JAABUP01 (sample SAMN10711887, study PRJNA513373) | rock metagenome | isolation source: Antarctica rocks | place: Antarctica
ATGGACAGAGTGAGAGTCGTCCACTGCAAGTTCTTGGCTCCATCCTGTTGCAGTCTCATCTGCATTTTCATAATGGACAGAGTGAGAGTCGTCCTCTGCAAGTTCTTGTCTCCATCCTGTTGCAGGGGGTATAGATTGAGCCTGGGGCATCAATACATCTGCTTGGTCCCCGAGTGGTGTTGGATTCACCGGCGGGAAGTTAGCTTGACGATAAAGCAAGAGAGGTAGCGCGTCTTCGGCAGAGGTCATGATGATGATGCTGTAGACCAGAGCTTGAAGAACGTTGCTTCACAGATACCAGTGCGTGGCGGAGACGCCAAAGATACCGTGTTGGATATGGTATTTGTTGATGAGCCCTTGACGACGGAAGATTGAACCAGGCGGAGCTATGATTATACCAATCAGGGTTTAACTCATGTAAGAACCTAATAACACCACCTTGCTACAACGATAACGATGTTGTACGAACTCGAATGTTGGAAAGAAAGATCTCGTGAGTTGCGGGCTGAGAGAAACAACCGCCGAGTGTTATTCATTTATTGTCAAGGGGTTTCGAGCTAATGGATGTGAAAGGCTAATGGCTCGTATTGTATCAGCACAGGACCCACTCGATAGGGCGAATCTGCTGAGGGGTAGGGATGTAGGCAGGGCATAGATTCAAAGGGGATCTTGAGCTTTGGTTGATCGTAAGCTACGCTAGGGTTTTAAATCTGCCCCTGATATGGCAAGTCCTATTCCTAAATGCTTTCTTACGATTACTGTTCCTCGTCTACAGCTGGATGACCAAGTATGCGCGGTCTTTCTCCAAAGTCTCTCGGGCAACACTTTGGGGAAGGAAGCCAGAGTAGTTGTGGCCGCATGACCCGTCTTTCTCTAATGTAGTGAATCCAAGCTTCTTCAGCCCCACTCAGTCGGCATCGCCGCTTCTTGAGACTGCCCCTGACCAGGTGGATTCAAAGGGTCCCCGCCGCGCACAAGGATACCCGGTGGATAATTCAGAGGATCAAAGCAACAGCTAAGTTCCCTCCTGGAAGGTCAACATTCAATCCCCCTAGTGAGACATTCATTGGCACAAAACTCATCTGGATAGCCGGCGCAAATCAAGGCTATCAACGGAAAGCGATGGCCAACGCTAGCTATTCAGTAGACGCTCTGTGTAATAATTGATAGAAAATCTAGTGAAATTAGAGAGCGTTAAAAAATGGCAGTTAGTCTCGGGCTCGACTCAATGACAGGGACAAGGAAGACACCGAAATCGAGCGCTGACACCACGAGGACAATAAAGGATGTCACATCCGAGAGCGACAATCTTCGACTGGGATTCATTGCGCTCGAGACGCCCTCCCAAGCCCAACAACAATGAAAGCCGACCTCTTGGTCTACAAGATGCTGACGGGTCCAGACAGGAAGCCCCTGACGAAAAGGCGAGCTGGCGTCTCTGTCAGACGAAGACTTCTAAAGCAGCAGTGATCACTTGCTTAGTTTCAGTCGCTTCACTATTTTTTGGCATGAGGGCCAGAAACTTTGACAGCGACTAACTGAACGAGAACCCAGGTTAACTGAACCAGGCAAGTGAATCAAAGTGTCTATTCTGCTACTATGCCTTCTCAACCGATGGAGGTTGCTTCGACAGTGCTCGATAATGTTCGAGAACAAAGGCTAATTCAAATTCCACGCAGAGATCAAAGATGCAATAAAAAACCCCAAAATTTCGAGGAGAACAAAGAAAGGTGCGAAACCAGAGACATGTCTCATTATCCCGATCGCTCCACCGCTCTAGCCAAATTGTCCTGTCCTGTCAAATTAAATCACAGCCACCAAATCTCAACAGTCGATAAGTATACACAAGATTTAGAACCCCTGAAGCTGACTCTCTCCAGGCCGTCTCCATCTCTTCTCCCAAACCCAATCAACATCCGCCCAAACAACCAACAATGACCTCCCTCCTCCTCACCCTCCTCCTCGCCCTCACAGCAGCCGCCACCCCAACAACTCCCTCCCTTATCCCCCGCATCCCCTCCCCCATCGCCGCCGCCCCAACCACCTACCCAACCCTCGCCTCCCTCACAATAAACACCTACGCCAGCGAATCCTGCCACGGTAACCACACCGGCAAAAACATCGAAGTGGCCTGAGACTCCCAAAACATTGTTCAATTCCGCTCCTTCAGTTTGGGCCCGCAACCTTGAGGATGAGGAGAGCTTGAAGATTTATAATGCGGATCAGACGGGGGATGATGATCATATCGAGATGGGGGAGGAGATGGATGCGGCGAATTGCGATGTTTTTAAGACGGAGATTTTGAGGAGGCAGAGGAAGAAGGAGTGTCATACGCTTGGGAAGCCGAAGTTTGGGGGCTGTTTTGTTTTGAGTAATTGATAGGATTTCGATCAATTCTGTTGGGTCGTTGAATTCTCTTTCATCTTGTTCAATGGATCGATTCGAGGCGTCGCTATTCGTCTTTTTATCAAGCTCGTATGTTAGACAAATAGCCCTCATCACCTTCTCAAACTTCTCACTTCAAATCCAATAGACACCTCCTCAAATACTCCTCCAAACCCGTCAACTTCCCCCTCGCCTGCGCTACCGTCCACTCCACCTTCTCCTTCGTCCCCGGCCCAAAATACCCATACTCCTCTACCCACACAAACATATCCACCATACTCGGCGCCATCCCCGGCGGCATAAACGTCCCCCAAACCTCCTTCGGAAGCTGCTTATAAACCACGTTCTTACCCGTCACCTTACTCATGATCTCACAAACTTCGGTGTACGTGTACAAAGCTGTGGCGGCGCTAAAGACTTTGCCGGCGTACTTCTCGGGGGAGGCGAGGATTGCGCCGACGTATTTGCCGGTGTCGCCGACTGCGTCGATGAGGGGGACGCGGGTGGTGGGCGAGACGATGTTGGTGATGGCGTAGGTGCCGTCGTCCGTGGGGCGGGGGCCCGAGACTGAGTTGAAGTTTTGCATGAAGCCGCCGGGGGCGAAGAAGGCGCTTTGCATTGGGAGGGAACGCTATGAGATTGAGAGATTAGTGTTTATTCGAATGTCTCATGTGCTAGTAGGTTACAAAGTTCAGGGGGTTGCCCAAGGTTCCGGGCTTCTGCTCCTCGGAAAACCTCCAACAAAATGACTTTTCTAGGTATGATGCCCTAGAAGAGGCGCTGATTTCTTAGGTCATCACCCCTTAGGGTCCTTTAATGCGCTGCTCTTGTCCTAGCAAATGAGCAGGCTTCGGGTTACATTCCCCGAGATGGTACACATGCCAGGATTGAGGTTGGACTGAATTTTGCGACCAATGTCCCAGATCATTCGATGACAGACAGGAGAAAAAAGATTTGACTGCTTACGATGTATGCCTCGATATCAGCCTTGACATCAAAATGTTTAGAATTCTTGATCTTTCCCCCTGAGAGGTTGCCCATATGGTCGAGGCTGCTAAAGATGAAATACTTCACACCTGCAGCAACAGCCGCATCCGCCAAAGCCTTGCCCTGGCCAAGTTCCCTTTCGTATATCTTATCGTCGTAAACCGAGACCGTGACTGCAAAGACGGTGTGAGCACCCTGCATGGCTGGCTTGAGAGATTCTTTGTCGTCTGCATCGCCTTTGACGACCTCTACACCTTTTTGTTGCAAAGCTTGGGCCGCTGGCTTAGATGTATCGCGTGTGATAGCCCGGACTTTGAATTCTTTTGATAGGATTGGGTCGTTGATGACATAATCGACAACTGAACCACCTTGCTGGCCTGTGGCACCGAAAACGACGAGGAGCTTGGACATGAAGAAATTGTACAAATCAGGCTCAAGTCTCAGAGGAGGCTGCTTGTATCGGTCAAGAACTGACTTTAGCGGAGAATATCTTTTTGGAAAGACCAGAGATATAAGAGAAGCGGAGGAACAGTGCCAGAGACTTCGTCAATAATTGGGAAAAATCAACCTAGATGTTTGGTCTTAAGTATGGAGTTTTCTATCAATGAACTTGTAGGCCTTTTATTTGTGACCCTCTGAAAGGATGCTCGGACTTCGGAGGGTAGATCATCAAAGGCCGCTCGGGGTTAAGGGAGTGGAATGCTAACCATGAGCGGTAATACTGCCAAGACTCCTATTTGCAGTGCATGAATATGTAAAGGTCTCCAATTGAAAGAGTTGGGGAGTAGATGTACGGGGAGAGGACACGGAGTCGATTAGCTAGAAACCCATGAATATAGAGCAATTGAGGCAAAGACCTTTGATTACTCAAATCCGGCGGGCAGACATGAGCAAATGGAACATGTTGGCCGAGATGAGCATATGGAAGTGCGTGCTCTAGCAGGGACTAGTGCCTCACGTCCCGGACATTTGCTGGTGTATCGAGGATTCTCATTGTAGCTGATAGAAACATTCGCATCCACAACCCGCTGCCACAAAGGCAAGAAGCCAGGTCCACCACCACATCTCACACCCCATTTTTACCGATTGCTCTTCGCCACTCGCTCCAGCTCGTCCTTCTTCTTGATCGCGTAGCTATTGCTGCTTCCCTTGGCCGCATTGATCAACTCTTCCGCTAAGCACTCGGCAACACTCTTGACGTTCCTGAAAGCCGCTTCACGGGCACCGATTGTGAGGAGGGCAATTGCTTGGTTGACACGGCGGAGAGGAGATACATCGACGGCTTGGCGACGCACAGTGCCGGCTGAACCAATACGCGTAGAGTCTTCGCGGGGGCCGCAATTGACGATGGCATCGACTGCGATTTGGATGGGGTTTTGGTCTGTCATTATGTGGATCTGGAAAAATGTAGCTTGTCAGTCTTGCTGTTATTCAAGTTGCGGTATTCGAGAGCATGGTGTAGCATACAATTTCGAATGCGTGTGCAACTATGCGGACAGCCATAAGCTTCTTGCCGTTGTTGCGGCCATTCATCATCAAGGAATTTGTGAGGCGTTCGATGATGGGGCACTGGGCCTTGCGGAATCGCTTGACAGCATATCGGCCGGCTGAGTGGGAGATGTAGACGGGGGTTCGGATTTGGATGTAGTCACTGTTGCACGGGTTGCGATTTAGTCAAAACACATCAACTCAGTATCTAACCACTTCAAGGCGCGCAGGGCCTCTCCTGTCAGATCTCTCGAGGCAAACGATAGCGATCGTTCGGGCAGGGTAACCTACGTTAACGAAATGTCTCGGACTTCGACATCTTCATATGACCATCTGTTGAAGAGCTTGATTGTGCCGATCTCCTCAGTGACCTCTTTTGGCAGGACCATATACCCACTTGGGTTATCAACCTCGACTTCGGCAGTGTCAGACATGCTGGGCAGGTACTGATAGTGGACTTGCGATCTCAGACAGGACTTTGGAGCTGGTGGTCCTCAGGAAATTCGCTTAGCCCCGATGTGGGCGCTAGTCTATAAGATCTCTAGCGCGAAACATCCACTATCTAATCATTTACCTCGGCTTCCTGCAACAGTCATAACGGCATGTTTTGAGGATGAGGTGGACAACGAGCCGTCTGACGATGGCTACATCTCCGACATGTAGCCATTGGCACTCTCCTTGAACGATTCCTCTGTCTACAATATCTGTGCGCGCGCTGCATCCGCCAAAATGCCAGGTCCAACCCTCATACGACCGCCTCCTTTAGATCCTGCGAAGTCACCTATGGAAAATGTGCTGGAGCTGCTCACTCTCAAGGACATTGGCCCTGTAAGCCATCTAAAGCATTTCGTAGAATCATCTATTGACAACGCATCTCCAGGACATTTATACAAATGCGCGGTATCCTATGGCGCTCAGATAATTCAAGGGAACATGAGCTGATTCTCTTTCTAGAGAATTATGGCATCCCCCAGGTGCTCGAGGTGTATATGGCGGCGCTGTCATAGCTCAATGCCTAGCAGCAGCTCAAAACACTGTCCCGCCTCCCTCTCCAGCCAACAATAATGCCGTTTTCCTCATTCACAGTATGCATTGCTACTTCGTTCTTGCAGGAGACGCCTCGATTCCAGTCCTGTATCATGTCGAGAGAGTGAGGGAAGGCAAGAGCTTCTTGACGAGAACCGTGCAGGCGCGGCAGAGAGGAAAATGCATTTTCACGACAACAGCGAGCTTCATGCGGGAAGGCAGTGGTGGGGCTATCACAGTGGATCACGGCTGGGATATGCCGGAGGGTGTGCGGGATGGCTTGGAGGAGATTCTGAGCGGCGAAAAGGATGATGATGACAAGGAGGGTGGGGCTAATGGAGTTGAGAGAATGGGCCCTTTCACTTCGAAAAGACTTGGAGTCAAGAACTGTGAGTTTCCAATGCCTTATCTAAGGATGTAGTGCGCAAAGGCTGGGACGCGGCTTATAATTGATCTGACAGATGAATCGCCTTACCCTCATCAGCGCAAACCACAAGCCTGGGTCCAGTGCCGGGGCGCCATCTCTGAGGCTGGTGGCCAGCACGCTCACCTAGCAGCCCTTGCATACATGTCTGATAGCTGGTTCATTGGTACCGTTTCTCGCGCCCATGGCCTCCAGCGCTTCGGCCATAAACTCTATAACTCAACATTCCCTGATCTCAAAACACCCTCAAACAAAGCTAGCCTGTCGAAGAACACATTCGAAACACCTCAACGCCCTATTGGAATGATGGTGAGCCTAGATCATACGATCTACTTCCACCGGCCAAGAGAGGTAAAGGCAGATGAATGGATGTGCACAGAAATGGAAACGCCATGGTCCGGTGAGGGGAGAGGGTTAGTAATGCAGAGGATCTGGAACAAGGATGGGAGGCTTGTTGCAAGTTGTGTGCAGGAGGTAAGTCTTGAACCTATGGTCTAGAAGCCATATCCTTTGATACGGGATAGCTGATGTGGTCTACTAGGGCTTGGTTCGCTTGCAGCAAGATCCACCTGCAACCACGAGTAAGCTGTAAGACATGTATTTATCTTATTCCAATGATTGAGATACCAAGGTGAAATCTGTGCCATTCTTGTACATGTAGCAACAGTGGCGTGGCACTACACATCTTGTTTCACCCTAGGCCGTTAGGCGGCAAAGCTCACGGTTTCCCTCCCAACTTTCAGAGGCCTACAACCCCAGCAAAGCCCTTGAAGTGCCCCTTCGACCCTCTGGTGATCTCTCCATACGAGCTGACATTAGCAGCTGTGTCCCAAATGTACCTCGAAGAAAGGAGGCTATTTGCTGTCACCGTAATGGGTTACGGTAAAGTGGTCATATCTACCATACACTCTTTTCACTCTCTCCCACGCTTTCTTCGCCGTCTTCTCATGCATCACGAACCGCATCTGGTCTGGCTTCAAAGCAGTCGATATGAGGTAGCGAGCAGTGGCATCGTCCCTGTCTCTGAGATTTGTGTAGGGCGTATCGTAGCATCCTTCTTCATTCTCTTCATCTCTCTCATCGATCACATACCACACACCCTCACCCACCAGCCAGAACATCAGCTCTGTCGCCCAGGTCCTGTAATTACTCAGAGGGGGCCTCGTAAGTGGTACGACGCGCATTTCCGGGAAAGAATTATGCCGTGCTGCAATGGTTCTCTCAGCATGCTCGCCAGCTTCCCTGTTTTCCGCCTTGAAGGTCTCGTAATCCTCAAGCAGCTCGATCATTTTTTGCCTATGCTCACTAGCTCCAGGTCGCTGATCGCCTTCGAGTCTCTCAACGGCAGCCGTAAGCTCGGCTTGTTGGCGCATCATATCCTTGAAGAGGTCGATTCCTGGCTCGATGTTGTACCATAGGCTGCGGGATTGGAAGAGTGTTTTCCTTTGGAATTGCCAAGTATCGTAGTTGGCAGAGCCTTGGAGAGGGTCCATTTGCCCGAGAAGTAGAGTCACCATTGTAGGCGGAAAAAATTGAGGCGAGGATTGAAATTGGAACGAGCGCAATTGAAGTTACGGGAGGTCTGCTGCTGTATTTCAATGCTGGGAGCAGGACCTTGAATCCCTTGAAGATTCAAGTATGCGGAGACAATTTCAAGCTCTTTCTCCTATTGATGACAGTATTGCTTGACACAGAATGATGACAGAAGGAGGGGATCCGTACCGAAATGCTAAACTCCTCAGAGAAAGAAGAACCTCAAAGTATTGTTGGGGAAGCGAACCCCAGTAGCAGCCGTTTAATGTGGCTTGTGTGAGCAAAGTTTCCTAGCGCCACCGCAGCATCATTTGACTCCAAGGTATATGAAATGGGAAGATCCATAATTGAAAAGGGTGTAGGCGAATGAACGAAGGAGTTCGTTCAGGTTGGCATGTAGGAGGTAGCTATGGTTCCCTTCCATAACTTTGTCCCATCGCAAGATCCATGCCACATGTGTCTCTACCTCCAATTCTTTTATGCAGGCGCGATGGAATTTCCTCCAAAGGAGCTTATGTGTGTTGCCTTTTAATTTCAATCAGCAGGCTGCGCAAGAGCTCGCACTATGTTTGAATGTTTGAAATAACCAAAAATGGTTATATATTATTATAAGCGCTTTCCTTCCCTAGGCAAACTCGGGGTCCTAGCCCAAAGGCACAGCAGATTCGTTGAACCCCAAATTTCAAAAGACGCGTTGACTTTAATTACTTCAATTAAGTTAGCGTGAAATTTGGTCGGTTCGAATCTGAGCGGAAGAAAATCCTTTCTTCAAGATATTAGCATATCTTGAGATGGATTTCTGTAGCAGCGTACCATCCTGTTGATTTAACAGTGATGCTATGCTGTGAGTCTTTTGCTTTTTTGGGGGCCTAGGGTTTAGGATTGAGGTAGAGGTGAGAGAGGGTCATTTGATTTCTTTTGGGTGTTGGGATGATGGGAAGGGTGGTGTTGATTTTGAGGTGGCTTTATTTCCAACACTATTCGCGAAAGTACGATCTCAGACCACTCAATCTCCGCCTTTCACAATCTTCATCGCCGTATGGCAATAGTGCTATCAATCTCTTGATGTACAGGCATGTATACCAGGATTAAAGCAAAATCTATTAAGCACCCCAGCTCGCCTACTTTGCTTGGTGCTGCTCGATACGAGTTGAATCTTCTCGTTGATCCACGCTCCTCTTCAGCTGCGACTTGCACCTGTGCATTTTACCACGATCTCAGCTCAATTCTCAATCCTGGAGAAGAAGGTGTAACCTCGTAACGGTATCTTGAATTGGCAGTATAAATTCTCTCAAGCTGAAAGATGTTGCCGCACGCTGTCTCAGCTCTTTCACTACAAAAGGATTGGATTATATTCACTTGCGAGTCGCATCTGGCATAGAGCTTTGATGAGATGTCAGATCATGACTAGGCTACAGGCTATCAGGGGCCTTTTCTTTTTCTTTTTTGAATCATTCAGATCGTCCATTCCATTTGTCTTGTATTGAATGCAGTTCGCTTTCATAGGAAACATCGAATGGTACTATGCAAGACGTTGCTCCGCGATGGTACTGACGCTGGACACTCCAACAATTCTTCTAGCTAGTCGGCAAACATTGAGGTGAAGAAGAGAGCCAGGAAACCCTCAAAGCAACAATCGTTGCAAGTACACAAATCGTTGGTGATCGCTGGATGAGAGCAACAGATGACTAACGTTTCTTCCCCAACAGCAAAGCGAAGGGTATGGCTATGTCACACGCAGAAGTCGCATGCAAATTTCTCTGCATTCTCTGCGAGCGGTCTTGGCGTGCGTCCCGAGACCCTGCTCAATTTCAGGGGTAAGTCCGGGACCCTTTCCGGGGCACTCATCCCCGGGAAGCGCCCTGATTAGCTGCCCTAAAACCCTAGTTACAAAGCCAGATTTCAGTGGTTGAGGCTGCTTTAGGGGGTAGGTCATCGGCGATACAACTCGCCTATGTCCGCATTTACTCGGTGATAGATGACGTTACCGGCGATTGCCCTTCCGAGTGGTCTATATAAAATCCATGGTACGCACATGAATTGTTTGACCTTTCAGCAATTCTGTAAGTCTCTTAGCCATGTCCTTCCTACCAGCTCCAACGCCAAAAAGCCTTCTTGGCTATCACCGCATCCTCGCTCCCACAGCAGGCATCCGAGTATCTCCGCTATGTCTCGGAGCCATGAACTTTGGTGATTCTTGGGAGGGTTTCCTAGGTAAATGTGATAAGAAGACTTCGTTTCAGATGCTCAACTACTTTTACGAAAATGGTGGGAATTTCATCGATACTGCGAACAATTACCAGTTCGAAGAGAGCGAGAAGTGGATTGGCGAGTGGATGGCCGAGCAAAAGAACAGGGATCAAATGGTCATCGCCACGAAATTTACCACCTGCTACAAAGCCCACCAGGTGGACATCGTATCGAATTTCGGCGGCAACCACTCGAAAAGCCTACGTCTCTCCCTCGAAGCATCCTTGCAAAAACTCCAAACAAATTACATCGACCTCCTGTACATCCACTGGTGGGACTTCACGACCTCAATCCCTGAGCTAATGCAATCTCTCCACCACGTCGTCGCCGCCGGAAAAGTCCTCCACCTCGGCATCAGCGACACCCCAGCCTGGATCGTCAGTAAAGCAAACGAATACGCCCGCCAGCAAGGTCTCACGCAATTCAGCGTCTATCAAGGTCGCTGGAATGCTGCAGATCGTGATTTTGAGCGCGATATCATCCCTATGTGTGAGGCGGAGGGTATGGCTTTGGCGCCGTGGGGGTCGCTGGGTCGTGGTGCGTTTATGTCGCCGGAGGATTATGAGAAGAAGGAAGAGGGACGGAAGGTCGGGCAGTCTGAGAATGTCAGGAAGGTGGCTGCCGTGCTGGATAAAGTCGCTAAGCAGAAAGATACCCAGATCACCAGCATTGCGTTGGCTTATGTGCGACACAAAGCGCCCTATGTCTTCCCCATTGTCGGTGGACGGAAGGTCGAGCATCTCAAGGGTAATATCAAAGCACTCGGCATCGAATTGTCGGAGGAAGAGATCGATGAGATTGAGAGTGCGGCACCGTTTGATGTTGGGTTCCCTTTGAGTTTCCTGTTCGAGTATGGCGGTCAACAGAAATACAGTACGAGGTTGACGGCGCAGGATGTTGGGCTAACCAAAATGAGTGGATATCTGGATGATGTTCAGAAGAGCCGACCGCCGAGGATCCGCAAGCAGGATTGAGACGATGGAGAACACCTCAGAGCATGAGTATTAATGGCTATGCCATTGCCGGGTACTTGTCTCGTCTTTTGGCTTGCGAACACTACATGGTGGCTACTGCTTTGAGATTTCACGGCTCAAGCTGGCAACTCACAGCAGAAAAGGAAGAAGAGTGACTGATTTAGTCGAAAAGTTCACAACACCTCGAGAATGTGACTTGGTACTCTTGTCTCGCCGTTACCGCCATAACAACCTGATCATGCTACAAAGATGAGAGTATGACTTGCCTGGAGATGCGGTTCTTGTCTTCGCCTTGTTAGCTTGTATGATTTAAGCTCAGATATTCAAGTCTTACAATATGGACAATACCTCCCGTTAGCACTATATCGATAATCGTATGACAAACGCTTGCGCGTGAGAATATATGGTTGTTCAATACTTCATTGCAACCCTTCTTCCTTCCAGTACTACCTCGACTTACTTCAAAGTCTTCTACGGATTTACCTGACCTCGCCAACTTCCCCTTCAATCTCTTTATACGCTCTAGAAACCGCCTCAACGATCTTCATCAAATCCCCCGTTTCCACCGTATACGGTGGTGCAATTAAGACATGGTCGCCTCTAACCCCATCCACAGTCGCCACTCCTGGATAAATCGCCACCCCAAAATCAAAGCATTTCTTCTGCACCCTCAACCCAAACTCCACAGCCGGTTCAAACGGCTTCTTGGAACCTTGTTCGGCAACAAATTCGATAGCCCAGAAAAGGCCTCGCCCACGAATATCACCAACATATTCATTCCCCTTGCACGCAAGCCGTTGTCGTAGCAGAATCCCTAGAATCTCACCCATAGAATTACACCTCTGCACCAGCTCATCGCGCTTGATAATCCTCTGTACCGCCAACGCAGTAGCACAGCTTAATGGATGAGCCTGATACGTATGCCCATGATTGAACATCCCAGTCCCATTTCTCAGCCCATTAACAACTCTCTTACCCACCAACACCCCAGCAATAGGCGCATACCCACCTCCAAGACCTTTGCCAATGGTCATGACATCAGGTACAATCCCTTCCTGCTCGAACGCAAATTGCGTACCACAGCGACCCATGCCGCACATTACTTCATCTAGAATTAATAAGATGCCATACTTATCGCAGATTTTACGGACGGCGCGGAAATAGCCTGCTGGTGCTGGCGTACATCCAGATGTGGCGCCTACCACTGGCTCGACGATAAATGCTATGACCGTTTCTGGGCCAAGTCGTTGGAATTCAGTATCCAGTTCTGTGGCAAGGCGGTGGACATAGGCTTCTTCTGATTCACCAGCATGCTGGTATTGATATGCATATGCCGGCGATACATGAGAGACGTTCTGCATAAGCAGAGGCTCGTAAGGTATCCTTCTCGGGAGATTACTCCCTACAGACATCGCCCCAAAGGTAGTCCCATGCCAACTTTGCTTCCTCGCGACAAAATTCACTCTCTGCTTCTCCCCAGTTTCATAAAAAAATTGACGCGACAGCTTCATGGCTGCTTCCATGGCCTCGCTACCGCTGCCACAGAAAAAGGCTTTTTCTAAGCCATATTGATTTCCATGTTCGAGAATCAAGGATGCAAGATCCTCAGCAGCGGAGGTAGTGTAGGCGCCTGTGTGCACGTAGCTCACTTCTTGCATTTGCTGAATGGCAGCGTTAAGAACCTCCTTGTTGCCGTGGCCTAGGCATGACACAGCTGCACCGCCACAGGCGTCGATGATTGAGCGTCCGGATGCTAGTTTTAGAGTGATGCCAGATGCATGAACGACTTTGTCTGGTTGATAAGCAAGAGAACGATGAAGAAGGGCGGGGTTATCTTCTTGCTTAGTTTGGGTAGCTGAGGGTTGAAAACCGTACGAGGGTGTAATGGAGTGTTTCTCCATGGTGGGATCTGGCATCGTGCTGTGCGGTGCCATGGCTCCGGGTGTTCTGAGGGTAAAGACGACAGCTTGTTACCCGATACTGGCCTCTATGGCAATTATGGGTCCTCGATTCCTTTGTCTTACCTTCGACTGAGGAGCCCCACACCAAGTTCTCATCCGATTGGAACTGCAAGGCAGTATATATGTTGTTGGGCTCTCGCTGAATTGGCACGCAATTGCATTAAGGGAAGAGGAATTATATATACGACACAGCCAAAGACACATATGTAAGACTTCTCGGGGCCAGCATAGGATGCACGAGGACAGTTTCTTGCGAGCTGATTTGCTTTCTTGGCACCTTCCGTTTCCAGAATAGATACCCGCTCTTTAGGAAACTACCTAAACATTAGCGTTTGATTTAGTTTTAATGGATTCTAAGACGCGAAACTCTACTGGGAAACACATACTTACCTTGAGTCTCTTCAGATTTCAACCATGTCGTAGAAGAGATGTCACGGAATGACCGTGCCATTGGAGTCGTTTTCCTCCTGAAAGTACTTAAGTTCCAATTTGCCTCCTTAATCAGTAAGCATCCTTGCACATCTTCATTGACCTCGGTTCTCAGTTGCTGCATTTGCAGCAAACTGAATCCGTACCTAGACTTCAGAAAAATCTCACAATCTGCAGACGGCCGCTTTATTTTAAAAATGGCCATGCAGACAGGAGCTTCAATAACAACATGCTTGTTCATGTATAGGAACAGTCTATACGTCAGCCGATCTCTGCATAGTGTTGAAATACGTGGAGAAGTTGAGGTCTCATAGGTGTGGAATTGATTGATTGAGTTGGTTCCATAGAGAAGCAAAAAGAAGTGTCAGGGGATGCCAAGACGCTAAACCGGTTTAGGTCATCCACCAATAAATCAGGAATACTTGGTAGCATAGGGCTGAATTCCAACACATAGCATCTATTTGCTAAATGTTCTTTCAGTCAATATATTTCCATTGAAAAGAAGGACACAGATGCAAGCTAGATACCAAAAATTCAAGCTTAGATAGTACAAGACAAAGAGTAATGCACCCAGAACCTCATCTTCAATCTCTTCGTTGGGTCCTACGATTAAAATTGCCTTCTTACCCCTATCATATTGGCCTGGTACGGTGTATATCTCAGAAAATCTGCGATTGGATGCTCAAAAAATCCTGCAGAATACAAGAATCTCGGTGGCTCTTAGATTGTTTCCCAATAATGGCTTTAGAAAGCTTATGTGGTACAACACTAGTAGCATGAACAGTCAAGGATCGAGGCAGACCTTACGCTATCGGAGTCAATCGGCAACATTGACTGATAAGGGAGTGGAAGATATCCCCGAAGTCCCAATGTGGGTCTATGCACGGCATGTAAAGTCGAGTAAATACTCAGGGCATTGGGGATGTTACCAGGTGCTGCGTTAATAATTTTACTAGGATGTTGAGCCTGCCTCGAATGCCGAAACCTTTGAGGCGTGTCGCAAGTGTTACACCTTACGGGATGCTAAGCTTTGTCGAGAATACCTTGTCTCTTCTTAGACGTGGCCTGGAGGTTTGGCATTATTCGATGCTGTGCAGCCGTCGAGCCGCAAGGGAGCTTTCCAATTGCCGACAACAACCACTCCCGGCGCCCAAAGTCTGGACAAAATCCTTTCCTTTTCTAGACCTCACATCTACTTTCACCCTTTTTGGTCAATTTTGCTATGATGACTCTCGCCCGCTTAGCTATCACAATCTTGTTAACCTCTCTTTGGACGTCTCGCCCATCTGTCGCGAATTTTATCCCCACAGTGTGTAGTGCATTTTATGGTCACCCAATTGCCGATGATTGCAAAGACTTATTGTACGCGACACGAAGTGTCCGACAAGGCAGACCGGTTGGGATCGCATACATAGATGGTGATCGTCATGTCTTTGCTAAACCTGGTATACCATGTCCTAGTACGCCTTCGTACTTAGCCGAGTACTGGAGAGCAAGACTCGATCTCCCTTGGTACAGGGAAAATGGCAAGATTCTCTTCTCAATTCCCTGCCTGTAAATTCTGGCTGACGTGAATTGATCGTGTTCACAAAAGCCGGTTGTAAGGTTGCCTTGATAGCCCAAAGTCCATATTGGGATTTCCAATGGTACA
>JAABUP010007213.1_pt1 | contig 15107 bp, 17 predicted proteins | sample 5559201 | NCBI WGS metagenome assembly JAABUP01 (sample SAMN10711887, study PRJNA513373) | rock metagenome | isolation source: Antarctica rocks | place: Antarctica
TTGCATGATCCACACTGTCGCATATCAGTCTTTGCTGTGTCCTGCACATTTCCAGCAAGCCAACAGGCATCACACCTCCTCAGCAATTGCTGGCCAATGTGGAAGCAAGAGCATGTGCCATGTGACACGTCAGCATGCAGCAATTACTTGGGCACAGACCAACGAAAACTAGTATGCAAATTACAGCTGATTGACAAGAGCATGGTGTAGCAGCCATTCTGACGGTGAGTACAGGACAGCACAGACATGACAACCTACCTCGCCAGAATGAGTGCGTGCCGTCCCAACAGAATGGAATGGATGCTCCAATGAAAGCAGCTGATCCATACGTCAGCGTGAAGAAGATCCACCATTGCTGCATGTCAGCACACTGCTGTCAGCACACTGCTCTTGAACAAGCCGATCACAGTTGTTATCAAGGAGGAGTCAAGAGACGCAAATCAGGTTGGCTGGACATCAACACAAGGTCATTGCCTATTGCGCTGACGTCAGAGGGCAAGGCACACACGCATAGTCTGCGCTTCATTACACACATCGTGCAGGTAACTGCATGTCAAGACACTAGGAGTCAGTATGAGGAAAGTATGGCAGGGGAAGGGGCAGGGGCAGGGGCAGGGGCAGGGGCAGGGGCAGGGGCAGGGGCAGGGGCAGGGGCAGGGGCAGGGACCAGGACAGGGGCATGTACAGAAGCAGGAACATACTGGCAGCCCTCAGCAGCCATTCCACCAAAGGCAGAATTCCTGAAGCCCAGACAGGATGACACAGCACTAGCAGAGGGCAGCAGCATTCACCTCTTGAGTGGTGGTCCAGTTCTCGGGCACATCCCCCAGCAGGCAGCTGGCAATGGTGGACACATTGAAGGCTGTGGCTCCAGTGAACATGAGCAGGGATGCCCACCACAACAGGTTGTTCACCTTCACAGGGAACAGCCATCTGAACCTGCAGTCATCATTGAAGCCTTGATGTTTCTTGTCTAGGGCGCCTGGGAGGTCGTTGGGTTGACTGGCAATGCATGTGCCTGAAAGAGGGCTCAATTCCATGCAACACTGAAGCACCCTCAGCAATGTCACATTGATGAAAGCTTGCAGATTCCAGTTCATGACATCCGGCCAGATCATGCTGATGTGCCGGAACATGTCACGCTGATGTGGTTGAGCCAGAGGGCATCCTGTGAATCACTGAGACCTTGTTACAGCAGATGCAGGACAATTGATCAATGACCAAGATCTTGAAACGAGAGCCTCCTCAGAGCGTCCTGTCACATGCAGATAAATGCAAACAGCTGCCTGGCATGTTAGGCGTGTAGTATATCTACAACATGAAAATGAGGCCTCATGCAGCGCATCAGTCATTGCTGCTGGATTGTGGGACATGCTGAGCCAGCGCTGCTAGTCTCTTCCCACTGCATCCAGTGATGCAAGTCTAACACACTCCCATGACACACACTCCCATGACACACACTCCAGCTTTGATGAGCTGATGACTGGCAATGCCCGCAGCATGAAGTGGCTATGAGCTGGCAGGCCATGATCAATGCACTACACATAGGCATGAGTTGATACATGTCTGGAATGCGACGGCTGAGTTTGTACATAGGCAGGGCACAGCAGGGCACAGCAGGGCACAGCAGGGCACAGCAGGTACGTACCCAGGCTTTCTGCCTTTCTCTCCATGCACTCGCCAATTGTGGCGCCGCATCTCCAGATCGGTGTTGGCATTCTCAATGACCATCAGCCAGACAGCAGGCCAGAAGAAGAAGCAAGCCCCAAAGACCGCCGGGTACCTGCACACAACAAGGGTGCAGGGGTTTTACATTAAGGTTTACTCAAGCTTACACTTGTCGCTACGTAGGCTGGGCATGATTATCAAGCAACAGCTGCTGTAATGAAGCATGGCAAGGGCATGTGCCCCTTGTTGCAGCAATGCTGTGAGTTATGCAGGCTGCTGCAGCGCACAGCTTTAGCACTTTTTGGACTGACAAAATGCTTGCAGGCAAGTCAAAGTACGCGCAACATCAGCAGTACACATTGTATGACAGCAATGTGCTAGAGCGATGCCGCTGTGAGCAGTCTTACCTAACAGGATTGTACTCTGCCCACCAGCTGCATGGTTGCTGAATGCAAATTGCTTTTCAAGGCCTGCACCCGCAAACACATCTCTCGGCAGCTAATCCAGAGCATAGCTTTGCATTTGACAGGGTTTGGTGATGCTGCTCCTATGTCATTTGCCGTGAGATCACATGCATAGTTCTGCGGCTGCTGGCTAATGGGATTGCATGAGGGTGCATGATAACACCAGGGCAGCAAGATACAAGGCCGCCATGCATGCTGGTGTCATTTGCGTACATTCTGCGCAGCACTGCATGCAACATGACAGTCCTGATCTCACCATGCAGACATTGTCCAGAAAGCGTGCAGCCACACAGATGATCACTGTGCAAAGTGCCAGAGCTGCATATTCCCACCACTAGGCTGATGGTGGCAGCACAAGTCTGCTCAGCCTCCACTGCAAAACATACAGCAGTAGAACTGTCAGAGTCAGGGTCTGAGATTCCTAGGAGGCCTGTCAACGCACATTATACGTCTGCAGTTGCAAACACCGTTTCACCTCCTTTGACACGAGAGAAAGGTTCCACAGCTGACTGGGCTACGCACTCTGTGGCATGTTGACGGAGTTCGTCGTGCTTGACTCGCTTCCTGCGTTCCTGCCCGTGTCTGTGGGCGCGAAGCTATGTCATCGACCCTGATTGATCCATATACGTCGCAAGCAATGTTCTTACCCCTCACACTCTTTCCCATTGCACATATCAGAGGTACTGAGCACGTAGAACGCCCAGTGCCTCAACGATAGCGGTCCGCCACGCGCTCTAAGTGCAATGGCTGCTTGATCGAGCCTGCTCTGAAACCAGATGGTACATGTTGATGCAGTCACATGATGAACAAAGGCCAATTCATTTGGTGCTGCCAATCCCCTGAAGTGAGTCGACCACGAGTGCCAGCTGTTTCAATGGATTCATTTTGTTTATTCAGCAAGCATCAAAGACCATGCTGAGCAATGTCTGCTGCAGTGCCCACAAGGTCTTCAATCTCACCCATATCCAGAGGCACGTCCTTAGACAGAATGACAGGACCTTGCTCAGTGACAAGCACATCATCCTCTAGTCGGATTCCAATGCCAGCTAAGGCTCTGTACTTCTCAGGATCGTTTGGGATGTACAAGGCAGGCTCAACAGCCAACACAACGCCTGGCTGGAAAGGTTTGTCATGACCAATTGAAGCTGTGTCATGCACATCCCCTCCAAGATAGTGTCCTGCACACAAGAAGCTCTTGTTGCACTCAACTGTTCTGCAAACTATTTTACAAATTCATGATGCAGTCAATGTACCACAACTTGAGGACATGCATTTAGTCAGGCCTTGCACAGCAAACCCGGTTGCCTGCACTTGAACACGAGTTGCAAACTTGCAAGAGCAAGCTGTCTTGTGCAGCAGAGACATGCAGCATAACAGCAAGGGCATCTGTATGGACGGAAAGACAGCACAATGACATATCAGATCCAAGGCAGAGAGCTGCATGTTCTACTGACCTACTGAGTGGGGGTAAAATCTGGAGTATGCATCTCTAGCTATCACGCTGGTGCTCATGTTGCCACATACACCCAAGTCTGCCAAGCCTTCTGACAACAGCTGAATCGACAGGTTATGCAGCTCCCGCAGGGTATGGCCTGGCCGACAATAGTTGACGCATTGCCTGCACAGCCAGGTATGCTAGTGTGACAGCCACCTCAACTGATCTTACTCACTGGCAGATTTGTGAAGCATCATCTTTTTCCACAACGCAGGTCTAACTGCACATCGGTGAATATAGTGTTGTGTCTATGACAAAATTAAGCGGCTAGATTGACTAGGGAGAGCTGCCTATGCATTTTCTTTTGCCTGTTACTGGGCCTGTGCTGCCTGCATAACATCCGAGCAGCATGCACCCTGCTTCATTACCAGCAGTCTCCATGTAAGGTTTCACACAGTTGTATTGGCATCATTTCTCATGTGTGCCGACAAGGTCAACAGGAGTGGGCAGGAAATCCCACCTATGTACATGTTGCACAACCTGGTATACAGCTGCCTGTTCTGAGGAGAAGCGGCCGTTGACTGGCCAGCAGCGAGTGACATCACTGGCATAGCCATGCCGCTCACACCCAGCATCCATCAGCAGTAGTTGCCCATCTAACAAGGCCTGTGCCCAGCACTCACAGTCAGCTGCTACCAGACCAAACTTAGGTCGCTACCAATGGACTCAAAGCACATATGTGAATGCATTGCCCTGCTGAAGGCCTGATTAAGCCTGGTTGGGCAACACTCTGTTCATGTCAGAGTCATGCCCACGCTGGTTGCCAGCCAGCCTGTGAGACTTGTCATGGTGACATCAGGCACGGCAAGCTTGTTCCTTGAAGCAAGCAACAAAGTGCTGCAAGGGGCTGGTGAGCAGCTGCAGCATGAAGCCACAGAAGGCACACGCAAGTGGTGTGACCCTTACTTTCAGCTCACCTTATCATTGCGTAAGTAATGGATGACACAGGCGTCTGCCCCACCAGCCACAACAGAAGGGAAGGAGTTGCGCTGAGCCCCCGCCATTTTACACCTGTACTCTGCAACCATGGGGTCACATGCTAAGCTGCTGAAACTTCTATGTCACTTGGAGTATTTCTGTTACCTACAACAATTTGTTTTAACAATTACTGCATGTCTGTGAATTGGCCATGGGCATCTGGTACTTGCTGAGAGATTGGGCATGGTCATGCATGTTCCACACGCTGGTGACACTGAAATGGGATCTGATAGATTTGGGCAGCTGCGATAGCTGTGTCAACTGCTTGACGCTGTTTGAGATACAAGCAGAATGAACGTTTTCATACAATGTGCAAAACATGCAGACACATGCCGCGGTATGATGCGCATGACAAGGGAAATCAGTGTTGTATCATGTGTTATACAGACATATGCTGTAGTGCTGAGTGATGCCTCGTCAGCTAATGCATTTTGTGTTGAACATATGCTTCGTGCACAGGTGCTTGCGCATGGAACTGCGGCAGCCATTGGGGAGCCACATCACACATTCTCATGCCAGTGCATGATTAGACTGCTGCTGAGCCTCACCAAAAACAGCTGCAAGCTGAGCTTCTTGCATGCCAGGCCTTGAGAGCTTGATGCACTCCTTCATGGCTGCAGCTGTTGCTGATGCAGAGGCCTGCATCAAGTCCACCTCTGCAGCTGATTTCTCCCATCTGCATGTAGATTGGAATGCTTGAAGCACCACTTTTGTGCATTTTTGTGGGTGACAGCAATACAGCGCAATGAATCTTAGACTACAACTGAGTCCATGTTTTGTTTGTGCCAACATTTGACCCGCTAGTGTCAAGAAAGACGTTAACGGGGTGGCTGATGCTGGGATTGATCAAGTGGTCAGCCTGGTGCTTGGTGTCTGCACCTCTCACCAGCGGTCATTAGACAGAAGCTAGCATGACAGAGGACCACATTCTGATCAGGGCACCATCTGTAGACTGCAAATTTGGTCTCAAGGGAACAAATGCTATCGGTACTGAGATCAAGGTTGGGTCATACCACTGCATACCTCATTCTATGCATGAGTGTTTCCAGTGGCCTTGTTTGGCCTAGGTCCATTGCCTTTCTGAGAGCTGGGGTCTCCCTTGGGATCTGCCCTCTGTTCCTATCGACGTCCAGCAGCACTGAGGATGCTGTAGCTACCATGTGCTGCATCCTCACACCAAACTGCAGCAGCATGCCAGCTCCACATGTGCAGCAAGCCATTGCATGGCCACATATGGTTGCCTGTGCATTGCTGCTGTGCAGACAACATGCCCACAGTTAGGATGTGACCATAGCTGGCTGTGCTTTCTGTCGTCCCCAGTTGCAAGGCTGACGCACAGAGCGTAGACTGACAGCTGAGCTGTGAAGCCTGTCTGTGCTGTGCTCACAGCAGGAACAGCAACACAGGGCCTGCTGATGCACAGCTTATCATGCTGGCCAACTGGCCTCCTTACAGGCAGTGGCTTACAGAGTGAGGCTGCTGCTGATCAGGACTTTGGGGATGGTGAAAGCAATACACAGCAAGTACTGCATTGAGTTGCAGCATACACGACACTGGCGATGAAGTTGCACGTGTCAGTTGGGGGATTTGAGGGGTCACCTGAGATATGGGGTGGGCATTATCAGCCCCAAATAGCTCAATGGCTGCTCTGCAGCTGATGGGAGCTGCCTCCCACGCCTCCCTCTGCAGCACACTACCCCTGTCTGCGTTTGCCAAAGTATGCTGCCAATACAGATGCCAGGACAAATGGGGATGGCACATCCATTCTCTGACGTGTGATGGGGCAGAGAATGCACAAGTAGTGTTATTTGCATGTGTTGAGAAGTGACAGTATTGGTGCGTGGCTTGATGTTTGAAAGGCTTACCCGCAGATCCTCATCTGGTACAAACAACGTGAACTTACCACCTGCAACCAAAACCACAACGATGAGGAATGCCGCACACAGACACAGAAGCGGAACAGCCTGCAGTAAGCTAGCAGCACAGCAACAGCTGTCTGTGCTTCATGCACGAGGGAAGACAGCTACCTCGGCAAGAGGACTCAAAAACTGCAATAAGATTCTTCTGCAGTACTCCTGTCAGATATCGAAAGTCTGCATCTTGTCTGAAGGGGTGTGGGATGAGTCCAACCATGTATTGGGCACCTGCTCCAGGTATGACAGCAAAGCTGTTTGCAGGCATAAGCGAAGCCAGTGTGGCACGGCGCTGACTGTACTCAGCAGCTGTGATGCCAGGTGTCACTTCACCAGCTGCTAAAAGCTGCATCAGTCCCATCAAGTGCTTGTTTATGTGAGCAATGTGAACTTTGGGTCATAGTGCTCTGCCAAAGGTGCATGAACCTATCACCAACCTGTGGATGCGTGGATGCGATTGGTTGTCCTGGAACTGCTCTGCAGCCAGATTCTCCCAGAATCCGTTGGGTCACCCTTTTTAACATGCTAGCGCTTCTCGACATGTTGCTGCAACCTCAAGCTGCCCGTGCTTTCTTGCTGAGTCAACCAGCTGTCCTCAGCGCCGACAGTAGCTGTGCATGCGGTCGCAGTGCAAGGCCATAGGCTGACCTGCAACTATTGCTCAAGCGCCGGTATCAGCATGATATGCGGCACTCAATGTCGGTTGACCCTGTGCATGTAGACCGTGATATCGAGCAAGAGTGCCTTTGCAAGGCCGTTTGACCTGTGGGTCATGGATCATGACTCATGAATATTACATGGATGATCACAGGCGTTGACTAGCTTTTTGGCTACTGACCAACCCACCAAGGTGCTAGTCAGTGTCCTCAACGGCCGTTTTGCACAGCGACAGTATGTGTTGGCCAGTCTGCTGCTAGTCTGCCTAGAGAACTTTGTAGAGCTAGATAAGACTCTGAGAGTAGAGCGTGCGGCTTTGCGGCACTAGCACCCTCCTCCTTGTAACCCACTAGCCAGGCATCATCGCTTTTACAGCTACATCCAGATCTCTCTCATCGATCAGACCTCTGTTCAGAAGCGCTGTCACAGTGACTGAACAGTAAGCATTGCCAGAGTCAGCGATACGTACATTCAAGTGACGTTCTGCAGTGTGGGAATCTGGCTAGCTGTGGCCGAATTGCATGCTATGACTGACATCACTCATCGGTCATACGAGGGCAGATTCGGATTACTGCTAAGCTTGATGAGTCATCCGGGTAGCAGGGCTGCAGCAGCTGCTCCTGTGCTCTGCGAGGCACTGAAAAGCATGGGCCTTCAAACTGATGATGTTGTCGGAACGTGATGCCATGCTCAGTGATAGATGAGGTAACGCCCCTGGCTTGCGTGCTTGCATGATGGCGCCCGATAGTGTTTTAGCCTGTTGGCACATGTACATGCATCAAGTTACTTGCGGTCAAATCCTCACAACGCACTGCCTTGGTGGTCCTTTCCTACAATGACAAGCGGCATATGGATGAGTTGACGGCGGTGTGGGATTTCTCGGGGCCAGAACTGGAACAAAATGATCTGCTGTGCAGCTCAGGACGTGACGCCAACTCGCACGATCCCAAACTCAAATGCCAGCCTATCCCTGAGGAACCTGGGCGAAACGCGGAAACAGGCGTGAATGCTGTCGCTCAGGGTGACGTGACCCCTGTGGAGACCGAGTCTCCTCCTCAACAGGCTGGTCCTTCAACCCGGGAAGCAATGCCTACCGAAGACCTAACTTCTCGCAACAGTCAAGAAGCTCATCATTGGTCTAATCATTCGGCATCCCGTCAAACACCAGCCCCATCTCCGAGCAAATCCGACCAAAATGACATCCACAGCGGTGAACAGCAAGTGCGCTCTTCGACAGAGGCTTCTGAGCGAAAGCAGGCCATCAACCGCGAGCACCAACGGCGATGGCGGCTGCGACAAAAGGCATGGACCCTACCGGAACTGCACTAATGACATTGAGTTGCAGCATTGATACGCACCTTGTGCTAGGTGGTTTTGCCAGACATCACCTGACATCACTTTTGCAGGCACGCTCAACGGCAGTGCAAAAGCAGCTTGACAGCGCTGCTGCAGAGCTGGCAGAGCTGAAAGCAAAGCAGGAAGAAATCGAAGCTAGAACCCAGCACCTTGGTAGATGCCCATCCATCAAACAGCAAAATGTGGACGCTTTCATTAGCAAGGTACTGCCACCATGCACAGCGACGCGTGTTGAGCCATTTGAGCAGCTACGACACATTCGGATGCTGCTGCTCTGGATCTGACAACAGAACCTGCTGCACTTTGCTTGGCTGTTCTCATGCGCTGGTACTCACAAACACACAAGACTTTCGTTTGCAACATGGTTGGACATCATTTGGTGTTTCAAGCTTCTGCGCCAGATTGACTTTGCCCACACCTGACATGCCAACACCATGCTCAGTGATGTATGTGTGAGCAGGGGAGTCCAGATGGTGAGCCCTTTGTTCCTTTGGATGACATGGACAGCAACAACCAGCCTGTTTTGACCATTTCATTGGGAGGCAGAAGGGAATTGACAAGTGCTGAGGAAGTGAGATCCCTCACGTTGCAGCAGTTTGCTGCGCTATGGACGGTGTGTTGCTCTCCTGTGGTTACAGACAGTAAGGCCAACCCGTACATGCACCTACACTTTGTTGCCAGCAGACTCTGCTGGTCCGTGTTCAGCAATGAGTCAAGTCTCACTTTGATCCAGGCTTTTTGTTTGCAATCACAGTCGTTTATGAATGAGACAGATGCACATCACTTGCACAAGATGCCTCCATGCATTTCTGCTGATAGACTTAGGTATGTGCACCGTCTGCTGACAGTGTGGGCAGTGACACATACATGACTTGCAAACCGAGCATTCAATCTGTTGAATGAGAGAGCGCAAATAAGGTGAACACACGCATCCAGTTCTTTAATCTTGAGACAGTTAACGATCGCAGCATATTGTCAATACTGGTCTAATGTTTTGATGTGCATCGCTGCAATATAGGCGTACAATAGTGAGCTGCGAGAGTGTTTGCTGCACCTCAGTTGGAGCACAGATGAACGGGTGAAGACCACAATGCAGCAGCTTGCGCTTGAAGCATTGCGCCTGGCCGGCTGCAGATTGGTGATGAACCCTGCTGAACATTTGTCTCTCATCACTGGCAGAATGAACCATGGACACGAAGCGCAGCACAGCTTGGATCATGCTTTCTATGTCAACCTGCTGGTAAGCAAAAATGCTTCAGAGTTAGTGATGCTAACAGCCTGCATGCAGATAATTGGGTGGGCTGTTGCATAAGTATTGCACAACCTGACGAAAATCACCACAATAGGTAGCGGGTGAGGGAGCAACTGTGAAGCCACAAAGATCTTTGGAATCAGCCTCAAATTGCTGAAAGGCCAAGGGAAGCTTGGGTCCAATTCGGAATCATTCACAGGCACCTGTTCAAAACCAGCCCTTTTCATGCTTGGCCTTTGGTGGACGGTTGAAAAATGTTCCAAGTTTGCGTATGTCAGCACAGTGGCACTGTCGATTGTGCGCAGCAGCAATGTACATCTGTGTTGACAACGCCTTGTATACTAGTACTCTACAAGCATGCCTGAAAGTAGTACATTGGAACACGTGCAATCAGTAACAACGTCCACACAGCGTAGAATATTTGTTATACCGGCCTGTTACAAAGTACTGGGTTCCGGTTCCGTCAGAATGTTCCAGATGTGTAAGGCTTTGCGACTTACATAAACATCACTGTGTACCAAAAAAGTCAGAATGTCTGAAAACAGAGAGTGCAGAACCGCTGCATGAACTGTGCAGCTTGCGTACATGAGGGCTGATTGATGCTGATGCACGCTGTGCAACTGAGATGCAACTAGGCAGCCTTAGGGGTAATCGTTGGTGCTGGGTGTGAAGCCTTGTATCTCTTAGTGGCCTCAGTGTATAGGTATGTACCAATCAGCGCAATCACTGTACCAATCTTGGTCTTGTCAGTCAACTTGTTGCCGAAGAACACAACAGAGGTACCAATGATGACCACCCTCTTCACAACATTGCACACTCCATGTGACACAGGGGTGACACGAGACAATGTGTTGAAGGCAAACTGCAGACAAGAGTGGCACAAGTGTCAGGTCCATAGTTTTGTCAGTAAAGCGGTTGCTGCTTTTTCTCACAAACAACCTTTAAGTGCCGTACCTCTTTATCACTCTGACTAAAGTTCACCAGTTGCATGTATGCCATGCACAATTAAGCTGGATGATGTGGAAAGAGCAGCAGTCAACAGTCATCATCAGCAGGTGCAAATGCCCAGATTTGTCATCATCAAGCAAATGTGAAGTCAGCGCAGGACAGAAAGGTGTGAGTAGGTGGCATGGCTGGGACCTGGAGCACAATCATGAGGGCGGCGAATTTGGCATGCCCCTGACTACCCCTGACTCACCAAGACTGCTGCCATGGAAAGGCAACAGCAAAGCAAGCCAGCAGGAAGACGGCTTATGATCCCATTCAACATGAAGAGTCACAAAATGACAAGTTCACGCGCTCAATCAGTGCAGAGATAGTAGGGACTAACTGACCTGGTTGTACAGGTGGTACAGCAGACCGACTGACAGCAAGGAAAAGTAGAAGTTGGGCTCCTTCTTGAGGGCAATGTCAATGCCAGCCTGTAGGCGGGGCCCCTCAAAGATGAGGGCTCCTGGCACACAGATGAGCACTGAGATGAGCGTGGTCCAGGCGTAGATGGCTGTGCTGCTCAGATTCTTGATGTCCCCCATGGCCCTGCAGCAACATCAAGCTTTGCTGCCTTGTGTGCTTTTGCAGTGTCATAGGCATCACACATGAGCTGATGATGCTTGCATCTGATGTTGTATCTCATGCAGAAGACTCTGAAGATTTGACTGGGAAACACCAGGCACAAATGCAGCAATGCTCTGTGTAGAGCAACAGAATCACAAGGTGTGTAAGACTTATGTCAAGTGTATCCACTTGATGCACAGAAGCCTACATAAGTAGCACTGGTGATAGTGACAGCAACAAACCATGCCAACTGTCAGGCAACAGCCTTACACCAGCAGTGCTACCCTAGGCATGCAATGAAGCCCCTGCAGCAATAGATGTATTGATCTTCATCATAGTCAGCAGAGATGGGGGCTTACTTTTTGGACCATACAGCTCTGAAACCAAAGGTGAGGTTGGAAATCATGGCACTGATGAAGCCACTCCAGTTGAAACTCAACTCCCCAGCTGATGCCAGGGCCACACCAGCCTAAACACCATTTCACAGCATCAATGCTGCTGTGATACATGCAACGCAACTGCAGATGACACTCTGCTGCAGCTTGTGTACTTAAAAAGTCAACCACGACGACTTCTGTCGCAAGTAAGCAATACTCATAATATGCAGCAGTGTTGCCGTCATGAATCTTGTATAAACTTTCAAGCACGCACAGCCGGAACACATGCACTCAGCTCTTTGTCTAGCATGTGCCGTAGACAGGCAGGCTTACCATGACAGGAACCAGGGTGCCCACAACTGGTAGAGGGGTGGACTGCCCTAGAACCAGCTTGGACAGGATGACGCTAAAGACTGGCTCCAAAGTCTTGACTGTGTGGGTCAGACTGATGGCCACAGCTGCAAAGGACAGATTGGCAGCTACGTGTCCAATGGCGTGCATGGCCGCAGGTCCAGCAATCGTCTGGAACTCTGACTTGGTGATGGGCTGCAGAGGTCAACATTCTCTTTTGACACAGGCTTTGAGTCAGACGTATAGTCAGATAGGCACATGGGCAAAGCTCATGCAAACAAGGCGTTGTTCTGCTGTGGAAAGCGTATGACATGCAGCAAGCGTGTGCGTACTCAAAAACACACACAGACAGAATGTAAAATATGGCAGATAGGTGGCAACAACAACAACAAGCATCTCAGCGTCGCACAACTTTTGGAGTGATGATGAATGACATGTTCTTACCCTTTGGAAGGAGGCTTTCTTGGCTCCCAGGAAGTAAGCGACTGTGCAGTATGCCAGACCAACAGTGACGTGTACAGCTGATACAGTCCAAGGAAAAGGAAAGTAGTTGAAGATCGTCTTGTTTTGCAAGTTGAAACCAACGTTGAGCGCATACCTGTAGTAACAGTGTTGCTTTAAAGTAAGCGTTTACCAGCGACACATATGCACCTTGCAGCATAACAGCTGAGCCAGCCGTTAGCCTAGCATGCAATTTTGGCTTACCATGTAGCAATGAAACCAAGTGTTGTTATATTGCTGGCTGCCTGTGGGCTACCAGTGCCCTTTTCCACCACACTGAAACAGCACATTCAGGTTTCAGTGCCTCGTGTCACGTTGATCACTTCTACAGATCTTGTCCACAGACAATCGCAGCAGCGAGGATGATTTGGCTTAAGCTAGCTGCTACCAAAGGCACGAGCATCACCTTTCGATTTTAGCGTCAACGGGTTTGTCTTCTGCTCGGACAGCAACCTGCCGTCTGCAAGGCTGGACAGCCTGCTTCTGTACTCGAAGGTGACCGCTGTGTCCAAGGAAGCTGTGCTTGATGCTTTGATGCGCCTGCAACCGACATGGATTTCTAGATCTTCCGTTTCATCCTCAACAAACATGCCGACAGGCAAGCGGCAAGCGTCCTGTTAAGTTTGAAATTATTTGGAGCTCGGGACTGTGCTAGCTTAGAGCGCGGAAACCTCAGCAGTACCTGCTGACATCTTATTAGCGAAGCTCGGCACGGAGCCCCTCCGCTGCTGTGACTTGCGGAAGTTCGACCTGGAACGGAGCGCACATGCACAGAGGACTGGCTCGTCAACATCATGGCACCAGTTGTCCTTACAGTCGAGCTGTCAAAAATGCCCTTTACAGCAGCTCGGACCGTTCAGCAATGGCGGAGGATGCTAAATGTGCGCTTGACATAGCACTTTCTGTTGCCTCTTGACATTATGATAGCACTTGCTGTGCTTTTGGCACACGCTGAATCCGAAGACATACGATACTTGCTGTGGCCATGAACATCCTGTTTGGATCAGGCATTTTTGGTTTACAAGACGCAGGCAGACTACTGAGTGTGTACAACAGCGATGCAAGGCAAGAGGATATACGCTTCACTACTCTGGTGATTGAACCCGCAGAGTAAACACACAAATCCTAAGTTTCTAATGTACAATGATGTGCAAACCCATCACACTGTATTCAGAGCACTATACATCACCTTCATCATCATCATCATCCAAATCAGCAAATTCAATACAGTGCAGCAATCCATCTTCACAAAATACATATACAAGTAACACATCTATCTTGTGAGTTGCTGAAGGATTCATTTGCATGTAAAATACACTCTGAACAGTGTCATATGTCAAAAGTACACCACAACCAGCTAGATGACTGTGCCTAACCCCATCATGCTTGCACTAATCAAGCGTTTGATGGTTCAGTAATTGAGTCACACACTTGAGTACAGTTTCTGGTACAACTTTGCCAAGTACAGAGGCATTGTGTTAGTCCTCAGGAGTGCACCTGCAGGGTGTGACCCTTATCCCAAACTTGTTGCTCTTTGCCCACCAGGATGGTCTTGCTCAGCTGTTCATGCTCATCAGTTGTGACAGTGCTGATACCCAGCTGCTTATCCAGAAAGCTCTCAGCAGTAAGGACACAGCTGTCCATGGCCAGCCTGGAGCCCATACCCTCTACAGCATCTTCAGTCATGGGAACAGCTCCAGGGCCTGTGCTGACTCCAAGGGGAGAGCATGACTCATCTGGGTGCAGGCCTTCATGGTCTATGTCAGTCAGGTTGGGGGTGCGGTACCTGCACGCATCCTGATGTGTCAATCCAAAATTGGCAGTGCATCAAAACTTAATGAAGAACAACATGCTGTTGTTTGACATTACAACTACCTCCACACATTGCACTGTTGCTAGTCATAGTATGGAAGCCACAGTAGACACTGCGCTGTGCAGTTGTGATGAAAGTACATCCATGCATTAGACCACCCAAGCAGGTACCCAGATGAGGACAGGCATTACGAAATATAGCAAGGCCAAAGGCGTTGTTTCTTACTTGGCAACTGTGACAAACAGTGCAGAGCCGTCCTCCAGTTCAAAGACACTCTGGATCTTGCCCTTGCCAAAGGTCTGATCCCCAATCAGAGTGGCTCTATGGTTGTCATGCAGGGCGCCAGCCAGAATCTCACTGGCTGATGCGCTGCCGCCATTCACCAGCACAGCTAGAGGGGCAGTGGTCATGGCAGAGCCTGCCTCCAACACCACCCTCTGCACAATGACACATTCCAGGGTCAGTGTGCAATCAAGGTTGTCTTTCACATGGCAGTGTTTCACGTGTAAGGCAGTACAGAGAATGTCAGCATGCAGGTCAGCCTCTTGTGCAGCAAGAAAGGGTGCTTTTGACCTGTCAGGAGACCAGTCAAAAGTTTGCCTTAAACACCTGATTGCAATAGCTTGTGCATTTACCATGCCGAAGGGCACCTGCATCATGCACTGAATGATCCTGCACTGAGGGTTATGCACACACAGGGGCTTGATGCACTGTGGGTGCCGAGGGAT